>ERZ650308.1146-NODE-1146-length-13962-cov-5.720788_pt1 | contig 13962 bp, 14 predicted proteins | sample MGYA00376244_ERZ650308 | MGnify/ENA primary metagenome ERZ650308 (study PRJEB26733, sample SAMN07839295) | wastewater metagenome | biome: small river; feature: stream; material: water | place: USA: North Carolina | collected 2016-04-26 ...
ACTTCAAACTTCATGCGGGTGATTACCTCTCAGAAACCACAATTTTACCACAGGGTGGGGCCTTAACAAAGGGCTAAACTGGGAGGGTTGTATTGCGCATCCCAGGAGGAAAAATTGCCTATTCGTAAGTTGGCCGCTATTGCTATCGCTGCTTCAGTGCTAATCGGAACCACCGGTTGCACATTCAACAGCCCAGTGGCTTCTCGCATTGAATACGCCCCTGCAGACGGTTCTCAAGCAGATCTTGAGAATGTGAAGGCTCGCAATTTCATTTACCTAACCAACGGAACCCAGTCAGCTTTGACCGGTTCTATCGTCAATTCAGGCCTTGAGCCAAAGGTTTTTAAGATCCAATACACCGATGCAGCGGTGAACGAGGCCAAGGAAGTTACCTTCACCGTAAATGCCGGTCAAAAGATTGATCTTGGTTACAACGGCGGTCAGGCACTGGCAATCAACCTTGGCGGCAAGGCTGGAAGCATCGTTCGCATCAACGTTTCTGAAGGTTCTGGAACTCCAGTCGAAATGCGCATTCCTGTTCTTGATGGCACATTTGATTTCTACAAGCCAGCCATCGATTCGCTTTCGGTGGTTGAACCCTCAGCCAAGTAAAGACTTAGCAAAAATCCCCCACCGGATTCGGTGGGGGATTTTTTGTAATTCCTAGGCCTCGAACTTATAGCCGAGTCCTCGAACGGTGAGCAGGTGCACCGGACGAGCAGGGTCGTCCTCGATCTTTGAGCGAATGCGCTTGATGTGCACATCCAGAGTCTTAGTGTCACCAAAGTAATTTGAACCCCAGACTCGGTCAATGATCTGGCCACGGGTGAGGACTCGGTTGGCGTTCTCGAGCAGCAGCTCCAAAAGTTCAAACTCCTTTAGCGGCATCGAAACCTTTTCACCGTGCACCTCAACGATGTGGCGGTCGACATCCATGCGAACTGAGCCCACCTCGATGATTCCCGGCACTTCGTTTACCGGTGCTGATTCGGTGTTTCGGCGAAGTACGGCTTTCATGCGCGCCAGTAGCTCGCGGGTTGAGTATGGCTTGGTCACATAGTCATCTGCGCCAATCTCAAGCCCGACTACTTTGTCAATCTCTGAATCTTTGGCAGTCAGCATAATGATTGGCACCTGTGAGGTCTGTCGAATAATTCTGCAAACCTCGTTGCCACTGATTCCAGGCAACATTAGATCCAACAAAATTAGGTCAATATCAGATGTGTTGAAAGTCTCTACCGCCTGCAAGCCATCGGCAGCCTCTAGCGTCTCAAAGCCTTCTTTTTTTAGAAGATAAACCAAAGGTTCACGAAGCGATTGCTCGTCTTCAACAACAAGGACACGGGTCATTAGTTTTCCTCTACTTGTTCTTGATTTTGTGTTTCAGATATTGGCAGTCGAAGTGTGAACGTTGAACCAAAGCCGGGCTTAGAAAAAACTTGGACATCGCCGCGGTGATTCTGCGCCACGTGCTTGACGATAGCTAGTCCCAGGCCGGTGCCTCCGGTTTCTCGGGAACGAGACGCATCGGCACGGTAGAAGCGTTCGAAGATGCGTTCGATGTGTTCTGGATCAATTCCAACCCCGGTGTCGGTAACCGATATCTGCGCTAGACCATCGTCTTCGCGAAGGCCTACGCCAACCTGACCACCGGCATCGGAATACAAAATTGCGTTTTCAATTAGATTTTTGACCGCCATGGTTAGCATCTCGCCATCGCCCAGCACTTGGTATCCCTGCGGGGCATCCCAACTTAATGTGATTCCTCGACGCTCTGCCAAAACCTGGTTACGCTCCACCGCATCTACAATCACACCGGAAAGATCAACCGGTGATGCAGTCTTTAGTAGGTCTGCGCTTTGCAATCTTGAAAGCTGAATAATGTCTTGCACCAATCCGGCCAGCCGCTTGGATTCGCGGAACAGGTCTGCGGAAAATTTCTTCACCATGGCCTGATCGTCCGTGGAATCCATCAAAGCCTCAGATAGCAGGCTGATTGCTCCTATCGGTGTTTTAAGTTCGTGTGAGATGTTGGCCACGAAGTCGCGCCTGGTCTCTTCAAGACGCTGCGATTCGGTTTCGTCTTCAACGGTGAGCAAAACATTTCCGTCGTTCAAAACCGCAGCGCGGGCTCGAACCCAAAGGGTTTCGTTCTGCAGGCCCGTCGAGATCTCGACTTCGGCCTCGAACGGAGCACCGGTATCGCGAGTGTGACGAACCAAATCACGAAGTTCGTCGTGGGCGAGAGTTCGATTGTTTAGTAGGCCCAACGCCTGGGCTCCGGTGGTGGAACGGATAACCACATCTGATGAATCCAGCAGCAGCCCTGCCGTGGCAAGAACATCGAGCAGGTCAGCCACAGTGTCCTGGGCTTGCTTTTCAGCTACCATCTGCACGAGTCGTCTCCTAGTTATTCGACTTAGGATCCAAACCGCCGCACCACCCACCGCTAAACCCAGCGTTGCCGCTAGTACGATGCTTAATGAGGTGTTCACATCCTTAACACTAGGCGATTCTCCTTTACCGCCTGGGGCTCGGGAAGCCTCAACAGGACTTATTAGATGTAAGTTCAAGCATTATTTCGAATCTGTTTACCTGCGACTGTAAAGGTCGAGGCATGAATGAACTGAGAGAGGCCCGCCCAGTGCGTGAGATTTTCCAATCCCAACTGCAAGAGGTTCAGTCCCGTCTAGTGGAAATCGCTGAAGACACCTCAAGAATCATCGAGAAGGCAACCAAGGCCTTCGGCACCTCAGATGTAGTGCTCGCCGATGAGGCAATCGTGCTCTCAGAGGCAACAGGTGAGAAGGCCCTTGCTCTCGACGAGCTAGCTATCCGAATTCTGGCCAAGCAGTCTCCGGTGGCCCGTGATCTTCGCGTACTTGTGTCTGCGCTTCGTATCTCAGCATCGCTTGAGCGAATGGGTGCGCTCGCTGGTCACATTGCCGCCATCGCTCGATTCCGATTCCCTGGCGCCGCAGTGCCAGAGTCACTCAAGGCAACTTTTGACGAAATGGGCAACCTCGACGTTTCTCTGGCCAAGCAGTTGGTGCAGTTACTAAAAACAACCGATGCGGACTTTGCACGCGAGATTCAGGCGCAGGATGCACGAGTCGATGAACTTCACCGCCACGTTTTTGACGTGGTACTTGGCGACGACTGGAAAGAAAACGCTGTCTTCACAGTTGACGTGACTCTTGCTAGCCGATACCACGAGCGCTTCGCAGATCACGTGGTAGATATTTCATCAAAGGTAAGCTACCTAACCACAGGTGACTGGGCCGATTCGGAAATTCAATAATTTAGTAAAGCAAAAACCTCCCCAATATTTGGGGAGGTTTTTTGTTTAACTTTTCGTGCAGGCTATTTTTTATTCCCTTGCGCGGCAACTGCTGCGGCACCCGCGGCAGCAGCCTCAGGGTCAAGATATTCTCCGCCGGCCACCACCGGCTTGAAGTTTTCATCCAACTTGTAAACCAAAGGAATACCGGTTGGAATGTTTAGCTCTGCGATGTCTTCATCTGAAACTCCATCTAGGTGCTTCACTAGCGCACGCAACGAGTTTCCGTGCGCGGTGACCAAAACAGTTTTTCCGCTCTTCAGCGATGGCTGAATGTCAGATAACCAGAACGGCAACATGCGTTCAAGCACGTCCTTTAAACACTCGGTCTTTGGAACGTTGTCACCGAGGTCTGCGTAGCGCTCGTCGTGAGCCTGCGAATATTCATCGGTGTCTTCAATGGGCGGAGGCGGAACATCAAAACTGCGACGCCAGGTCTGGAACATTTCTGGCCCGTACTCGGCCAGGGTCTGAGCCTTGTCTTTTCCCTGCAGCGCGCCGTAGTGACGCTCGTTCAAACGCCAATCGCGCTGCACGTCAATCCAGCTGCGCTCAGCGGCGTTCAAAGCTATGTGGGCGGTATTGATTGCGCGCTTCAATCTTGATGTGTAAAGAAGGTCTGGCTTTAGACCCGACTCAGCAAGCAATTCGCCCGCGCGCTTTGCCTCGGCACGGCCCTGATCGCTCAGGTCTACGTCCACCCAACCGGTAAACAGGTTTTCCTGGTTCCATACCGAATTTCCGTGGCGCAAAAGAATAAGTGTGTATTTGGCAGTCATGCAGCCAGTTTAGCGTGAGCCCGCCTGTGGCTTTTCTGACCAAGGTAGATTTGAAGGCGTGGCAGTAAGAAAGCCGATAGGCACAATCACCCGGGGCACCACCAATCCAAACCGTTTGCGTCGCATCGATCGCTTCATAGCGACTCAACCAATTATTCGGCAGAAATCAACACCGATAGTTGTGGATCTAGGCTTTGGCGCCTCACCGATAACCGCCGTGGAATTATTGGCCCGGTTGCGCAAAGTAAATTCCAATACCCACGTGGTTGGAATCGAAATCGACCGCGAACGCGTGGAGCGCGGATTAGCGGTGGCCCACGAACACCTGCACTTCACTCATGGCGGTTTTGAGACCCCCTTACCTCCGGGCTTGGAAGATAAAGCTGACATTATTCGCGCATTCAACGTGCTTCGTCAATACGAAGAATCAGAAGTATCCGCGGCTTGGTCACAAATGCAGTCGCGTCTTTCCTTAGGCGGCATTTTGATTGAGGGCACCTGCGATGAAATTGGCCGGCTGGCAAGTTGGGTGACTCTCGATAAAAACGAGCCGATTAGTTTCACGATTTCGCTGCGACTTTCTGGACTGGATCTGCCGAGCAAGGTTGCCGAGCGACTGCCAAAAGTTTTGATTCATCACAATATTGAAGGTGAGAGAATTCATAACTTTTTGAAGGCCTTGGATTTGGCTTGGCAATCCAATGCCGGTATGGCTGCCTTCAGCGCTGCGCAGCGCTGGGTTTCCACCTGTAAGCAATTAGTTGCCGAGGGTTGGCCGCTGATTGTTGATCGCAAGCGCTGGCGACTGGGCGAGCTGACTATTGCCTGGTCAGCTGTGTCGCCTAATTAAATTTCTGGTAGCTCGGCGCGAGCAGCCTCTTCGCGCATGCCGCTGGCACACAGCAAGTCAATCAAAAGCGGTCGAAGTAATAGCAACACCGATGCCTCGCGCAACTGATCTGCGATCCCGAACTTTTTGGGATCGAGCTTGTGAACAATTGCCAACAGCATTGAGCGAGCCTCGGAAAGCGCATCCGGGCCCTCTAGGCCTTTGGCCAAGACGGCCGTAGCTGCCGAGATCTGGGCAAACAAGTCAGCTAGATAAACACGTGGTTTGCCATCGCGGATCAAGAAATCAACTCTTCGAACCACAACTCTGAGGTTTCTAGTAGCAAGATCCATTCCTCGCATCAGGCGCACCTGATCCGAGAGATCCTCGCGGTGCTTGCGCATCAACGGTGAGATCTTAGAAACCGAGATGGCACTGTCTAGGCTCATGCGCCAGTTATCTACCAGCGGCTGTGAACCTCGCACGCGAACCAGCGCCGCATCGGCAACCTTCACATCGGCCGAGCGAACCGCGGAGTCAAGTGCGTCAACCGCATTCAAGAAAACAGAAAATAGCTTGCCGGCGTCTTTTGATGCCGAGCCCATCGGATCACGGGGAACAAAAGCGGTGAAAAGCAGTGCGGTCACACCGCCAACCACGCCATCGAGGCTGCGAATGAATGCTCCCCCATCGGGTGCGGGCATGATGTAAACCAACATCGCTTGACTGCCAACTGTCAGCGCAAAAGCTGCGGTGCCTGAAAGAAAACGAGCCGAGACAAGTGCTACCAATAACACGATTGCCATTTGCCATACTCCGGCACCAACCAAGAGCAACATGATTTCACTCAGCGCGATGCCGACCACCATACCAACTGCAGTTTGTGTGACTCGTCGCAACCTTGCATCGCGAGTGAATCCAAGCGAAGCGATGGTTACCGTAACGGCAAAAATCGGATTTTGGTGGCCCAGCAAAAAATATGAAATTGAATACGCAGCGGTGGCAGCAACAACGATTTGCAAAATCGAAGGAAGCGAGTCAAGCACGCGTTGAACTGATGCGCGCAAATTCCAGTTAATCTTTGGCGCGCTTGGAGCCATTAGTGTTTGCCACCCATGAGCAGGTTGCGCTTTGGAATATCTGCGGCCTTGCCCGCGCTTGCCGGAACAATTACCTCTTGAGCGGCATCGATTTCTCCGCTTTCTCCGCGAACAACCAACTTTGCATCTTCAGGAACAGACCTGCTCAAGATTGCCAAAGCAATTGGGCCTGACTCAAAATGTTGTGCCGCAATTGTCACATGACCGCGTGCGCGGTCCTCTGCCTTACCATCTGCGCCAATTACAAAAATTTCATCACCGGCAGAAGGCAGGAAGTGACCAGAGCCATCTAGGTGCAAGAAAGTGAGCCTGCGCGGCGGGTGACCAAGGTTGTGCACTTTGGCAACGGTTTCTTGCCCGCGGTAGCAACCCTTCGACATGTGAACCGCGGTTGACATCCAGTCAAACTCGTGCGGCAACGCCTTCGCGTCGACTTCGGTAAGTTGGCGCGGGCGGTGAGCTGCAACTCTCAATGCGTCGTATGCCATCGTGCCAGCATTTTCGTACTCAGCCAGCACAGCAGCGACCTTGCTAATTTCCACTAGAGATTCTGTCCATTCCCATTTGGCCGGTCTTGCCATTGAGTAACGCACACCGCCGGTAACAACTCCTGGCCATGGGTCTTGCCAAACCAAAGAAATGCCGTTTGAAACGAACGCCTGAGGAATTCCAGCACCGATGTGACCGATCACGGAAAAGTCACTCGATCGATCAGCAACCTCAACCTTCATGCGGAAAATCATTTTGTTCAGCCAAGCCAAGAAAGATTCGCGACCTTCAGCTTCGACAATCAACCAAGCTGATTCGCCGTCGTCAAGAAAATGAATGACCTGCTCGATGTGGCCCTGCGGGTCAAGCAGAAGCGCCTCGGCTGAAACCCCCGGCAATAAATTCTTTAGGTTCTGCGAAAGCAGCGAGTGCAACCAGTCGAGACGATCTGGTCCGGTAATCGAGATAATTCCGCGAGCGCCAAGGTGCACTGCGGCTGTTCCGGCTGCAAGATTGCGCTGTTCGATATTTGGATTGCCGAAGTGTTCTTTTTGGTATTGCTCGGTGCCGGTGCTCACGAGTTACTCCACTCGTTCGAGGCGGGCTGATGCGTGCGGCTTTAAATCTCCACCCGGTAAAGCAATCTCCCAGACCCAGAGCAAAGCATTTTCAACCAAACCAAAAAGGCGGGTTGAGTGCCGATATGTTTTTGCAGTTTCAAACGCGGTGCCGTATGCAGAAGCCAGGTCAACTCGTGCACCTTTTATTTTGCCGTTGTATAGCTCGGCCATTCCGCCCGGATGCAAAACAGAAACCTGGATGTCGAAGCCACCCTCTTTATTGCGCAGCTTCTCTAGGTCCTCGTGTGTCTTTAGGCTCTTCTCGCCCGTACCAATCATCAAACCCGGGCCGTGATCGGCAGATTCGTTCGGGCGTGCAATTCGCCAGTAGCCCAATTCGCTCGGCAAGATGGTGCCGGTCTCGTCAATCAACTCCGCAGAGGATACATAGGTAAGCGCGTTTGATCCGTCGTGGGCAAACTCAATGCGCTGCTTAAACTCGCGCTCGATTGGCGCTTCATCGGTGTCATTTAGCTTGTAGCTAATGATTCCGGTGCCTTCCCATTTACCAACCAGGAAGGCGAAAGGAGTGAGCTCGAGTGGGAGCCCCTCAGGAAATACGAACAACTATTTCTGACCCTTGAACAACTTGTAGAGCACGAGTGCCGAAACTCCCGCAATCGCCAAAGAAGCCAGGACCAATAGTCCGGTGAAGAAAATCTCAAGTGCTAGCAACATGGTTTAAGTCTAACCTTTCAAGAAAAGGTACGCGGTGGCCACGGCCAGGATGAGATAACTTCCTCCGCTCACATAGACCAATTTGCGCACGAAGCCGTCGGCGTTGTTTTTGAATAACTGAAGCAATGAGACGGTGGCAATCGAGCCAGCCAGGACCGCGCCAAATGAAGCCTCAACATATTGGGTCTCACCACGGAATCCGATGACCAATGCGACGGTTTCGGCAGCGACCAACGCCCAAATAATGATGATCTGGGTCCATTTCGCTTTCACAAGGCAATCATGCCTTAAGTCCAAGTAAATAAAGGGCTAAACTTTAGCCAAGCGTTTCGGGAGACACTTATGGCTCAACTTCTAGTTCTAACAGCGACAGCTGAATCTGAAGTTCTGCCTGCGCTTGGCCTTTTGAGCCACCGCGTTCGCCAGATTCCGGCAGAACCCGCAAATCTGGTAAATGCCCCCGGCCATGACCTTATTTTCTTAGATGCTCGCCGCGATCTGGCCGGCGCCAAGTCCCTCGCGAAGATTCTCGTTGCCACGGGCCTTAGCGCTCCACTAATTCTTGTAGTGACAGAAGGCGGTCTCACCGCGGTAAATGCTGAGTGGGGAGCCTCGGACATCGTGGTCGAAGGAGCCGGTCCGGCAGAGCTCGACGCGCGAATCCGATTGGCAATCGGCAAGGCCAAGCAGTTTGAGGGAAGTGACAAGATTCATGCCTCTGGTGTTGTGATCGACGAGGCCAGCTATTCTGCGAAGGTCAACGGCCGGCCACTTGACCTCACATATAAGGAATTCGAACTGCTTCGATTCCTTGCCCAGCACCCTGGTCGCGTTTTCACTCGGGAGCAGCTGCTCAGCGAGGTGTGGGGCTACGACTACTTCGGCGGCACTCGCACCGTTGACGTGCACATTCGTCGGCTGCGCGCCAAATTGGGCGACCTAGAGGCTCTAATCGGTACCGTGCGCAACGTGGGTTACCGCTTCAACATCGATGACAGCGAAGACGCTCGCCAAGATTCGATGGCTGACTAAAAAGCCGAATAACACCGATATCGGTGTTCAAGTGGCTTTACCTGCCCTTAAAACTGCGTCTATCCGTAAGCAACCTGGCCGTGGCAGGATTGAACAATGTCTTCAGAAGAAACCATGTCAATCTCGTTGCCTGATTTTGGCACCGAATTGCCTCCAAATCGCTACCTGGATCGCGAGCTCAGCTGGCTCGCCTTCAACCAGCGCGTCTTGGAGCTGGCCGAAGACCCGAACATGTTCCTTTTGGAGCGAGTCAACTTTTTGGCAATTTTTGCCTCCAACCTAGACGAGTTCTTCATGGTGCGCGTTGCCGGCCTGAAGCGCCGCATCGCCACCGGACTGGCCGTAACCTCAAGTTCTGGGCTTTCTCCGCAAGAAGTGCTCAGCGAAATTAGCCGCGAGGCGCACCGCCTGCAAGAACGTCACGCCCAACTTTTCATCGAGACCATCAAGCCGGCGATGAAAGAAAAAGGCATCCGCATTGTTCGCTGGGCAAATCTCGAAGAATCAGAACGCGGACTACTGCACGAGTATTTCCAAAACCAAATTTTTCCGGTACTCACGCCGCTTGCCGTGGACCCGGCACACCCGTTCCCTTATATCTCTGGTCTTTCGCTAAATCTTGCGGTGGTTTTGAAAAACCCCGATTCAGGTAAAGAGCACTTTGCCCGTGTGAAGGTTCCGCCACTGCTACCTCGATTCGTGCGCATTCCTGGTAACACCGGTGTTCAAGATGCTCGATTCGTTCCGCTGGAAGACATCATCGGTGAGTATTTGGGATTGCTATTTCCGGGAATGCAGGTTTTGCAGCACCACACCTTCCGTGTTACTCGCAACGAGGATCTTGAAGTTGACGAAGACGAAGGCGAAAACCTGCTGCTCGCACTCGAGAAGGAATTGCTTCGCCGACGCTTTGGTCCACCGGTGCGCCTTGAGGTTGCCAACGATATCAATCCTGAAGTTTTGGATCTTTTGATTCGCGAGCTAGACATCAGTCAAGAGGACGTTTACCACCTGCCATCACCGCTTGACTTAACCGGTCTGTTTGAAATTTCTTCGTTGAAGCGCGCGGATTTGCGCTACCCGCCTCACCCGGTAATTACTAACCGCTATCTTCAGCCTGTCGAAGATAAAGATGTGAGCATTTTCTCTGCGATGCGCCAACGCGATATTTTGATGCACCACCCCTATGAATCTTTTTCAACATCTGTGCAGGCATTTGTCGAACAGGCTGCCGCAGATCCAAAGGTATTGGCAATTAAGCAGACCCTTTATCGCACCTCGGGTGATTCACCGATCGTGGATGCATTGATTGCCGCTGCAGAGGCTGGCAAGCAGGTTTTGGCCCTCGTTGAAATTAAGGCCCGATTCGATGAGCAGAACAACATCGCCTGGGCACGCAAGCTTGAGCAGGCCGGCGTGCACGTGGTTTATGGCATCGTGGGTCTAAAGACGCACTGTAAGTTGGCGCTGGTTATTCGCCAAGAGAAGGGCCAGCTTCGTCGCTACTGCCACGTTGGCACAGGTAACTACAACCCGAAGACTGCCCGTTACTACGAGGACTACGGCTTGCTTACAGCTCGAGAGTCAGTTGGCGAAGATCTCACCAAACTGTTCAACCAGCTATCTGGCTACGCACCCGAGGCCGCCTTCAAGTCTTTGATGGTTTCGCCAAACGGAGTTCGCGAAGGATTGACCGCTCGCATCGAGCAGGAAATAGCCCACAAGCAAGCTGGCAAGGATGCGCGCATTCGCATCAAGGTGAACTCACTAGTGGACGAGCAGATTATCGATTCGCTTTACAAGGCGTCTAATGCCGGTGTGCCGGTAGAGATTCTCGTTCGCGGTATGTGCGCGCTTAAGCCAGGTGTTGCAGGCTTGAGTGAAAACATCAAAGTCCGCTCGGTGCTTGGCCGCTATTTGGAACACTCCAGAATTTTTGCTTTCGAAGGTGGGGGCGATCCCGCGGTGTTCATCGGTTCAGCCGACATGATGCACCGAAACTTAGACAGACGAGTAGAGGCACTGGTTCGACTTTCACAACCGGACCACATTCGAGAGCTAAATGCTCTGTTTGAAACAGCTATGGATGCCAAAGTGGCCTCTTGGTACCTTGCCTCTGATGGCACCTGGACGCGCCACCAAAACGATGACCAGGGAATCGGACTCATTGACTTGCAGGATCACATCATGCAAGAGGTCTACGCAAAACGTAACGCTCGAATCTAATGACTATCTACGCAGCTGGCGCGATATTGTGGCGCGAAGAAAAAGGAAAACTTCTCGTTGCGCTAATTCACCGTAACCGCCACGATGATTGGTCTTTCCCTAAAGGCAAGGTTGATCCGGGTGAGACATTTCCACAGACGGCCGTGCGAGAGATTCTTGAGGAAACCGGACTAAAAATAAAGTTGGGTGTGAAGCTACCAACCGCCGAATACAAGGTTCCCTCTGGTGAGAAAAAAGAAGTTCACTACTGGGCCGCGCGCGTTAGCGACAAGGCCATTTCAGAGTCAACCTTCAAGCCGAGCGAAGAAGTTGCCAAAGTTGATTGGGTAACACCTGAAAAGGCTCATGACTTGCTTAGCTATAAATTCGACAATGCCGTCCTTGATGCGCTGTTGGAGTTACACAAAAAGAAGCAACTGAAAACCTTTCCGGTAATCGTGCTTCGCCACGCGAAGGCAACCCCTAGAAGTGATTGGCACGAGGGTAAGGTCGTCGACGACGGTAACCGCCCGCTACTGCCCGAGGGAAAGAAGCAGGCTAAAGAAATAATCACGCTGCTTCGCGCTTTTGCGCCTAAACGAGTAATCACCAGCCCGTGGGTGCGCTGCTTCAACACCGTTCAGCCTTACGCAAATAAATATCGTCTACCGGTAATTGAACGTTCCCAGCTGAGCGAACTTGGCAATAAGAAGGGCCCGCGTCGAACCAAGAATGTTGTCAACGACGTTATCGAAGAGGGAAAATCAGCGGTAATTTGCTCGCATCGGCCGGCACTGCCAACCATTCTCGAATCCTTGGGCGCTTTAGCGAGCAAGGACTTAGCCCGCTGGATCGAAGAGGCCGCAAACCTAAAGCCAGCCGAAATGATTGTGATTCAGATTTCCTCAGAAAAGCTGAAGGTAGTCACGGCAGAGCGTTGGACCAGCGAGCCCGTAATCTAGAGCCATGAACTCATCGGTTAGCCAAGGACTTCCCCTGCTGAAGAACGACCAAGGCCAGCCGGCGCTTTGCTTGGTCACCGGAGCTACCGGTTACATCGGCGGTCGACTAATTGTTGAACTCTTGAAGCATGGCTATCGAGTAAGAATCTTGGCACGCAACGCAGACCGGCTGAAATATCATCCGTGGATTGACCAGGTTGAAGTCTCCGAAGGAGACGCCCATAACCCGGATGTCCTTGCCGAGGCGATGATCGGTGTGGATGTTGCCTATTACTTGCTTCACGCACTCATGTCTAAAGATGATTTCGAACAAGAAGAACGCGAGATGGCCGAGGGTTTCGGTAAGTCCGCAAAAGCTTCAGGGGTAAAGCGAATCGTTTACCTCGGCGGCATCATTGCTCCCAACGAGGTAATGTCACCGCACCTTCAGGCGAGAGCAGAAACCGGAGAAATTCTTCGCGCATCCGGGGTGGCAACCATCGAGCTTCGCGCCGGTGTTGTGATTGGTTCGGGATCCGCATCTTTCGAGATGCTGCGCTACCTCACCGAGCGCCTTCCAATCATGACCGTTCCGAAATGGGTGAATGTAAGAATTCAACCAATCGCTGTGCGCGATGTCCTTCGCTATCTTGTTGGTTCGGCCAGCATCGATTCATCGGTGTCAGGAGTTTTTGACATCGGTGGTCCGGAAATTTTCACCTACAAAGAAATGATGCAGCAGTATGCAGAGGCGGCCGGTCTGCCAAGACGAATCATCATTCCAGTTCCAGTGCTTACCCCTCGCCTATCAAGTGGTTGGGTTGGACTCGTCACTCCCGTTCCTTACACACTTGCAAAGCGCCTAGTTGCGAGTTTGAAAAATGAAGTGGTGGCCGGCGATGATCGCATTCGCGCATTAGTACCAGACCCAGAGGGCGGTTTGACCCCTTTCAAGCGCGCCGTGCAATTGGCCCTTACCAAAATCAAAGACGCCAGAGTCGAGACCCGATGGACCGATGCCTCGGTGCCAGGAACGCCATCTGAGCCACTACCGACCGATCCCGATTGGGCCGGTGGAACTCTGTACCGTGATGTTCGGATCGTGCACTCACCTGATTCAATCGATGAAGTTTGGAAACGAGTCGAGTCCATTGGTGGAGACAATGGGTATTCTCTGGCCACCTGGGCATGGGAAGTTCGCGGATTCATCGACAAAATTTTCGGCGGGGTTGGACTTCGCCGCGGTCGCCGCGACCCAAACCATCTGCAGGTTGGCGACGCGCTAGATTTTTGGCGCGTGGAACAAATCCTTAAACCGAAATTGCTTCGGCTACGCGCCGAGATGAAGATGCCTGGACTTGCCTGGTTGGAATTCGGGCTTGAGGAAGACGACGAAACCGGCGGCACGATTTTGACTCAGGTTGCAATTTATGCGCCTAAAGGTTTACTTGGCCACGCCTACTGGTGGTCTGTTTGGCCGATGCACGGCCTGGTTTTCCCTTCGATGGCTAAGAACGCAGCGTTCGCAAAAAAGTAATCAAGCCGCTCGGCTAGGCTTGAATGATGAAGAAAACATCCTTGGCGGCGATTGCGCTGCTGGCAGTTGCAATTGCATGGGGCGCTGCATTCGTACTTATGAAAGACGCAATTGCTGCTCAACCATTTAATGACTTTTTGGCAACCAGGTTTACCCTCGCCGTTTTAGTGATGATCGCTTTCCGACCGAGTGTCTTGAAAGCCTTCGATGGAAAGCTCATCAAGCACGGTGTTCTTCTTGGAACTTTACTTTCTGCTGGCTACATCACTCAGACAATTGGCCTTGAATTAACCACTGCTGCAATCACCGGCTTCATCACTGGACTCTACGTTGTGCTCACGCCGATTCTGGGTTGGATGATGTTCGGCAACAAGATCAACAAGCAGCTCGTTATTGGAATTATCTTGGCCTT
>ERZ650308.1147-NODE-1147-length-13958-cov-5.292167_pt1 | contig 13958 bp, 6 predicted proteins | sample MGYA00376244_ERZ650308 | MGnify/ENA primary metagenome ERZ650308 (study PRJEB26733, sample SAMN07839295) | wastewater metagenome | biome: small river; feature: stream; material: water | place: USA: North Carolina | collected 2016-04-26 ...
GGTATCTTAGTACACCGTCTTGGATTCGTTGGTATCTTAGCAAGTGATGATTCATTCACTGCAGGCCACTCTGGCGACATCGATCTAGCTTAATAATTTTAAGGCCCTGTTATTGCATCTTATGTAGTATCGGGGCCTTCTTGTATCCACTTGGTAGAATAGTAGTAATGAAAGAGTGTTCTATCTGTAAAACACAAGAAACTGGTAAGTGGTATTCTGGTCCCATTTGTAAGAGTTGCTATAATAAGGCATATTTAAAGACAAATAGACAGCGAATGTTGGCACTACAGAAAGCATGGAAGACGCCCGAAAAAAGAGCAAAATACGAAAATAACTATAGAAATAAACATAGAGAACAATGGCTTAATACTAGACGCAAATAAAAACACCAGCTTTTCAGTGGCTGCGGCGGACAATAATAAATTGTTTTTGATCAGCTCTTCTACGGCCGTAACGGTCACAATACCCTCGGGTTTACCCGTTGGGTTCTCTTGCCAATTCATACAAACTGGTGCTGGCGTTATCACCCTTTTAGGGTCTAGCGTTACCTTAAATTCCGCGAACGGCTTAACCAGTCGCGCACAAAATAGTGCCGTGGGATTGGTGATGAGTTCTTCAGGTACGGGCTATGTTTTTGGAGATACCATGAACTAATGAAAAAGAGTATCGCGCTTTTACTGGTTTTTATTTCTTTCACCCTGCAGGCGCAACTGATGGTGAACAACTTATCCATTCGCAAGCCAGTCATCCCTAATACCTATAACTTTACCTATACTGGCCTTCTTCAAAAGTTCATTGTACCTAATCGCGTGACGAGTATTCAGGTGAATGCGATAGGGGCCAAAGGAGGTACAGGTGCCAGAGGACAAATAGGTGGTTCAGGCGCAAATATAACGACAACTTTAAATGTAATACCTGGTCAAACTTTATACATCGTCGTGGGCGGATTTCCAGGCCAATCAGCTACGTCGAAGTACGGATTTGGAGGTAACGGTGGATCGGGTACTAATTATGGCGGAGCAGGAGGAGGCTTGTCTGGCGTATTTACTTCAGAGACACCTGGAAAAACAAATGCCTTAGTGGTTGCTGGTGGAGGCGGAGGCGGCGCTGGAAATGAAATTGGATCAGACTATACAGGTGGTAATGCTGGGAATAGCGCCACAGGGACATCAAGTGATGGGAATCAACCAGTAAACGCCACCTATGTTACTAATGGAAAATATCAAAAAGGATATGCAGCCACCACTACCACCTCAGGCTTAGCTGGAGAACCCTTTGATTCAGGACCTGGCATTAGAGGAGGCAATGGGAATGATATTACTGGAGGTGCTGGTGGATCAGATACTGGAGTTAGCGGCTGGAATGGCGGAGGTGGTGCCGGAGGTGGTTTTTTCGGAGGTGGAGCCGGAACGGGTGGTGGTGCAGCTGCTGGTGGCGGTGCAGGAGGTTCTACGAAAACAACCTCGGGTCACAATTCCTTTGGAACACTTAATACCACTGGAGATGGAAGCGTATCCATTACGTGTTTAACAAATTCAAGTTTGGTTTTACATCTAGATGCTGGTAATACAACAAGCTACACTGGCACGGGAACCACGTGGAATGACTTGTCGGGAAACGGTTCTCATGTGACATTGACATCAACATCCTTCGATGCAGCAGCAGGGGGATCCATCACATTCAATGGTACATCTAGTTATGCATATTTTGATGCGAAAATTGGGTCCACAAATGTGGTAACAGTGGAGATGTGGGTAAAAACAAATTCATTAAATGCGCCAAACGGCGCCATGTATTTTGGATTTGCATCTTATGATGTTTGGACAGATAGTGGAAATATAGGATATAATACTTCTAGTGGTGATCAGTATGGAATAACTAGTAGTAGAGTGAATACATTAGGCATAGAGGGTGCCTGGAAACATTTAGTTTTTGTCATGTATACAGGGGCAAAGACAAATAATAAAATCTATGTAAATGGAGTAAACGAAAACTTGACCCTGACTTCTGGGACATTTAGTTCAATTAATTCAAACTTCAATTCAGGCCAAGGAAAAATATCGGGTTGGCGATATTCAGGGCAACCTACAACTTGGTTAATGAATTTAAATGTAGCCAGTTTCAAAATCTACAATCGCGAATTGACTGCTCAAGAAATCACCAACAATTTCAATTCAACAAAACAACGTTTTTACCCTGATAACTCCGGTTTAAGTCCAGAATCGGCCTCTACTAGCGCCTACCAGATTAAGCAAGATTACCCTAATTCACCGGACGGATTTTATTGGATAAAGAATGCCAATATCAATGGCGGAGCACCCATTAAGATTTACGCGGACATGACGACCGCTGGTGGAGGCTGGACTTTGATTTTGAAAAACTCCTCTTACGGAGGCTGGACTTTGGCAAACACCATCGATCTGAATACGGCGAATCCATTCACAAAGAATGCAGATATTACAAGTCAGTCTACCGCAAATTATTCCATCATCAAATGGGCGGATTATATAAAGAAAAGTGCTAGCGGTTTTCAATATATGATTGATGCGTACACAAGAAATACGTATGGCGGAATTTGGACTGTGAATGCTGCCTATAGTTTTACAAGCACGAGCAATACAAATACCAACATTACCTTAAATACAAACTATGGAGGGTGGAGTTATAATACAGTAAATGATGGGGTTTCTGAACGCATGCCTTGGCATGGCTACGTAGGGGCAAATACAGGATTTTTGGGACTTTCTAGCGGGTCAGGGAATTGGTGGGGAACGTTGGTTGCTAATAACCACTATTATGCCCCAGCACCTTGGATTGGAACTTTAGGAGGATATGCCGCTAACCCCGGTATTATTTGGTATTGGGTTCGTTAAATTTGTACTATGAAAAAGACCTTGTTTTTCTTATTGATCTCGGTTAGTGTATTTGCCCAAACCGGTATCGGCACCACAACTCCCGCAGTAAAACTCCATGTGAAATCTAACGGAGGTATTTTTCGCATGGAGGGTTCTGACCATGCGTACATGGAATTATATCCTCAGGGACCAAGTACGCGATATGCCTATTTAGGATATCCTGGGACTAGTTCTACCACGTTGACTTTGATGAATCAGTTTTCTACGGGAGCACTTACGTTTGGTACCAATAATGCAAACCGAATGTGGATAAATGGGGATGGGAAAGTGGGATTAGGTACAGCTTCACCTGCAACATCTTTACATATTGAAAATACGAACAATTTTGGTTCAGATCCTTCTAATACAACAAGTCCTAGTTTATATATTTTGAATACGAACAATGCCTCCACTTCAGCGCATTCAACCGCGACGATTAGGACAGGTGGAAGCGGAGGAGGTAATCCTTATCTTTCTTTTGACCTACTCGGAGTAAAAGGTTACTCCATGGGAATTGACAATGCGGATGGCGATAAATTTAAATTCCAAAATAACTGGAGTTTTAATAATGCGGCTACACCCGTACTTACCATTACTACAGAAAATAGAGTGGGCATTGGAACTAGCTCACCAGAGGTTCCCTTGCATGTATCATCATCAGTGGCACAATATGTCAGTGTTTATGGCTATTTAAACCAAAATCAAGCGCAAGGGGCTTATACGGCCAATACGAATGTCTATTATTCCATCATGGCTGATCAAAGAATACGTTGCCCTGAGTTCAATGCCATTTCAGATGTCAGAATCAAAAAGGATATTTTGAAATTGAATACGGGAAATTCCTTAAGCGAATTGAATAAACTTCAAGTCGTCAATTATGCCTACATCGATCAATTAGCGAATGGCAATAAAACCAAAACAGGATTTATTGCGCAAGAGGTTGAAGCCGTAAATGATCAATTTGTGAATCAATCTACTGACTTTATTCCGTCTGTATTTGCTTTAGCAAAGTCTGTTTCTTTTCAGGAGGATGTATTGAAAATTTCGACAGAAAAGCCTCATGATTTTGCCAAAGAGGATGTAGTCAAGTTTTTTGCTCAGGGCAAAAAAGAAGTAGTTTTGACGATTGAATCCATTACTGATTCACATACTTTCACTATTAAAGGATGGACTGAAGCAACAGACAATGTGTTTATCTATGGGAAAAAAATAAACGATTTCAGGGCGATTGATTTTGACCAAATCACCTCCCTAAGTGTAGGCGCTATTCAAGAATTAAGTAAACAAATGGATAGTCTAAAACTTGAAAATGAAAAATTAAATAAAGAAGTTCAGGCAAAACAAGCGGACTTTGAAAACCGTCTAAAAGCCATAGAATTGAAGCTAAAATGATACGAATAATTTTCCTTTTCCTATTTATTTCAACTGGTCTTTTTGCCCAAACGGGTATAGGCACCACCACGCCCAATGCCTCAGCGAAGTTAGAAGTTAACGCATCTGACAAGGGTTTATTGCCGCCAAGGGTCGCCCTAACTTCAACGAGTGTATTTGCCCCAGTGACAGGATTATCCGGATCTACCGCACTAGCTTCTGCTGCAGGATTATTAGTGTATAATACCACTTCGAATGCAGAGGTAAGTCCTGGTTTCTATTATTGGAGCGGAACTGCTTGGATTCGTTTGACAATACCTTCTGATAATGCAGCTAATGTGACCGGAACGGTCGCTGTTGCGAATGGAGGAACAGGAACCACGACCGGTTCCATTACGGGCTCAGGGGCTCTTACTTTCACAGCAGGTGGAACTAATCAAAATATAACGATAACACCTAGTGGTACGGGAAACACTATTTTGAATAATAATGTAGGAATTGGCACTAACTCCCCAGGCGATAGACTCGTAATTGGATCTTCCATATCCTTGCATGATGGTGGCGATAAGGTAATTGGAATGGGTTGGAGTCCAGGTACTTCAAAAGCTATTGTTGCAGGTTATCCCGCGGAAATTCGCCTAAGTCCAGGTTCAGGGAAATTGAGTTTTGGAACAGATCTTACTTCACGAACAGTGGGTTCTTCTGTTGGTGTTCTGAAAAGAATGACGATTACTGCACAAGGCAATGTAGGCATTGGCACTGAATCACCTGGTGCTACCTTAGAAATTGGATCTAGCGACGGAAGTCTTGCTGGAAATTTGATTTTGAATCCCACTACTACAGGAACAGGGGTGGAAGGTGCTGAAATTAATTTTAAACCTGCACCAGCTACAACTACACCTGCAGCACAAACTTGGGTAGTAGACCAGGTCTCGAATGCGAATAATCCTCGCCTTCGCTTTTTCCCATCTACTAGCGGCGAAAATTATGGCTTTGCCATAAAAGACAATGGATATTTTGGGATTGGTACTGCTGCGCCGTATAGTAAGCTTCATGTTCAATCTAACGATGGAACTTCTGTTTATATTGAAAGTACCACTTCCGATAATAATGGTATGGTGATACTTAATGCAAATACGAATCAGAGTTGGGCTAATAATTGGCATGAATTCATCATTTTTAAGAACCAAGGCAATTCGCTTGGATTCATAGGTACGAGTGCCTCGGGAACAAACGTACTTTATAGTACGACATCAGATTATCGGCTAAAAACCAATTTGAAAAATTATAGTGGATTGGATTTAGTGAATAGGATTAAGACCTATGATTATGCTTGGAAAAAAGACCATTCTCGCATGTTTGGAGTCCTGGCCCATGAATTGCAAAAAGTACTTCCTTATGCAGTTTCTGGCACAAAAGATGCAGTGGATGAAGAAGGCAAAATCATTCCACAAACAGTGGATTACAGTAAATTAACTCCCATCTTAGTTAAGGCAATTCAAGAGCAAGAAAAAAAGATTAATCAGTTAATTAAAGTAAATAAGTCATTAGCAAGACGAATTACTAAAATGGAAAAATCACCGCGATCTAAATAAATGAAGAAGGCCCTATTTTTTTTCTGCTTAATCATTTCATTTGGTTTATCCGCCCAAACCGGCATAGGCACCACTACGCCTCATGCTTCGGCAAAACTTGACGTTTCGTCAACCAACAAAGGCTTTTTGCCACCAAGAGTTACATTAACTGGTATTTCTGATAATTCTACAATTGCTAGCCCGGCGACTGGTTTGCTAGTGTATAATACAGGAGATAATGTTGGATTGCCAGCAGGATATTATTTTTGGAATGGAAATGCCTGGGCTACGATTGCAACGGCTGGAGGTAGCGGTAGTTTTGCGGCCTCTTTTGTAAGAGGATCTAGGACCGCAACTCAATCCGTAGCTGTGGGTGGTATTGTAAGTTTTTCAGCTGTGGATAATACCTCAGGTCAAGATATCTCCTTAAATACGACTAATGGGAAAATTACTTTAGCTCCCGGAAATACCTACAGACTTATTGCAGCTGTTCCTAATTTTGCAGGGAATAGGGCAGCCTTCATGTGGTATAATGAAACTTCTTCATCCTATATTGGCAGCGCTTCCAATGCTTATTCTCCCACTGACGGAGCATCAAGTGTTGGTACATTTGGTGGTATTGCATCGGTAATCATTACTCCCAATGTTTCTACGGTATTATCATTTAGATTACTAAGTTCTTTAAGTAGTGGGGCAGTTACAGTTGCAGGCAATCCTGATTTCTCTTCTTCTGGTTCTTATCCTTGGTTTGAGGCACAAGTCATTTCTGGTAATGCACCTGTAACAGGCCAAAGTGTGGATTATGTTTCTGTTTACAGGAATTCATCACAAACGTTAAACACAGGAGATAATATTAAGTTTAATGTAATAAATGCAGGCAATATACCTTATGATGTTAGTACGGGAAATTTTACACTTACGGCAAATAAAACCTATAGACTAAGTGGAAATGTTACCTTGAGCAATGGAAATACAAATCCTTCAGAAGCGGATATCGTATGGAGAACAGCTGCTGGAACTAATCTTGGGAATAGCGGAATGATATTAAGTATGAATCATACTACAACTGCAGGTGGAAATGGTATTTCTGATATTATTTATACGCCCACAAGTAATACGACTATTTCATTATATGTAGTTTGGTCATCTTCTAATGTAACGACACAGTCAAACAATGTATTTGCTAATATCGAACAAATCGGCTCCTCAGCCATCGTAAATCCTTGGACACTCGCGGGAACCACAACTTATAATACAACGGGGAATGTGGGTATTGGAACGAATGCTCCTACAGCAAAATTGGATGTAACAGGAGATGTGAATGTAACGGGTAAGTTAAATGTTTCAGATCCTACGGGTAGTGTAGCAACAAAAGTAAGTGGTTTTGTAAATGCTGGAAATTATATTCAAATGGATAATATTAAAGCTACTGTTGCTGTTGTAAATTCATATGGTGGGTTGTCAATTGCTGCAGTATCTACTCAATTCAATGCGCTTATTTCAGGTACATTTGGCATGTATAATGGAAGTAGTGGAGGTTCAGCTGCCAATGCTAATCAATTAATTACTACTACTCCGACTGGAAAATTATTTGGTTGGGGCTTCCCGACTGCTGGTGATGCTTCTACTTACATTATCACAGATAATACAAATAACCGAGTTTATAGAATTACTTTACAAATTAATTATAGTTTCAATTATAACTTCCTCTCCATCGAGCGCCTTCTGTAATTTTCTTAAATTGCACCATGAAAACCTTCCCCTCCTTCATCGCCATCCTCTGTAGCGTTCTCTACCTCGCCGTCTACTTCATTCCAGATATGGGCGGATCGGACGTGATGGGTGCGCAGTGGTTGTATTCCAGCTCCTTGAGTTTGGGGATTGTGGCTTACATCGCGCTACGTTATAAGGCTTACGAGGAGGCCATCCAGCAGGTGCTTGCTTACAAATTTACCTGGGTGTTTTCGCTGCTAGTTTTTTGGGCGATTGGCTCCTATTATTATGCGATAAATCCTACGGAGACGCTGGTGACTTTGGCCCGTTTGATTACGACCTATTTTGTCTTTTTGAATCTCTCGATTTTGTATTACCAGCAAGACCGTGCATTTCTTTTCACGGGCATTGCCTATGCCATTACGGCCTTTTTGTTCTTTGATGCGATCTATGTGATCAAAGGTTTCAGCGCGAATTTGCGCACAATGGATTTAGACGCAGCCATTTTAGGCTTGAATAAATACCACGGAAATAAGAACGTGACGGCTGCGACGCTGTTGATCTTGATTCCCTTTGCGATGTACGTGATTATGTCTTCCAAATGGCTGGGCAAAATTGCCGGTATCATCGCCTTGTTTTTGGGGACTTTTGGGCTTTTTTTATTAAATACCCGTTCTACTTATGTGGGCTTTGCCTTGATCTTTGTCTTACTTTTTGCGGGGCTGATTTGGAAGCAAAAAGCAGCTTTAAAACCGGCACTTTTCTTCGTTTTATTGCCCGCGGTCGTAGCGATTTTTGCGGCGAATATGCGCTTGAAATTAGCGGTGGCGGGGCAAGAAAACACGGGTGGTTATGGCACGGTCACAAAGCGTATTGGCGATATCAATATCGCTAGTGAGCAGAATTCGCGGATTCACTTGTGGGGAACAGCTGCAGATTATGCGCTGCATCACCCGGTTTTAGGTGCGGGATATGGAAACTGGAAATTAGCCTCGATTCCCTACGAGCGGGAGCTGGCAAACGAGTTGTTTGTGCCTTATCACGCGCACAATGATTATATTGAAATGTTTGCAGATTTGGGGCTAGTAGGCGGACTTTGTTTCGCCGGATTATTCCTGTTGCTTTTCTATTATTCGCTGCATTTTTTGGCCCAAAAACGCGGCGACGAACTCATGGTCATCATCGCCTTTCTGGCCGTTACGTGCTATGGGGTGGATGCGCTTTTAAACTTCCCGGCAGAGCGTACAGCCATGCAGACGATGTTGTCACTAGCGGCGGCTTTGGTCTTGATTCCTTTGGACAAATCCCCACTGAATTTACGCGCTTTGCCTTTCGTTTACTTGATAGTCGGTGTAGCTTTATTAGCACCAGCTATCTACATCGCGAACGAAACCTTTGAGTCCTTGAAGATCCAAAAATTCGTCATGGGTGAAGTGAATGCAGACCCTAAAATGTCTACCCTTGACGTGGAAAAGCTACCGGATATCCCTAACCTTTCTTCGTCTACATTGCCTATGAAGGCGATGCTTTCTCGCTATTATATTCGGGACAAACGCTTTGATGATGCATTGCGCGTGTTAAAAGAAAGCGAAAAAGACAATCCGTTCTTGCATTATAATGATTTCTTGCGCACCTCCATTTATGCGTCCTTGAACAAAATGGATTCTGCACATTACTATGCGAAACGTGCCTTTGATGCCTGGCCTCGGGCCTCTAGTTATTACAAAAATATGATTTTCACTTCAGCTAAACTTAAGGATACGAACGAAATCAAGCGCGCCTTGCTAGTGTCTTTGGATGTACATAATGACAATGCTTTGGTCTGGAATCAATACCTATTAGGTATGTTCGAAGTGAAGCAAGGGGCAGACAAAAGCCTATTAGCGCAATTAGAAAAGACTTTGAAAAAGTTCCCGGCAGATACCGCTATTTTAAACCCTACAAAGAATCTGTTGCGCGGAGGCAACCGCGATTTGCAGGGCTTAACAGCGAAAGGAAATGCACTTTTTGTGAAAGGGAAATACATTCAAGCGGCAGCCGTTTATAAAGAATTAGCTAGCCTTGACCCTGGGAATTTCTCCCATCTAGAAAACATCGGAATATGCTATTATGCGGGACGTAAATTCGCAGAAAGTTTGTTCTATTTTGCCCAATCCGAACAACATCCAGCAAATAATACCGGGAAATCTGCCTATTTTGCAGGTATGTCTCAGCTTTCGCTAGGGAAGAAAGCAGAGTCATGTGCTAGTTTCACACGCTCACAAGCAAAAGGCTATCCAGATGCGGCCGCGGCGCTAGCACAGCATTGTAAATAAGAAATATGAAAAAACTACTACTTGCCTTTTTGCTCATAAGTGGAGCCGTGTTCGCACAAGAAAATGATAAATCCATCGCTATTTTGGGTGGACCTACAGACTTATGGACGAATAACCGCGGAACCGCGAAAGATGAGTTTAATGCCTTTACAAATTTAGGCTTGCAATTCACGAAGCGCAAATCGGCGAATATGGATGTCGTATATAATTCTTTAGCCGGTTTTCAAGGAGACTTTTTTAGTCCGGGTATTTGGAACAATAAATTCATTTCGGCGGGCGCTAATATGCGCTATTTCTTCATTGCGCGTAAAAAGACGTCGATTGTAAGTCCTTTCTTCCAAATCGGTGCAGAGGCCTTCGCTCGTCGCGACTACGGTTTCACAGGTAATGCCTATGAACTAAGTGCTTTAGGAGGTTTAGGACTTGATTTGAAATTATCGAAAAACTTCTCATTCCTTTTCCAAACAAATTTAGCTATCCCTATGGCGCAATCGACAGATGCAGGCCTAAAGGTAGCATCGGTACGAGGTTCGAATAATAGTACTTCTTTTGGTTTGGTGTATCACTTCGGATGGAAATCAGCGAAGAAGAAAGCAGAGGAAGAGGCGGCTTTAGCAGCCGCAAAAGCGAAAGAAGAAGCGGCAGCGAAAGCGGCAGCAGAGGCAGCGGAGCAAGATCGCATCGCTAGAGAAGCAGCAGATAAAAAGGCAGCGGCAGAAGCGAAGGCGAAAGCAGAGGCGATCGCAAAAGCAGAAGCAGAAGCGAAGGCGAAAGCAGAGGCGATAGCTAAGGCGGAGGCAGAAGCAAAAGCGGCAGCACAGTTAAAAGCTGATCAAGAGGCGATGGCCGAAACCACGATCTTGTACATGAATAATCAGTGGGAATTAACCACGGAATCACAAACTAAATTAAAAGTGGTGGTGACCGCATTAACGGCGCGTCCAGAGATTCATGTGCGCATCGATGGCCATTCGGATAGCTTTGGTACTTCAAAAAATAACCTGAAAGCATCTCGCTTCAGAGCGCAAGGAGCGGCTAAATTCCTAGTGAAAAATGGTATTAGCGCTACTCGCCTGAAAGTAAATGCCTACGGGGAAGACAAGCCTGTAGCGTCGAATAAAACGAAGGCAGGAATGGCCCTTAATCGCCGCATAGAAATTAGAATAATCAAATAATAAATTTCAATTTTTAAAGCCTATATTTAGGGTTTAAAATCAAAATTGAAATTATTATATGGGATTAGCTAGCAGATTCGATTACTTTAAGGTATGGGGCTGGCTGATCCTATTTTTTTGTCTAGCGCAAACCACTTTGCATGCACAATGTAACGTAAACGACCCTTACGACAAGCTCATTAGTGGATACCACGCATCAGTGGCCATTAAAAGTACGGGGGAATATTCCATTTGGGGAGCTAATATGGCACCCACGGGACTAGTTGGGCAATTGACCCCTTTGGAAATTAATAGTTCGAATTATTCGGGCATTTCAGGGACCATTTACAAAGCAGGAATTGGGGGTACCTCTTCCGGGACTTCCATTGATCAAGCTGTCGTCTTAACCTCTACGGGTTTATTTGCCTGGGGTGCCGTAGGGTCTTTGTTTAGTACTACCTTAACGACCTCGCCGGGGGTGGCCCAAATCACGCCTCCAGCAGGCTCTTCATCCATTGGCTTGCCAGCTGGCCTGGACCCGGCAGATGTGAAAATGCTTTTTGCCTCGTTTAAAACGTTGGTTCTTTTGAGCAAAGGAGGAGATGTCTATGTTTTAGGGCAGTTGACGGCCTCGCTTGAAGGAAATGGGGCATTGAATGGTACGACAGGGTCGAATATGTGGAAACAGGTAAAACTAGACCCTAGTACCTACTTAACGGGCGTTAAAAATGTGCGGGGACAAGTAGCGAATGCGACCTATAATGCCTTGGTAGCAGAGACTAATGACGGCAAATTATATACGTGGGGAAGCTCGACCTTTTTGGGAGATGGTACAGGAGCAGGCTACCGCTCATATGCGACCGAGATGACCTTGCCTTCGGATGTAAAAACGAAGGGAATTAAGATGATTGGCGTTACTGGAGGAGTTATAGGAGGGAGCTCCTACAATACGTATTTTGTGTTGAGTAATTCCGGGAATCTGTACGCAATGGGAGACAATAAGAACTACCAATGCGGGGATTTTTCGCGTGATTTACTTCATTTGGATTGGGTGCAGGCAAAAAAATCGGCAGCAGCAAATGACTATTTAACCAATGTCATCTTCGTGACAGTCCAAGAGCACAGTAACTCTGTTCCTGCCGCCTCAGCTATCACGAAGGCTGGTGACTTGTATTCTTGGGGCTATAATGCACGCAATATGCTGGGGCGTCCCATCCAAAATGCCTCTTATGATCCAGGTCTCGCAGGAGGATTTAATCAAGGAGTTGATAAAGCTTTATTTGCGGAGATGGGTGGACACACCCTGTTATATGTGAAAGAGGGGAGTTCTAAATTCTGTTATGTGGGCCATCGAATTAATGGAAGTATGGGTGACGGAACCTCCTTAGATGCGAACGAACCTATCTTTAACTGCGACCAAACTCCTACCATCGACCTCTGCGGCTCCGTCCCGATTGTGGCAGATTCCAGTACCTCTACGATCAATGCAAGTCCTAAAATTATCAAGGCGAATGGAAAGGATTATTCCACCCTCTTTGTCCAATTGAAGGATTTTAAAGGGAATAACTTAACGGGAAATGGAGGAATAGTGACCATTTCTTCTTCGTTGGGGTCCGTTTCTGCCGTAGTCAATAATAACAACGGAACCTATACGGCGATATTAACAGGTGGCATCACAGCGGGGACAGCGATTATTAGTTTTACGATTAATGGAGTGAATGCGATCCAAAAGGATACGGTGACGATTTTGCCCTATCTTTGGCCAGGTGCTATTGAATCTGACCAGTCGCTCTGCTATCCCGCTAAACCTACGCTTTTAACCTCCAAAACAGATGCCTATGGCGTCCCAAGGCCGATAACCTACGTTTGGCAACAAAGTACAGATAACATCAATTTTACTACAATACCTGGTGCTACGGCGAATACTTACACGCCGCCCTTATCTAAAACTATTTACTATTACCGTCGCGGAGCTAGGTCTACCATGGATAGTTTGGAATTTACTAATTCGGTGGTCATTTGGACGGAGGAAATTGCAGGGGGAAAATTAACGGGAACGGGTACTTTTTGTGGAGATAAGAATAGCCAATTAATGAAATTAAGTGGCCAAATAGGCGCCATAGCGAAATGGCAATCAGCAGATACTCCTGATTTTCTGGTAGGGCTGGCCGATATCGCGAACACGGATACTAGCTACACCGCCACGAATTTACCAAACACGAAGTATTTCCGGGCCGTCATCACGCAGCCTGTATGTGGAACGGCTTATAGCGCAGGGACAATTGTAGTGATTAACCCCATTCCTGTACTGAATTTTGTCCCTAATCCAGCGGAAGTCGTTCGTTGGTCTAGCATTGTCATTACTGCCTCAGGAGCAGATCGCTATGCTTGGTCGCCACGCTATGGACTTTCTGCAGTAGATAAAGCCGTGGTGACGGCTAATCCCTTAAAAACGACTACTTATTCGATTAAAGGGACAAATAATACGGGTTGCAACAGCACTACCTCTTTGACAGTGACGGTTTTATCTGCCGGAACGCTGGATACAGATGGCGATGGGATTTACGATGAAGACGAAGAAAATCCTTTGAAATACAAACCGGATTGCGATGGAGACGGCATTGAAAATCGCCTGGATCCAGATCCGTGTCCTTTTTTCGAGCCACAAGGTATCTCGCCTAATGGGGATGGGAAAAATGATGCCCTCATTTTCGAAGGGCTTTTAACGAAGCCTATTCCGAACCACATTTCGATTTTTGACCGGATTGGGAATCTTGTTTTTGAGACAGATAATTACCAAAACAATTGGGCCGGCGAAACATCCAAAGGGACTTCTTTGTTTGAGAAGACAGGTTCTGTTCCGGATGGAACTTACTACTATATTTTGGACTTTTTTGATAAAAGGCCCACGGTGAAAAACTTTGTATATGTCTTACG
>ERZ650308.1148-NODE-1148-length-13957-cov-7.375198_pt1 | contig 13957 bp, 11 predicted proteins | sample MGYA00376244_ERZ650308 | MGnify/ENA primary metagenome ERZ650308 (study PRJEB26733, sample SAMN07839295) | wastewater metagenome | biome: small river; feature: stream; material: water | place: USA: North Carolina | collected 2016-04-26 ...
AAACCCCTCTTCTTTGAGGACAAGAATCTAAAGCAACCGATTTACTCTTCTTAGTTATCTGAGTTCTTCCTGTTCTTACTAATTGTTGAATTGTTGGCATAATTAATACTAAAAATTTCTTATTATATTAAATTCCCGCTTTTTACGGGGTTGCAAATGTATAAATAATTTTCAACTCTGCAAACCTTAATTAATTAATTTTCAATACAATTGTTTATCAATACAATTTCAGCTAGATAACCAAGTCTATTTTGGACCAACTCAAACAAATAATCCTTTACATAGAACAAATTTAACTAGTACAAAAATCACTTTAATTTAACCTAATAGATGCAATTAATTTTTGATTATAATTTTAGTCCAATTCGAATAATATTCGAAATAAACCTACATCGAGAAAAAGTAAAATTTATTAAAAACTATTCTCGACTTAATTTTTAATTTTATATGACCAAACAATACAACTCGAATTGAGAATTTTTAAATTACATCCAACGGGTTAATTGAGTACATTGAAAACTTTCAAATAAATCAAATAATCATTTTTTATTAAAAAGATACAATCCAACAAAAAAGAGGGTAAAAGTTGGCAATACAACAAAAATAAGAAGTTGTACAACATAAAAAACTACAAAAACCTCAAAAAACCAAAAATAACAACAATACTTGCAATTAATGTTAAAATGTTAAATTTTAGATGCGCGCATAAAAAAACAAAGTAAAAGTTAGGAATGTTAACAAATTATTAAGAGTTTTGCTGTACTAATTCAAAATAATTAAAAATGAAACTAAAATTAAATGGATTCTTAGTGCTGTTGTTAGCACTAGTGACGCAAATTACTTTTGCGCAAGAAAGAGCCGTTTCAGGAACTGTTTCTGACAATACAGGTTTACCTTTACCAGGGGTAAGTGTATTAGTTAAAGGAACTAAGACAGGAACGCAAACTGATTTTGATGGAAAATACTCTATCAAAGCAACATCAAGCCAAACCTTAGTATTTAGCTACATAGGTATGCAAACTCAAGAAGTAAAAGCTACTTCAACAAATGTTAATGTAAAATTAGCGAGTGAAGCAATTATGCTTGAGGGTGCTGTTGTTACAACTGCATTAGGTATTTCTAAAAAAACTAAATCTCTTGGATATTCTGTTCAAGATGTAAAAGGAGATGCTATTAATAAAGCTAAAGAGGTAAACATAATTAACTCACTTCAAGGACGCGTTTCTGGAGCTCAAATTACAAATACTTCTGGTGCCGTGGGTGCTTCATCTAGAATTGTTATTCGTGGTGTTTCCTCATTAGGTGGAAATAACCAACCTTTATTTGTTATTGATGGTATTCCAATTAGTAACTCTAGTTTTGGATCAACAGGAAATGAAGGAACTGATAGAGGTTCTGGAGCAAATGACATCAACCCTGACGATGTTGAAACTATTACAGTTTTGAAAGGGGCTAACGCTTCTGCACTTTATGGATCAAGAGCTTCTAATGGTGTGATTGTAATCACAACTAAAAAAGGAGCAAAAGGAAGTAAATTACAAGTTTCTTTAAACCAAACTAATAGCTACGAATCACCATTAAAATTACCAGATTTCCAAAACAAATACGGACAAGGAAATTCAGGTAAATTTGCTTATGTTGACGGAGCAGGTGGAGGAATAAATGATGGATCTGACGAAAGTTGGGGACCAAAATTAGATGCTGGTTTATTAATTCCACAATTCTCATCTCCTGTAGATGCTAATGGAAATATTATACCTACACCTTGGATATCTCACCCAGATAACGTTAAAAACGTATTTGAAACAGGTACTACTCAATCTACCAATGTATCTATCGCTGGTGGTGATGATAAAAACAACTTTAGACTTTCTTTTACAAATCTTGATCAAAAAGGAATGGTTCCTCATACTGATTTCAAAAAGAAAACACTTTCATTTAGTGCAAGTTCTAGTCCAACAGAAAAAATAACTTTTTCTGCTTCTGGTAACTATGTAAATTCAGGAAGTAATAACCAACCTGGTTATGGATATAGTGGTCAAAACATCATGCAACAATTTAGTTGGACTGGTAGACAAGTTGACTACACACTTTTGAGAGACAAACAACGTAATGAAGATGGTTCTATATTTAACTGGAATCATAATTATCACAATAACCCTTACATGACATTACAAGAAAACCTTTCTCCAATGAGAAGAGATCGTTTTACGGGTAATGGAATGGTACAATATAAATTCAATGATAATTTAAGTGCTTTTGTAAGAACTGGTGGTGATATTTATGCTAACTGGTCAGCTTCACAAAGATTCAAGGGAGATATTGATTTTGCTCAAGGTTACTATGGTGAAACTGCAGATTCTTTTAGAGAGGTAAATACTGACTTCCTTATTTCTTACAAAAAGTCATTTGGAGACAAATTTGATTTTTCTATCAATGCAGGTGGAAACAGAATGGACAGACGTTATCAACAAAATACGAGTGTAGCTCCAGAATTAGCTATTCCGAATTTCTATAATGTTGCTAACTCAGCAGTTCCAGTAACTACATCTAATTATTTCTCTAAAAAGAGAGTAAACAGTCTTTATGCCTCTGGGCAATTAAGTTATATTAATGCGCTTTTCTTGGATTTCTCAATAAGAAACGACTGGTCTAGTACATTACCACTTAAAAATAGTTCATACCAATATCCTGCTGTATCTTTCAGTGGAGTTGTTTCTGATTTATTTAATATTAAATCTAACGTGTTATCTTTTGCTAAAGTTCGTGCAAGTTGGGCTCAAGTTGGTGGTGATACAGATCCATATTCATTATTACCAACTGTTTCTTTTGGAAGTAGCTGGAATTCTGATCCAAAACTTTTAAATCTTGCAATTCCAAATACTTTGCCTAACGCTAGTTTGTTACCGCAAAAAACAACTTCAATTGAGTTTGGAACTGACATGAGATTCTTTAAAAATAGATTGAAACTTGATTTGACTTATTACAATTCAAAATCAGAAAATCAAATTGTAAATATTCCTATTTCAGCTGCTTCAGGTTATACAGCTAAAACTATTAATGCAGGACGTATTGACAACCAAGGTATTGAGATTTTGTTAGGTGGCACACCAATACAAACAGCTGATTTCAGTTGGGATGTTACTGTAAACTTTGCCAAAAACAAAAACAATGTTGTTGCGTTAGCTGAGGGTATTGATCAATTTGTTTTAGGTGGATATTGGAGTTTAAATGTAATGGCTAGTCCTGGTCAACCTTATGGTCAACTTTATGGATATGATTATCAAAGAGATCCTAGTGGAAATGTTATTTTTGTAGATGGTTTACCTAAACAAGGAGCATTAAAAGCACTTGGTAATACAACTCCTGATTATACTGCTGGTTTATTAAATGAATTCACATACAAAAACTTTAACATCAGCTTTTTGATCGATCAAAGAAAAGGAAGTGATTTGTACTCAATGACAACAACATGGGGTAGATATGCTGGAGCTGTTGAAGAAACTCTTATTGGTCGTGAAGGTGGTATCGTAGGTGATGGAGTTATGTCTGACGGTAAAGGGGGTTATATCCCAAATACTGTAGTTGCAGATGCTGAAAAATTCAACAAGGCAGCTTACTCTAATAGTATAGCTTCTTCAAGTGTATTTGATGCAAGTTTTATCAAACTTCGTGAAGTTAAGATTGGGTATACTTTCCCAACAATTTCAAAACTATCAATTAAAGACCTAAATATTTCATTAGTTGGAAGAAATTTAGCTATTTTGAGCAGTTCTGTACCTCATGTTGATCCAGAAACTGCTTTTAGTTCAGGAAATGTTCAAGGTTTAGAATTTGGACAATTACCTTCTGCTAGAAGTATTGGATTTAGCCTTAGTTGCAAATTTTAATAATATAAATATAAATAATCATGAAAAGAAATAAAATATATTTAGGTGCAGCTACTTTTTTAATGCTATTAATTGTAAGCACGAGTTGTACTAAAGATTTTGAAGAAATAAATACTGATAATAATAGACTAAGTTTAGCTAAAGCGGCTCCAGACATGTTATTAACTAATGCTATCGAATCTATGACTAATAGAGTACATGAGATAGGATTAGGGCATGAAATTGGATCTTGTTGGGTGCAACACATGGCTAAAGTTCAGTATACTGACGAGGACAGATATATCCCAAGACTTACGACAATAAACAATACTTGGTCTAGTTTTTATGCGTCTTCTGGTATGGATATCAACTTGATATACCAATTAGGAGTAGAAAAAAAGAATAATTCTTACCAAGGGGTAGCTTTAATTATGAAAAGTTATATAGTTTCGGTACTTACTGATCAATTTGGTGACGTTCCTTATTCTGAAGCTTTCATGGGAAGTGATAAAGACGCTCCTGTATTATCTCCAAAATATGATACTCAAGAATCTATTTACAAAGCACTTCTTGCTAATTTAGAGAAAGCAAATACTTTATTGCAAGATGGGCACCAAATAGGTGGAGACATTTTATTTGAAGGTGATTTGATGAGATGGAGAAAATTTGCTAATTCATTACGTTTGCGTCTTTTATTGCGTCAATCGGATAGAGTTAATCCTAAAGATGCAATGACTGAAATTTTTGGCAATGCTACAAAATTCCCTCTAATTGAGGATAATAGCGAAAATGTTGCGCTAAATTTTTTAGCTTCAGCACCAAACAACAATCCTCTTAACGAGAATAGAAAAACTAGAGATGATCATAGAGTAAGTAACACTATAGTTGATTTCTTATACACAGATGCACCAAGTCCAGACTACCGTGTTGTAGTTTACGCGGAACAAGCTGCAAACTCTAAAGACTGGGTGGGATTACCTAATGGAATGCAATCAGCTGATGCTGGTCTATATCTAGGAAACGGTTTAGCTGAAACTTCAAAAATTGGTAAGTATTTTACTGCAGCTACTGCTCCAGGAATGCTTATGAGCTATGCTGAATTATTATTCATCAAAGCAGAAGCTATCGCAAAAGGATATATTACTGGAGATGTGGAAGCAACTTATCATGATGCAATCAGAGCTTCATGGGATCAATTTAATGCAAATGGTGAATTTAAAGCAGCTTTAAGCCCATGGAAAAGCACATTTGTTGGTTGGGGTATGAGTGCAACAGAAGATATCTACGAATATGCTTGGCAAGATTTTGTAGATTATGGTGGTACTTATGACTATGTTCCTTCAAAAGGGTTAGAGCAAATTGCTACTCAAAAATGGGCTGCAATGTTTGATCAAGGTTTACAGGCTTCATTCGAATGGAGAAGAACTGGTTTCCCTAGATTAACTCCTGCAGTTGACGGTGATAATGGTGGTAAAATACCTGTACGTTTAATGTACCCTTCAGATGAAGCTACCCGAAATGGTGCTAACCTAAGTGCTGCAGTTAAAAACATGGGTGGAGACACTATGAACACAAGAGTTTGGTGGGATGTAGCTGCTAATAATTAATTAATTAAAAGAAAAATAAAATGAAAAAATCAATAATTTCTTTTGTTAGTCTTGTAATGTTTACGCTATTTTTCACCTCTTGTGAAAATACAGCTGACGACTTCATGACTAGTAATGCAAAAACTGGTGGTCTAGTTTCTGCAACGAAATCTTTCCCTTATAAATTAGGTGGAACTACATCTTTTGATGTATCAATTTCAATTCCTAAAGGACCTGGGATAGTTTCAATTGATGTATATAAAACTTATACTGGAAAATCAAAAGTATTAGATCAAACAATTAATGTTGCTTCTGCAAATGCTACAGGGGATCTTACTAAATCTATTAAGTATACCTATGCAACTTTGAGTGCTGGTCTTCAAATGCCGGCAGATGAAGGACAACTTACAATTGGAGATTCATGGACAATTTCTTATGTATCAAAAATGGAAGATGGTCGTTCAGTTACTAATACTGGAACAACAAAAGTTTCTGTAGCAAACAAATATGCTGGAAATTATAAATGTGTTGGAACATTTACTCACCCAACTGCTGGTGTACGTGCGGTTAATGAAGATAAGTATATGACTCCAATCTCTGCTTATGCTTGTTGGGCAAATGCAGGTGATTTAGGTTCGTCTGGATATTTTGTGAAAATTGCAGTTGATCCACTAACTAATTTAGTAACTTGTTCAACTTGGGGTGATGTCGAAATGGCGAATTATCCTGGTGAACAAAATTATTATGATCCACAAACTGGAAAATTCCACTTGAGTTATTTTTATGTCGGTGGTACCGGAAATAGAGTAATGAGAGAAGTTTTTACTCCAATAAAATAAAATTATAATTTTAAAAGGCTGTTTATTTAAACAGCCTTTTTTTTATAAATAATTACAATGAAGAAAATAATAGCTATTCTTTTAATCTCTATTGTTAGTAAAACACTATACGCACAATCCGAAGTAAAAGGTATTGATGATGTATTACTCAAAATTAGAATCAACAACAATATTAATGGAACAAAAAATGAAAATTATCAAAACATTGAAGGTAATCCTTACATGTTTGACAATTTTCAAGCTGGAACTGTAAAGTTAAAAAACGGTAATTCATTTGCCGGAATGCTGCAATATGACATCTATGCAGGTACTTTGTATTTTAAGAAAAATGACACCAATTACGCTATAGATTTACCAAATGAAATAGAGTATGTTAGTATCAATGAAAGTAAATTAATTTATTCTAATTATATACCTACCAAACCGGATAAAGAAACTACAGCTAGTACTTATTTTGAAGTAGTAATTGATGCCAAGTGCCAACTGCTAGCTAAAAAAAATGTATCTATAAAAGAAGGCGTTCAAGGTAATGGGATTGTATTGTCAACCCCTACAAGATTTAATAAAAAAAATGATACTTATTTTATTAAAATAGATGATAAGCCCGCAATTGAAATTAAAAACAGCCAAAGTCTGATTTCAATTTTTGAAAAATATTCCAATACCATAGCAACGTTTATTGATAAAGAAAATGTATCATATAAAAGAGTTGAAGATTTAAAAAAAATAGTTAATTATTACAATACTTTGTAATTAAACTATTTAAAGTATTCCAACCTTTTAGTAATACTATCACTTAAACCATCAGCCTTTGGCTGGTGGTTTTTTTTTGTATCTTTGCGCCATGGAAAAAGAAAATATAATATTCGGAATACGCGCCATTATTGAGGCCATACAAGCAGGAACTGCAGTTGACAAAGTCTTCATTCAAAAAGAAATTGCAGGCGAACTGATGAAGGATTTAATGAAGGTAATGAAACGTGCTAATGTTAATTTTTCTTATGTTCCAGTTGAAAAGCTAAACCGTTTAACACCTAACAATCATCAAGGAGCAGTGGCAAGTATTTCGCCTATTGGTTTCATGGAATTAGAACAATTAGTGGAATCCACCGTAGAATCGGGTAAAAAACCATTATTCTTGATATTGGATCAAATCTCTGATGCACGTAATTTCGGTGCGATTATTAGAACTGCTGAATGTACTGGAGTTAATGGTATAATTGTTCAAAAAGCAGGTTCCGCTCCTGTAAATGGAGATACTGTAAAAACTTCTGCCGGAGCTGTTTTCAATGTGCCTATTTGTAAAGTAGAACACATTAAAGATGCTATCTTTTACCTTCAAGGTTCAGGAATCAAAACAGTAGCCGCTACGGAAAAAACGGAGGAAAATATCTATGATATTGCTTTGAACGAACCGGTAGCCATCATCATGGGATCTGAAGATAGAGGAATCAATCCATCAGTGTTAAAAATTGTAGATGAGAAAGCCAAACTACCTATGTTTGGAACAATTGGTTCTCTAAATGTGTCTGTTGCTTGTGGTGCCTTTCTTTACGAAGCAGTAAGACAAAGAAGTTAGATATATCAACCCCTTATTACAAAAAAATAAATTAAATAACTAAATAAACACATCCCCAAATAACCGAATTAACCAATAACCGAATCAACAAATAAACCCATAATAAAATGGAAGCCCCTCTAGCAGAACGCATTCGTCCACAACAATTAGAAGACTATATTAGTCAATCCCACCTAGTGGGTACTAATGGTTCGTTGACGCAGCAAATAGCCAAAGGAATTATCCCGTCATTGATTTTTTGGGGACCTCCTGGAACAGGAAAAACAACCCTAGCCCAAATTATTTCGCAAGAATCCAAACGCCCTTTTTACACCCTAAGCGCAATTAATTCTGGAGTGAAAGATATTCGGGACGTTATCGAAAAAGCCAAACAAAGTGGCGGACTTTTTACTTCAAAAAATCCTATTTTGTTTATCGATGAAATTCATCGTTTTAGCAAATCGCAACAAGATTCCTTATTAGCAGCTGTAGAAAAAGGTTGGATCACCTTAATTGGTGCGACAACTGAAAATCCGAGTTTTGAAGTTATTCCGGCATTATTATCGCGCTGTCAAGTATATACTTTGAATGCTTTTAATAAAGAAGACTTAGAGACCTTGCTTCACAGAGCAATGCAAACGGATGTTATTTTACAAGGAAAAAAAATAAATTTAGCCGAAACAGAAGCCTTGTTGCGACTTTCTGGCGGAGACGGACGCAAACTATTGAATCTTTTTGAACTAGTCGTAAACGCCTCCAATGAAGATGAAATTTTCATTACTAACGACCGTGTACTCGAATTAGCACAACAAAACACCGTTTTGTACGATAAAACTGGAGAGCAGCATTATGATATCGTTTCGGCCTTTATCAAATCCATACGCGGGAGTGACCCTAACGGAGCTGTGTATTGGCTTGCTAGAATGATTGAAGGCGGAGAAGATGTAAAGTTCATTGCAAGACGTATGCTCATTCTTTCTAGCGAAGACATTGGCAATGCCAATCCAACTGCCTTTATAATGGCAAACAATACCTTTCAAGCAGTCGCTACTATTGGCTATCCTGAAAGCCGAATTATTCTAAGCCAATGTGCTGTATATTTAGCGACATCTCCTAAAAGCAATGCCTCTTATCAAGCTATTGGCAAGGCGCAACAAATCGTAAAACAAACAGGTGATCTTTCCGTTCCAATTCATTTACGTAATGCCCCTACTCCATTGATGAAAGAATTAGGTTATGGAGAAGAGTATAAATATTCGCATGATTATGCTAATAGTTTTGCCGAACAAGAGTTTTTACCCGAAGCTATTGCGGGTTCAGCTATTTACGAGCCTGGAAATAATACTCGAGAAAACTCGACTAGAGAATTCCTGAAAAACAGATGGAAGGACAAGTACGGTTATTAAAACTTAACTCGAACCAATTCTGCAAATAATGTTTCGTTTTCATAGTATTCAAAAAACCATTGATTCTCTCTTTGAAAAAGAATACCTTGTTTATTGTCTTTAATTGCAGTGTAAAGTGTTGGAACAGATGTTTTATTCAACTTAAATACTACTTTTGGACTCGCATCAACCAATTGATAACCTGTTGGAGTTGCTTGCGCATACAGTAATTCAGCGTTTGTATTAGGAGAATCTTGTACAACAGTTGCCCAACTTGAAATTGAAGAATTAACCGATTCTACTGGACTAACTTGAGTAAGTTGTTTGGAAGGTGATTGATTCAACTCGTATTTATAATTCAAAGCATTTATTGATCTAAATGCATCATTTAAAGCCTCTGAATAAGCAGCTTCATACTCTTTTAGTTTACTTTTACCCATCTCCGATTGGTATACCAATTTGCCAAAACAATCGTTAAAGACTACAGCTAATTTAGTCATCAAAAAACCACTTTCTTTTTTTACATCTACCGTTAATAAACTGCATCGATCTTTATACTCAGATGGAATATCTTCGTTGCTATAAAAAGCAACAAAACCTGCTTTCTGAAGATTAAGTTTCGTTAGGGTAGCCAAACGATATTGATTCTCTGATTTCAAAAAATCGTATTTCAGTGGAATAATAACAGCTTTATAGTTATTGATATTTTGCGAAAAGGCAACTGTTGAAAACAAGATGAATACAAATACTAATTTTTTCATAATTATAAATAGTTTTTTAGTTCTAATAAATGGTTAATTTCAATTATCCCTTCTGGGCTAGTTTCTTTATTTGGGTTAAAAAATAGCGCTTTGATTCCAAAATCTATTGCGCCTTGAACATCCGCTTCTAAACTATCCCCAATCATAATGCTATTTTCTTTTTTGGCTTGAGCCAAATCTAAAGCATATTGAAAAATAATAGGATTGGGCTTCTTTACTCCTGCCATTTCAGAATTGGTAATCGTTTTAAAATACGTATCAATCTTTGAATTAGTAATTTTCTTATACTGAACATTAGCAAAACCATTGGTAATTATATGCAAATGATATTTTGGATTCAAATAATTTAATAATTCAATTGTCCCATCAAACAAATGATTATTGTCTGGTAAAATCGAGATATAATCCTCCGCAATTTGATGAATTAAACTATCTGCAATAGCATAATTTAAAGCATCGAAAGAATCTTTCAAGCGTTTATAACGTAATTCCTCGTGAGAAATTAAATCGTACTGATACAATTTCCAACAGGCTTGATTAATAGGCGCATATACTTCAATAAAATCGTTTATTGCAATTTCAGGATGGTTTTTCTCAAATAGAGTAGCAAACGCCATTTCAGAATTTTTATCGAAATCCCAAAGTGTGTGATCCAAATCAAAAAAAATGTGCTGTATAGTATTATTTTTCATTCCCCTTTTTACAAAATTCCTTGATCAACAAAACTGAAATAACTGGTCTCAGTTACTATTACATGGTCTAAAATAGCTATTTCTAAACTCTCCCCTGCGCGTTTTAATTTTTGAGTAATTTGCTTGTCAGCCTCACTGGGTTTCAAACTCCCAGAAGGATGATTGTGACACAAAACTAAGGAAGTAGCTCCCATTTCCAATGCTACTTTAAAAACCAAACGCACATCCACTACTGTTCCTGTAATTCCACCTTTACTCAATTGTGTTTTGGAAATCACCTTATTGGAATTATTCAGATATACTATCCAAAATTCCTCGTGAGGCAATTCGCCAATAATCGGTTGCATTAACTCAAAAATAATTTTACTTGATGTAATTTTAAGCAACTCAACAGACTCTTCTGCTCTTCGTCTCCTACCTAACTCTAATGCAGCAATTATTGTAATAGCTTTGGCCTCACCTATTCCTTTGAACTGCATCAATTGCGATAAACTTTGTTTTCCTAAGGCATTCAAATTATTAGAAACGGCTGCTAAAATTCGTTTGCTTAAATCAACTGCAGTTTCGTTTCGGCTACCAGAACCAATTAAAATAGCAATTAATTCAGCATCGCTCAAAGCGCTTTTGCCTTTAAGCATGAGTTTCTCTCGAGGTTTATCATCTTCGGACCAACTACTAATGGGAAAGGGGGCGTTTTCCATATGCATTAATTTGGGTGTTTCTTATTCAATTAATTGTTTTACTTCATCAAAATTCAAACCACCATAATTTCCAGAACTCATAAGTAACAGAGCAGAGTTTTCTAAATTTCGGTTGAATAAATACTGTTTAAACTCGGTTGGATTGGTATAAATAATCAAATCTACTCTATTGAACGCTTTAGCGATTTGCTCATAGGTCACTTCTTCCAATTGTTTTATTTTTACCGCATCTGGCGAATAAAAAACAACCGCTTCATCAGCATATTCTAGGGCACCTTCGTATTCTTTTAAAAACTCAGCATTCAAACTACTGTAGGTGTGCAATTCTAAACAAGCCACCAAAGTACGTTTAGGATATTGTTCTTTTACAGCTTTGGTTGTAGCGGCTACCTTACTTGGCGAATGTGCGAAATCTTTATATGCAACTCTTCCCTTTCCTTCGGCAATTTTTTCCAAACGCTTGGAAGCGCCTTTGAAACTGGCAATGGCTTCATAAAAATCAGCTTCATCTACACCCATATTTTGACAAATCCATTTGGCTCCAGCCAAATTGTTTAGATTATGTGCGCCAAAAACTTCAATAGGCATTGGTCCTTCAGGAGTTTCCAAAAGTGTTACTCCATCACTTACCGAATACGCTGGCGTACTATAAGGTAGTTTACGAATTGGATTCGTAGCGGCTTCTGAAACGCGTTTCACCTCAGCATCATCTTCATTGTATACTAAAATCCCACCATTCGTAATTTTATCGATGAAAATTTCAAATTGCTCTACATAGTTATCATAGGTTGGAAACACATTAATATGATCCCAAGCAATCCCAGAAATCAAGGCAATATTAGGTTGATATAAATGAAATTTAGGGCGTCTATCTATTGGCGATGACAAATATTCATCACCTTCCAAAACCATAAAATCATTTTCTTCGGTAAGATGTACCATAGTGTCAAATCCTTCCAATTGAGCACCTACCATATAATCGACCGCAATATTGTGATAATGCATGACATGCAAAATCATCGAAGTAATAGTAGTCTTTCCGTGAGAACCACCAATAACCACTCGGGTTTTGTTTTTGGACTGTTCGTATAAGAACTCCGGATACGAATAAATTTTCAATCCTAATTCCTGCGCTTTCAACAACTCAGGATTGTCTGCCTTAGCGTGCATTCCTAGAATTACAGCTTCAATATCTGCGGTGATTTTCTCTGGAAACCAACCCATTTCAGCAGGTAAAATTCCTTTCTTTTCTAATCGTGATTTTGAAGGTTCAAAAATAGCATCGTCACTTCCTGTAACTTGATATCCTTTGTTATGAAGTGCTAAAGCTAAATTATGCATTGCGCTTCCGCCAATGGCGATAAAATGTGTTCTCATCTTTTTAGTTTATGAGTTTAGATGGTTATTCATTAATAAGTTCGAAAAATAAACTCATACACTATTAACCTTCTAAACTATTTTTCAAATTGTGCTTTTAACTGTTGTGCTTTATCTGAATTTTTCATTCTATTTAAATACAAATTGTATAATTTCTGAAAAGCTACTTTAGAATTGGTCAACTCCAAAGCCTTACTATAATTCAACTCCGCTTTTTTATTTCGACCAAAATACTCATCAATATATCCTTTAGACAGATATCCTTCTAAGGGCGACAATCGCATTAGTTCATTTGAATAAGCCATTGCTTTTGTTTCGCTACCGCCAATAATACCAGGCAATTCCAAATACAACATCACTAATGCCCAACGCGATTCAGTATGCTTAGGATCCAAAGCCGCAGCCTTTTCAAAGGAGGATTTAATTTCATCAATCATTCCTAAGGCTTTGAATTTATTCACGGTCTTAGCTTTCATCCCTAAAGCACCACCATACTTATAGTGGTAATCGGCATTATTGGGCTGAATTATCTTTATCTTTTTGTAATACGAAATTGCTTTGTCCCAATTTTTGCTTTGCCCTGCAATATCTCCCAAATACTCTAACGATTTACTATGTGATGGATTTTCTTTGATCACAATCTCAAACGCTATTCGCGCTAACTCAGTTTTACCAGAAGCCAATAACTGAACTCCTTTTTCAAAATTAGATTGAGATAAAAGCATACTTGGAACAAACAATAAAAAAAATACTATTCGATTCATATTCCAAAAATAAGGAAATTTACACTTGCTTTTCACTCAAACTGAAAAGGTTTTTATAAAAAAATCCGTTTCAATTGAAACGGATTTGTATTTTAAATAAGTTGAAACTTAGTTATTCAACATAGTCCATAACTTATCTTTCAATTCTGTCAAACCTTGTTGTGCCACAGAAGAGATGAACATATACGGAACATCTTTAAATGCAACATCCAACTCTATCTTTAGTTCTGCCTTCAATTCTTCATCCAGCATATCAATCTTTGAAATGACTAACAAACGCTCTTTGTCTAACATTTCCGGATTGTATTTAGTCAATTCGTTAACCAAAATATCATATTCTGCTTTAATGTCTGGTGTATCCACAGGTACTAAAAATAACAAGGTAGAATTTCGCTCAATATGACGTAAAAAATAATGACCCAATC
>ERZ650308.1150-NODE-1150-length-13943-cov-6.432100_pt1 | contig 13943 bp, 15 predicted proteins | sample MGYA00376244_ERZ650308 | MGnify/ENA primary metagenome ERZ650308 (study PRJEB26733, sample SAMN07839295) | wastewater metagenome | biome: small river; feature: stream; material: water | place: USA: North Carolina | collected 2016-04-26 ...
GATTGATGTGCACGAGAAGACGGCTTGGATGCTGCGCAGTTTGCTGGAGGAGTAAGGTTGAAGGTAGGGGCTCAGGTTCAAATCCCCAAACCCACCAAAACCGATGACTCCCGATACAAATCAGCAGTTCATACATCACTGGTGTATCAGAGGCCATATATCTTTACGATGGACTGCTTTGGGTCGTGTGAAGCCGGTCGCTACTGAGTGACTCAGTCCGACCCATAGCAGTCATTGCACGCCAAGCTAAACATTCAACGTACACTTCCGTTTTTGAACTGAAGCGAAAAGCAGAACCGTTATGAACGCATAACATTCTTGAAATTAAAATAAATTAGCATCCTTTCATGATATTTAATCTAACTTCTTGATGGCGCTTTTCACGCGCATCATCCCAGCGTAGCAAACCTTGCTTAGTCAAACGTCCATTTTGACCGAGGCGCTGATATTCGGCCAAAACCTCCAGAGGAGTTTCGTCCTTGCACAGCTGCGGCATAAGATGAGTGGCGATTTTTAAGAACGTACCCAGGCCGCCCGCATCAGCGACTTCCAGTGGACCAATCCAGCGGTATCTTCTACCAAGTGTTTCACAAACCACCATATCAATGGTTTGGGCATCAGCCACGCCTTCACGCAGAAGGTGTAGAGCCTCCCGCAAAACAGCAAATTGAATACGGTTCCCAATAAATCCAGGAGTGGCTTTAAACAGACGTACCGGGACGCATCCACAATTTTCAAGCAACTGAATTACAAAATCTACTGCAGTACTTTCAGTTTTGGAGCTACTCAAGATCTCAACTAAAGGAATCAAATGAGGCGGGTTCCAGAAATGAGCAACCAATGTGCGCTCACAAAAGTCCAGGTTTTCAAACAAACTTTCTGGCGTAAAACCACTGGTGGTACTAGCAATAATCGCTTGCGATGTCACAATGCATTCAAGCTTACGGTACAAGCTTCTTTTCTGATCCAGATCCTCAAAGATCGCTTCAAACACTATATCTGCTGCGGCTAACTCACCAATATCTCCAACAACAAGCACGCGTTGCAGACAAGCCTGTACATCGCCAGCATCGAGGACACCGCCCTTCACCATTTCATGAAACGTCTGGGCGCAAGTATCTGAAATTCGTCTGCCTGCTCCAGCCGCATTATCAAAAACAATAACATGCTGACCTGCAGAAGCTAGCTTTGCAGCAATTCCGCAGCCCATCAGGCCACCACCGACTACAGCAATATTCAATGGATAACGCATGGCTTCAGGTGTCAGCAAATGCATGATCCACAGCCGCCGCAGGCATAGGGGCTTGCGGCCTATCTTGTAGTGCAGACAGGATCAGATCTGCTGCTTTCTCTCCCACCATGATGGATGCTGCGTTGGTGTTGGAAGAGGGAATCGTGGGCATCACGGACGAGTCGACTACGCGCAATCGACTCACACCATGTACACGAAGTGAGGCATCCACCACCGCCATGGCATCATTGCCCATTCGGCAAGTTCCAACCGGATGAAAGGAAGTCTGACCGGATTCTCGGATGTAGTTGAGCAGTCCATTGTCGTCTTGGATGTCGATCCCGGGCCGGGTTTCACGAACGACATAAGGCGCCATTGCGGGCTGGCTGATCACACGGCGTGCGAGACGAATCGCGCGAAGAACCACAGCCTTGTCTTCCTCTGTTGTGAGGTAATTGGGTTCGATCACCGGATCCTGCAGAGGATCAGCGCTGCTGAGGTGAACCGATCCGCGCGAGGTCGGTCTCAACTGGAAAAATCCAATAGAAAATCCGGGGAACGGATCAAGCCCGGAACCTGCTCCCGGCTTGATGACCTCAAGCCGGTCCTTGCTGCTCAAATGATGAATTTGAAGTTTCACATCGGGACGGGTATCGCCAGGCGCTGAAGCAGCCAATGCATGCACGGTGCATGATGGTGTAGCCATCAGTCCCCGGCGATTGATGAGATAAGACATCCCGATCCAGTACTGACGCCAGCGGCTGGCCATGATCTGATTGAGCGTGTTCGCGTTACGCGCTTCAAAGGTAATGCGTGACTGCAGGTGATCCGACAGGTTTTCTCCAACTCCTGGCAGATGATGAACGGTTGCGATGCCAAGTTTCTGTAAGCGATGACCATCACCCACACCAGACAATTCCAGCAATTGAGGCGACTTGATCGGCCCGGCTGCAAGAACCACCTCACGTAAAGCGCGTGCGAACTTTTTCTCTCCCCCCTGCATATACTCCACCCCAACGGCTCTAAGCCCCTCAAACCGCACACGCGTGGCAACGGCCTGCGTCTGCATCTCCAGTTTGGCCTTTGATGCTCCCTCCAGATAGCCCACCGCCGTGCTGCTGCGCTCTCCTCTTCGCGTCGACAATTGCAGATAAGACACACCGCCATACTGCCCATAGCCTGCGTTGTAGTCCTGCGTGCGTTCGATTCCTACCGATCCGCACGATGCCAGAAACGCTTCTGACAACACATCTGGATGGTCACCCAAGGACTGAATCGAAATTGGTCCATTGCGCCCACGTGTTTGCGCATCACCAAAAGCGCAATGCTCCAGCCGCTTGAAATAGGGAAGCAGATCCTTCCAGCCCCAGCCTGGACTGCCTTGTTCCCGCCAATAGTCAAACTCGAGCGGGTCACCACGTGAAAAAATCATTCCATTGACTGAGCTTGATCCCCCTGGCAATCTACCTCGAGGCCAATAGATCCGCTGGCCAAGCAAGCCTGCCTGGGGCTGGGTGTAAAACTGCCAGACATAGTCCTTGTTGGGTACGATCTTGGCGATCCCGATAGGAACACGTACCCAAAAGTCTTTTTGCCGGGACTCTCCCGCCTCCAGCAGCAGCACACTCTGACCAGCATCGCTGAGCCTTCTGGCCAGAGCAGCACCCGCAGAGCCCTAGCCGACAATCACAAAGTCATGTTCAGATTTTTCACTCATGCGGCCACCAAACTCTTTTCTGCAAGCCACTTGGACAATGCCCGGGCTTCGTTGTGCATGCGCGTAAATTGCAAATCACTCCAGTCTTGCTGGGGTGACTGAGCACTGAACTTTGGAGGATCGGGCTCAACATTCAAGGAGATGAAACGAGGCCCATTGCCATTGAGTATTTCCTGTATCGCGCTCGAAAATTTGTCTTCCTGACTAAATTCCAGGGCATCTGTATAGCCGGCTGCCCGAGCCATAGCACAGTAGTCTGTACGCGCTCGTCCAGGAACAGGCAGGTTTGACATTCCACTAAACTGCGTGCCATTGCAGATCAAGAAATGGTAAAGATTGGCAGGCCGGTTTGAAGCAACCGTGACGAGGTTGCCCAACTGCATCAGAAGACTGGCATCTCCATCCACCACAATCACTTTGCGTTCGGGGTGTGCCAACGCCAAGCCAAGACCAAGCCCAGGGGCTCCTCCCATCAAAGGCACGGAACTCACGCGAGGCTGCTGTGCGCCCAAGGTATCCATAGCCACCATCGATCCCATGGTGGCAACCAGCACCGCATCCTTGCGGGCACTCAAAATCACATTGCATGCGGAAATAATGTTCATCATTGGATCGTCTCCTTAGTTCCATCCGGTAGGTGCACCGACCAAAAGCGCAGCTGGTCGACTTTCAGTCCATGCATAGCGGAAGGCTTCATCGAATTTGGGCATGTCTTCTTCGCTCTCAAGACGCCAGCTTCGGATATCCATAGCATGCAAAACAGGCTCCAGGTATCGGACAGTGCTCCGCCGTGACTCAGTTGGATCTTGTCCAAAATTGGCAAACTCTCGCCCAAATTGACCAATCAAAAATACGATGGGCGCGCGCACATCGTTGCCAACCGTTCGGATGGAATTGATGCAGGCATGCATACCCTGGTTTTGAACAACGACAATGGGTTTTTTCCCGCCCATCCAAAGACCTGCTGCAACGGCAACCGCCTGTTCCTCATTGCAGCACGGCACATTGGTGATTCCCGGCTCACCGGCCTCAATGCGCAAGTGCAGCGCCAGCTGCACCCAATCTGGCACAGTCACAAAATAGTCGATACCGTTGCGCCGCAAAGCGTCGACATAATGCGATGCAGGAATATTGAAGTTGGGTTTGGATGTCATGGGCACGATCACTGTTTGGGTGCAATAATTTTGGAGACAAAGTGCTAGACAAATCTGTCAAATTCACGTCAAAACATGAACACAACCGCACATAAGCACAGCAAATTCCAGCTCTTGGCGTTACGCGTTTTATCGAACAGCCGCTGGCTGGGAAACTTCCCTCAGGAAGCGCTACAGCGTCTGGTTGATAAGGGCTCCATCCAGAAGCTGTCTCGAGGCGAAGTGCTGAGCCGACGTGGCCAACGCATTGACGCGCTCACAGTTGTGCTTGATGGTTCGCTGGATGTGAGCATCACCACGGGAGAGGGGAAACGACACATCCAGGTTTACCTGGAGTCAGGTCAAGTGATGAACCTCATCCCTGTGCTCGATCAGCAACCCACCATCCACGACGCGAGCGCGCACACCGACGCCGTGCTGTTGCAGATCAGCCGATCAGACTTTCTTGCCGAATCCGACCGCGACCCTCGTGTTACCCATGCACTCATCCGCATTCTGTGTCTGCGCTCTCGAGTTTTGTATGCCTCACTGGTCGAAGCAGCATTTCTGCCGCTGCGGGTGCGCTGCGCAAGGGTCTTGCACTCCCTGATGACGCAATACGGTATCCACCGAGACGGCCAGACCGAGATCACACTCAAGCTTTCGCAGGAGGACCTTGCAGACATGATCGGGCGCACTCGCCAGAGCGTGAATAAAGAACTAAAAGCCTTGGAGCGTGATGGCGTGTTGCGCATGCAATATTCACATTTCGTCATCTTGAACGAAGCACATCTGACAGAAATTGCGCTCAGTGAGGGTGTGTCGCAACTACCCGAGCGTCTTTAAAACTGGTTACAGGTTTTGTCGATTTCTTGACAGAAATAGCTGCCAGGCGATCCCTACCATACGCTCCACCAACATCAATTAAGGAGACAGACATGGTCAATCGCACACGCCGCGCAGTTCTGGGATCTATAGCCACATTGCCGTTTTTGGCGTCCCAGCGCGCTTTTGCTGCAGATTTCTCACCCTCCAGACCCATCACCCTCGTGGTGCCATGGCCTGCTGGTGATGGCACCGATGTCATATCCCGAGTTCTTGCCAATGAAATGCAAAAAGACCTGAAGGTTCCGGTCATGGTGAAGAACGTTGTTGGGGCGGCTGGCCTGGTTGGAGCACAGGGCATGTCCAATGCCTCTCCTGACGGCTACACCTTTGGCATGATGTCGAGTGGGCATATAACTCACCAAACGCTCTACAAACGCTGGGAATTGCTCAAGGCCACTGAACCTATTGCTAATGTGGCCACGGCTTCCTTTGCTTTCATGGTGCACCCCTCCTCCCGCTTCAAGACCATGCAGGACTTGCTCAGCGCCATTCGCGAGAAGCCTGATCAGATAACCATGGCAACAGGTGGCCTGGGCTCTCCAGCGCACATGTGCTGGGAGGTGTTCAACAGCAAGATGGGCGGCAACCTCAAAGTCAACCATGTCCCATACAAGTCTGGCCTGGAATCCGCACAAGCCGTGATGGCAAACCAGGTGGATTTCGCATCGTCTTATATCGGCAGTGCATTTCCCATCATCAACCAAAAGCAGGCTCGCGCCCTGGCCATCACTTCAGCCAGTCGCCTGAAGGTGTTACCAGATACGCCGACCATCGCCGAATCGGTTCTTCCCAAGTTCGAATACCTCACCTTGTTGTTCTACGGAGCACCCCGCGGCACCCCGGCAGCAATCGTTAATGCGCTCTATGATGCAGTCGCAAAAGCATCCCGCAGCAAAGAGATGCTGGCTCTGCTCGACCAGCTCGCCCATCAACTCGACATCAGCCCCTCACCCTCGTCGTTTTCACAGCAATTGCAAACGGTGATCACGGCTGAAAGTAAACTGATTCAAGATCGTGGAATCAGCGCAAACACTTGAGAAAGCCTTAAATGCAAAAGGGTCTGTTCGTCATCACTGGCGGTAGTCGTGGGATAGGCGCTGCCACTGCGCGCTTGGCGGCCCGTCAGGGCTGGCCGGTGGTGATCAATTACCGAAATGGCGTCGAAGAAGCTAGATCGGTAGTCCGTGCCATCGAGTCCGAAGGCGGAGTTGCGCATATGGTTCGCTTCGATGTATGCGATGAAGCAGCTGTCGTGTCGGGATTTTCTGAAATCGACCGGCTCGGTTCTATCTCTGTACTGGTCAACAACGCTGGCGTCACCGCAGGACGTGCTCGTGTTGCAGAAGTCTCAGCAGCGATGATCGACCAGGCCTGCCGTGTCAATATCACCGGAAGTTTTATTTGTGCGCGTGAAGCCATCCGGCGCATGTCTAAGGGACATGGTGGCACTGGCGGGGCAATCATCAATGTGTCATCCGGTGCAGCCGTCCATGGCGCACCTGGCACATGGGTACATTACTCTGCGACAAAAGGTGCAATCGACACGATGACTGTTGGGCTGGCCAAGGAAGTCGCTTGCGAGGGCATTCGCGTAAATGCAGTCCGCCCTGGCGTTATCCATACTGATATTCATGATGGACGTTCCGCACAAGACATGGCGCGCCTGAAGGCAGCCATACCAATGGAGCGATACGGTTTGCCCGAAGAAGTTGCCGAAGCCATAGTCTGGCTTGCTTCACCCGCCTCTTCATACACAACAGGCTCACTTCTTGATGTCCGGGGAGGCTATTAGTAGCCCTACTAATCTGCTGGTGAAGCATTTGCGAAGATAACCAGCACTCGGTCTGCATGCCAAAAAATTCGTCTTTCTTGACTGACTGCTCATGGCCGATAGCAGGCAGCCTGCATGCATAGCAAACTAAATGACAGCTCACGCAGCAGGTTAGTATTTGAAAGAGATTTCTGAAATGCTTGTCTTGGCTAGGTAGCATTACCTGAGTTTGTAATTGGCTGGTGAAAACTGCTCCTGCCACAGATCGGGTATCGCATTGCGAGTGAACCACAGCATGCTGACCTCCCGTGGTTGCTTTCCTTCCAGAATGTCCATCACCAAAGATGGGTCCAGCAACGTCAGCCGCAGCAGTTCATTGACTGTGCTCGGGTCAAGCTCCTCCAGTTGAGCAATTTCTGAGCCGCTGCAGACCTCACCAGCATCCAGCAGTCGCTGCCAGTAGTGGGCCCGAGCGAGTCCCTGGAACAGTGCAATTTGGCTGCTCTTCTCTATGCACTCGCCATTCAAGTGACCTTCGGGCATTTCGGGTGTCATCACAACTGTTTTGATGCCCGGACGGCGCTTGAGCTTGAAGGGGGTGCGCGTGGTGATCCGAAAGGTGTCGTCGCTCGTAATGTCGCTGACGGTCATGTCGCTCATGCGGGCATCTCCAGTTCCAGCATCTCTGCCCCCGTTGTTTTGGGCTTCATGGTTTCCAGCAGGGGGATCCAGTTATCTGTGCGCCAACTGACCTCAACCGTATCATCTTCATGGAGCGTGACCCTCTCCACCAGGCTTCGGATGATGTGACTTTTCACCTGATCAAAGTAGTTGTCCCAGATCTTTGCGGTGCGCTGCAAGATGAGCACGACCGCCTGCGGTTCTGCAATGCCGGGGTTGATGGACTGAATGCGGTGCCAGTATTGGGTGAGCATCGTGCCCGAGCGCAGGAAATCAAGCACCTGTTTCGTCACCTCCTGCTCGAGGGGTTCAGCCGGTTGGTTCGGGATGCTGCTCTGGCTGGCACCTTCGTGCATCTTCTTGTTGTGCACGTAGTATCGATAGACCTTGCCTGACCTTTTTTGTGTCGCCATTGGCAAGTACAGGTCACCGCCGGAGCTGTAAATCAGACCACGCAACAGGAACTCGGTGCGCGCCTTCATGGCCCAGGTGGCCTGGCTCTTGGCCTCGCTGGTGCGTGCCATCATCTCTTGCACGCAGTCCCATTTGGCCTGGTCAATCAAGGGCTGGTGGGCCCCAGCGTAGAACTGCCCCTTGTGCGAAATCATCCCGAGGTAAACCCGGTTTTTCAGGACCTTGTGGAGTGATTGCTTGCAGAAATGCCGACCTGATTTCGTCAAGCGATTTTGTTCCTTCATTTGCTGGACCATCAGCGTGGTGGAGCCCGTGCTGGCGTATGTGTCAAAGATCCAGTTCACGGTTTCTGAATCTTGAGGATCAATCAGCAGCTGACGGTCTTCAACCCGATAGCCCAGCGGCACCACGCCCCCCATCCACAACCCCTTGCGCTTGGAGGCGGCAATCTTGTCGCGGATGCGCTCGCCGGTCACTTCGCGCTCGAACTGAGCAAACGACAGCAGCATATTGAGCATCAGGCGACCGGTTGATGTGGCCGAGTTGATCTGCTGGGTCACCGAGCTGAAGCTGACCTGGTGCTTGTCAAACACTTCAACCATCTTGGCGAAGTCAGCCAGGGAGCGTGAGAGACGGTCGATCTTGTAGACCACCACCATGTCCACCTTGCCAGCCTTGATATCAGCCATCAAACGCTTGAGACCCGGGCGCTCCATGTTCCCGCCCGAGTAGCCCGGGTCCTCGTAGGTGTCTTGCACAGGGACCCAGCCCTCGTTGCGCTGACTGAGGACATAGGACAAGCCAGATTCGCGTTGTGCATCGATAGAGTTAAATGATTGGTCCAGTCGTTCATCAGAGGACACACGGCAGTACACCGCACACCGTTTGGGTATCAGCATGCTCATGCTTCCCCCTTGGCTTTCAGGCCGAAAAAGGCAGGTCCGGACCACTGTGTGCCGGTGATGGTCTTGGCGATCGCCGACAAGCTGCCGTAAATCTGCCGGTTGTATTCGTAGCGACCGTCGGCCAGCACTTGAACCCGGTATTCCTTGCCGTCGAATTCCCGCACCAGTGTTGCGCCGGGCATGGCCACCGCTTTGAGTGGGGTTTTGCTTTTGATCTTGGAGAGTTGCTGGCCATAGTCGGCCAGCCTTTCCCGTGTGGACTGCGGCAAGGTGCCAAAAGCCAGTTCTTGAAATCGGTGAGACAGACGAGATGTCAAGAACTTGCGGTTGGGGTGAACCGGGCGGCGCGGAAAGTGCACATCCCAGACCTTCCAAAGCTCGGGCATCTTCAAGTCGTCAAGGGCTGCGACCTTGCGCTGGATGGCATTGAGTTGGTCGAGGCTGCGCTGTTCGCGTGGGGTGATGGATCGTTGCTTCATGCGTGAACTCCTTGTTGTGTAGACGGGTTCACATTCACGCTCTGCCAGGCATGGAAGTCCACGAACTCGTCGAGATCAGTGGCGTAAAGCTGACTGCTGTAGATTTCACTCAACATTTGATGTTGACTGACAGCGCCTTGCGCCATCAGTTCGGAGATCTGAGAAAGAGAGAGAAAACCGCTCTTTTCAGAGCGTTTGCCGAGGTGGCTTGTGGAGGGGTTCAGGGTGGCTGTCATGGGTATGGAGGTGTGTGAAAAAACCGTCCACAAATCCTATGAGCGAGCCCCTCCAGAGGTAACGTGTTTTGGCGGGCCATTGGGGGACACGAGCTGGAAACCCGCATAAATCCTGGATCTTTTGAGCCAAGGCCAGGAGCCAAGCGGCTTGGATATGCACTTTTGACAAACCTGTAAAAAGCTGTATATTTATCCAGCAATCCGGCAAAACTCATCCCAAGCCCCAGGTCTTCAGATCAGGGGGTTGAGACGCCTCATTGCCAAAACAAACAACAACAAAGGAGACAACGAATGAGCCGCACTCAGACCTACGCCGACATCTTGCTGAACCTGCCTGTCGACGACACCCTCAAAACCTTCATCGAGCGCCACGCCATGCCTTTACCCGAGGGCTGGATCTGGCATGACTCGATCCAAGCCTCCAAGAGCCTGGTTGGGTTGATTCAGCTGCATCCGAATGCCGCCATGCGTGATCGCATCGTGGCCGGGCTGCATGCCAGTACGCTGCTGGCTCACCCCTTGGGCAAGCAGGCCATGTTTCAGGCTGCGCATGACCGACCGACGGAATTGATGGGGCTCATTGCCTGCAAGAGTGACCTGCATCGGGCGTTCTGGCTGTATGTCCATCATCCGGCACTGTTTGAGGCAGCGGCCGAAATCGAATATCTGGACCATCATGGTCAGCAAGCCCAACAGCACGATCTTGGGATCAAGCATCCCATCAAGCGCGACGAGACCTCGATTGCTGCGTTCAGTGACGCCATCAAAGGCTTCTATCAGCGGGAGTTGGGGTGTGGCGAGGTGTGCGTGGTCAATGTCCTGGATCGGGCACGCGGTACGCAATTGATCTCTATCCATGCCAAGGATCTGGCCACGGCCAAGCTGGAATTCGAGGGCAGTCAGCTGCATCGGCGTGTGGGCAGCCCAAACATCCATATGGTGCTGGAATACGCCCAAGCAACCGGTGTGGCCCGCACCATCATCCGTGGCGGAGCCAAGTACCACGCCATGCTGTGTGAGGCCTTTGCCAGGCACCTGCTAGGTGTGGGTGTCGATGTGCAGCGGATTCAGACGCCACGCCTGAATCTGTCCACGCTGCGCTTGGGGCTGAACATATCGCAGGCAATCGATGATGGATTCGTTGGGTTGCAGGTCAAGAGCGTGACCGTGGTCAGTGGATGTGGGCGGCTCAAGATGGAATGCACGGCCAGTGCGTCTAGCGATCAACGCTGCGTGACGGAGCTGCTGCAGGACTACTTCGTCGCAGAAAACCCGCTTGCACGCGGCTGGACCATCCAGGCTGCTGTTCTCAACTTCTATCTGGCACCGATGCGGGGCAAAAGCCGCTGCCAGGTGGTCAGTGTGGAGATCACCAGCAAGGGGCGACTGAACCTGCACAAGTTCGATGAGAAGCTGCGTACCCAACTTGAGGGCTATCTTGTCCAGTTGGGCATCTTGAAGGCGCAGCAGGTCCTCAAGACCGGACGGGAGCAGGAGGAGCCTGCGACCATGGACGGCAGCTTGTTCGAGTGAGGTGTGAATGGAGTTGACCCTCAATCAGCAAGCCATCAGCTTGGCCGCTTTGATGTTCGTGCGAGGCAGCGCTTCTTTTGAGAGTAGCCTGCACGATGAAGAAATTGCGGCCCTACAGGTCCTCAAACAGGTGAAGGCCGTTGTACCCGGTGTGGTCAACAGCCAGGATGCCCTTTGCGCTTTCTGCGGCCTGTACCGTGGACCGATCTTCAGAACGGACGATGGGCTCATGGTGCAGTGTCCGGACTGTGGACCGTTTGCGCTGGATCCGGCTAGTCAGCGCAGTTGGAGGTTGGACGATGAATGGCTGATCCGAAAGCTGCGCGGCGCATTGGACATTTCGCCGCACGCCACCGCCACTCAAATCGTTGATGGCGTGTGGGACATTGGTCGGTACAAGAAGCGGCCGGTGGTGCTGGCTCGCCGTATCGATCTGGTCGAGCGCCACGGGCTACGGATATTCCATGGACCCGAGCCACGCAGCCAAAGCTGGGTGATCACGCCACGGCCGTTGGTGCGACAACCATTGGATCCGCTGGCGGGGATGGCTACGTGGTGGCAGCTGGAAGACCGGTTTGCTCTGCACGGCATGGCGCTAAGGTTGCTCGGAGACGATCCGGAGGACAAGGTCGACTCCAACGGGATGGTCATTCCGATGGCTGTACATGGGCCGTTCAGTCACGACTTCGCTTGGGTTCATTTGGAGAGTTGGCCGCATGGGCCCATCCGTTTGACAGAGGCTCAAGCCAGATTGTTTGCAGTTCTCTGGGAGTACAGGCACCTGGCTCAGTCAGCGGAATTTCTGATGAGGTACGCTGGACTGGCCAGTGATAAACCGATGGATGTTTTCAAGGTCAAGGCCGCAAATCGTGGTGATCCCCTGTACGAGGGGCCGATTCATGCCTATGAACAACTGGTCAGCAGACAGCGCCGTTTGGGTTTGTATCAGCTGACCTGGGTGCAAAGTAATGCCTGAGAGGCTTTGATCTAACAAATAATGTGACTTCTAACATTGGCGATGTTAGATGGCGGTATTTCCGTGCAGTTTTCCAGCTTCTAGGCAGGAAGTGGGTGGCTGCTCATTTGATGTGACTCTCAAACGCAGGCTTGAAGTCATTAAGCTCGTGCGGCTGCAGTCCAACCTCTGTTGAGGTAGCCACATCTTTCCAGCGCTTGACCGTTGTGGTCACTTCTTTAAGGATGGATTGCGCTTGTGATGGCGACAACTCAAAGCGGGCGGCTTGATCCGTCAGCTGTTGGATCGAGGTGATTGGACCGCTGTCTTCACTGAGCCAGGTTTTGGATTCCGGATCCTTGTCGGGGAAAGGGTTCAGATCAAACGCAGGGGCTAGCCGCCACTGGTTGTTGCCGCTGTACAGGAACCCGATGTTCTGCAGATGATCGTCCACGTTCGTGATCAGGTGGTTGAACACCAACCGTCGCCACAATTGCCTGGCGTCTTCGATGAAGTTCTCACACTTGGAACGCATCACATCGATGATCTCCGTGTACGAATGTTCATCGTCGCGGTTGGCTTGCAACAGCGTTGCACCTGAGATGTAGGGGATACGGTTTTGTTCAGGTGTGCGGTCAAAGCGACGAATCATGGCAACCGGCTGGTCCTGAACCATCACGATGCGTGCTTGCGCGGTATCAATGCCTGCCAGTTGGGCTAGCCTTAATGCCAGCACCTCACCACGTGTGACAGCACGCTCATCGTTCACGCTGGGAAACTTGCCCAGTGACAAAGCGCCATTTGAATCCAGGATGGTGCATTTGGGGCGCATACCTCCAAGGGATGTTCCTTTGCCCTGAAGGTAGGCCAAGTCTTCGGCCGTTTCTTTGCTGACTTCCACCGCACGGGATGCAAGGAGGATTTTTTCCAGCTCCAGAAACGCAGGTGTTGACCGAGCGCCATCGGCCACGCTGCGCAGATAGTGCCCGCTTTCATCTCGCAGTCGCAGTGCGCCCACCCGGCTGAAATCATCCACGCAAGCGAGGTAGTCCGCTTCGGTCAGTGGCCCCAGCGATGCATCTTTGGCACGAGCCTTGGCATGTGCGCGTGCGATCACCCGCCGTCCCCACGCGTCAGGTTCGGTATCGGCCAAGGCCAAGAAGAAGCACGTGTCGTTCTTGGTGGGGGGCTTGCGAAGTTGGTAGCCGCTTTGGCGGATGAGGTCGGGTGAGACATCAAAGAACTGCGCATCTGCCAGCCATTCGTCGCTGTAGGCGAATTGAGAAAACTCCCGTTGACCGTCCTTGACGAAGATGAGCCGCCCCAGCGGCTTTTCTGCCTTGCCCAGAAAGACATCCATCTGGGTGCGCGTTGGAGCCGGTCTGGCGGTGGGTTTGGCAGCAGGTTTTGTGGCCATCAGAACGCTCCAGATTCGGGTGATTTGCGGGACTTGCGCACCCGCTGGGGCAATTTTTCATCCATCAGCGTCAGGCCGATGGTGTCTTGAGGCGTGTCGAGCAACTGATTGAGCTTGTCCAGCTCCCCGAACACCTGCAAGGCCCTGGCAAGGTGAACCATGGCGGTCCCTGGGTGGCCAGCTTCCATTCGCCGCACGGTATGGGCAGACGCGCCGATCCGTTCAGCAAGATCTTCCTGTGTCAGGTGTCTGCGCCGACGGGCAAGCGAAATTGCCTGACCGAGTCGGGTCAGGCTGCGTGCAACTGGCAATGGTGGTGGGGATAGAGATTTCATTTAAGGCGCATTTTATGGCGCTTTAAAAATTTTAGCAACGCATATATGAGTGTTTATTTCCGTGAATGCAGAAATTTACTTTGGTATTGGTCGGAAATTTACTTTGCTATTGCAGGTGCTCCAAGCAAAGCGCCAAGCTCATCAGACACCAGGCCAGGATCAAGGAACTGGAGATATCGCCAAAGTTCCTTGTTCAGTTCCTTATCAGTTCCCCATTGATTTTCTGAAATAGCAGCGTTGTCCCTCAA
>ERZ650308.1151-NODE-1151-length-13938-cov-4.319527_pt1 | contig 13938 bp, 11 predicted proteins | sample MGYA00376244_ERZ650308 | MGnify/ENA primary metagenome ERZ650308 (study PRJEB26733, sample SAMN07839295) | wastewater metagenome | biome: small river; feature: stream; material: water | place: USA: North Carolina | collected 2016-04-26 ...
CAGAATAACCATAGGGCTACAAGCTAGAGATGTAGGGCACATTTATAAATTTCAATCCTTTTGCGGTAGCAATCACCCAGTAAGGGAGGATAAGAATGGGTGTAGGGTTGTTGCGATAAGCAATAAATCAATGAGTGATAACCTGAAAGAGAACGGAATAACCCCAAACAAAAGCAAGACATTTACCCCTACGAATCACCTGTCAAAATCCACCTCTTTTTGGCGCGGGATGATTGACGGAGATGGGTGCATACATATAGTAAAGGGGACAAATAGGCCAATACTTAGCCTCACAAGCGGATCGATACAATGTATGAATGCATTTGAGGCATGGGTGAAAGATAAATGCGACACATTGGCCACGGTAAGAACCAAAGAGTGTGGCAATTTTGTATTCAGCCTAGTGGGAGCTAATGCAATTAAAATAATGAACGAGCTTTATGGAAAGCCTCACAAGTATTCTTTGGAGCGCAAATACGAAAAAGCAAAACATTTTCTGCATGGCCCAATATGAAATGACATGGAACCAGGGCTTGACAATGCAGCTTGATGAATACACAATCAAATTGCCCGACCAACCCTTGGAAAAAGAAATGGTCAACTACAGACTGCCGATTAGTCAGCAGAAATTTTCATACGAGCAATTGCCAGACTTTAGGACACTGAATCAGCAAGAGCTCCATAATCTAGCAGCATCTCAATGGCACTTGCGTGAGCACGGCCATTGGCAGCTTATAAAAGGCATTCCAGTCTATATTCCAGGTGGATTTTGGATGTTTCTAAATTACTGGACGACTACTAGAGGCAAGCGCCCAGACTTCAGGATAGAGGCTTGGGAGTTCTTTGTATTCTGGTATTTGCACGTAGAGCCCAACCCATTATCGCTGGGAGCTCTTTTTGTCAAGGCACGCAGACTGGGTGACAGTGAAAAGACCTTATTCATTCTGTATGAACGCGCTACACGTTACTTTAATTACCCAAGTGGGATGCAATCATACACTGATGAAGAGGCAAAAAAGGCATTTGAACGCATTGTTCGAGCACATAAAAAGATGCCATATTTTTTTAAACCGAAGCACTCAGGAACGATGAGTGAGGAGCTTAAATTCCATCGCCCGTCAGAAGTGAATACAGTCAAAAAACTCAAGGAAGCTAGAGGAGAGGTTATAGAGAGTTCAGATGGCGAATTTCTTGACTCATCGATAAGCTACCGAGCAACTGTCAATTTGGCATATGACGGAAATTTCCTTGGCACCTATGCTATGGACGAATGCCTCAAGATAGCACATTATAAGATGAATGTGCTTCAGCAATACGGTAACATACGGAGGGTCATCACCTTGAATAACGGAATGACTGTCGTGGGTAAGGCCCTGTTGCTCTCCACGGTTGAAGAAAAAAGTGAAAACGACCCAGACAACTCAACAGTCGAAATGGCAGAGAAATTATGGGACGACTCAAATCCAAATGACCTAGACGGCAACGGGATGACCAAAACGGGTCTTTTCCGTCTTTTCCGTGGCTACGAAAAGAATGCGCAGATAGACGAGTATGGTTTTCCCAAGATAGAGGAAGCTCGTAAGTACCGCCAAAACCGCATCGACTCCCTCCTCCGCGACAAAAACTACACCGAACTCCTCAGTCTCTACCGCAAGGAACCCGAAACAGTCCAAGAAGCCTTTTCAAAGTCAACGACAAACTGCCCGCTCCACCCAGAGATGTGCCAAACCCGGCTGAACGAAATCAAGATGGGTATAGATCATCACGGGAACAAAGTAGATAATGAAGTAGTAATCGGAAACCTACAGTGGAAAGGCGGCAAGCCAGGAACAGAGGTCGAGTTCGTCAGGTCCAAAGATGGCAGATGGCACTTTTCTCAGTTCCCATTTAGAGAAAACTCAGTTTCAAAACGAGGAAAAAAATACCTGCCCCTTAACCAGCCTTTTTACAGACTTGGGTGTGACCCATTCGACACCGAAGAAGTCGTCAATAAAGGTTCGGATGGAGCCTTCACAGTCAAAAGAAAACTATACATGCCTCACGAAGACTCGTCTAAACTAACCCTTAATGAGTTAGGCGAAGTTGAGAACGTATGGGACATGAAAACCAACCAATACGTGTGTGCTTATAAATTCCGACACCAAGACCCCGAAGACTTTTATAAAGACTTCATTATGACAGCTTGGTACTTCGGTGTGATGGGATATGTGGAACTTGACAAACCAGGACTTACTCAGTGGGTGCGTAAAAACTACCCTGGGTTCTTACAATTGGAACCAGAAGACATCATCAACTCAATCGTCACTCGAAATAACAGACGCGAAGGCTCAAAAACCACCAACGCTTTGGTCGGAACTTATGTCGGTCTTTTGTCGTCTCACATTTCCAAGTACATATGGGCCGAAAAAATTCCTCTCATCATAACTCAGTGGATGTACTTTGAAACCAAAAAGAGAACAAAATTCGACGTCGCTGTTTCGACAGGATGGACTGAGATCGCCGACATGGACGAGGTTAGAGAAAAAGAAGAAAAGAAAACCTGGGGTGAAGGTGCGTTTTACAACAACTGACCCCCTAAATAATACACCATGGACTACAGAACTTTATCAGCGCAACCGCGCCCAGAAATAAACACACGAGACGAGAAATACGGCCTTGAGATGGCCAAGTATTTCTATGGAAGCTATGCCGACAACCAGTGCATGGTTGGTAATGGGTTTTTGTCGTATTCTTCGGCTTCCATCAAGGAGTTAAGAGATCACGGCATGGGTATCCAAAACATCGAACAGTACCGAAACATCATCGATCCTCCACGCAAAAAAGCGGACCGGAGAGTTTATAATGCCAATATTTCTTGGAGGGTATCTGATCAGTATCAGAAATACAAAAATATCCTAAAGTCCAAAATCCAGGAGTTAATCCTAACTCCCCGGGTGGACGCAACATCCAACGACGCCGTTCGAGAAAGAGATTTTCTTAAAAACCTACAGGCGTTAATGGGCAACGAAAACACCAAAGCCTTCGTCGGTGAAGACTACCCAATGCCCGAGACAACCCAAGACTCATCGGTTTTAGATCAACTCGGAGGAGTTCGGCTAGAACGAGAAATCGTTGCCAAAGACGTTATAGACGTTGTTACCCGCAATTCAGGCATGGAGTCTTTGATTCCGATGTTCGCTGAAGACCTTATCAACATCGCAATCACCGCAAGCGACTTTCAAGTTATCAACGGGGTGGCTCAGTATGTTTATGTTGATCCCTCAACCATTATTATTCCGCGCGACTATCACGAAGACTTCCGAAAAGGAGACTACCGTGGATACTGGGAATACAAAACGCTCTCCGAAATCCAAGCTCAATATCCTGATGCCGATCAGAAAAAACTAAAACAGTTCGAAGGAGTATTGTGGGATTGGGGCGAAAAGATCAACTACGCCAAATTCGGCAAAAACCCACGTAACGTCAAGGTAGTGACAATGTACTGGATTGACGCTGACCCCGAAGTTAAAGTTGTAGGTTTAAGAAAAAATGGCGCTCGGCAGTTTGAGTCTGTTCCAGCCGGGTTTAACCTCTCAGAACGCGCTCAAAAATCAGGTAAGCGAGTAGAGAAGTATATTATTCAGCGAATGTACAAATGCGTCTGGGCTCCCGGTTCTGATCAGGTTTTGGAGTTTGGCCCAGTTGATGTTTTGGCTCGTGGAAAAGATCGGATGTACTGGCCCATGACGGTTATCTGTACTCAGAATAAGTCAATAACAGAATCGGTCATGCCGTACAACGACGATCTCCAGTTGGACGTTTTCAAACTAAGAGTTCTAAAAGCCAAAATTGCGCCTGGACCCCGGATGATTTTATACAAGGACATGATCATGGATTCTGTTTCAATAGGTTCGGATAGCTACACTATTAAGGACCTAATCAACCTATACCAAACCGAAGGTATCATGATCCTCGAAAGAGACGCTGAATTCAAGGATGACCCAAGTTATGGAAAACCAATCGAGTTCATGGAGTCAGGGGTTCTTGAGGATTTCAAGATTCTTCAATCGTCTATAATTGATAACATCAACAACATAAGGTCTGCCACAGGCATGAACGAGCTCGTAGACGGAGCAACGCCTGATATGTTAAAAACGGTCGCCATCGGTCTCCAGCAGTCTTCAAACTCAATTATCAGACCACTTCTTTCGACATACGTTAACTTTCGAAAGTTGATGATGAAATACGTCGTGTTAAGACAACAACAAACAGTCTTGGCTTATGGGCCACAGGATCTAGGGATCAAGAAAGACGGCTACAACTTAACAGTCGTCAGCGCAGGCCGTGATTTCGCAACTGAAGAGTTTCTTGTTGACGTAGAGATCGAAACGCAGGAAATGAAGAACATGCTCATGCAGAATCTCATGGAACGCAAAGACACTATTCCTCCAGAGGCTTTTATTGCTGTTCTTAGGTCGATTGAACAAGGAGACCTGACTAAAGCTCAAGTGATCATGCTTCTCGCAATCAGCCGGGCTCAACAACAAGCACATCAGCGTCAAATCGAAATACAGCAGTCAGTGGCTAAAGGCAATGCAGATGCCGGGGTAGCCGTGGAAGGAGCCCGGATGAACACGGAAAAAGAACGAATCGCAGCCGAGATCCAAGCTAAGCTTGCAGAGCTACAAGCCGAGTTCGATTTCTACGTGAAGAAGCACCCGTATGAACTTGAAGTACAAGAGAAAAAAATGGCTATGCAGCACTCTCAGGCACTCGATGTAGTGAACGCAAATAACCAAAACAGACTCTCACAATGAGTTTGGAAATCTAAAACAAATTAGTTATCTTTACACGATGGAACCACAAATTGTTTCAACGGGCGCCGAAGGACAAACCCTTCCACCCCAGGGCCAAGAGCCTAACTTCGAAACGCTCACTAAAGAGCAATTCGGCTATGAGCCAGCTACGGTAAAAGAGATGATCTCTAAACTACCGACGCTCCAAGCTCAACTACAGCAATATGAGGCAGAAAAACAAATCAGCCCATTTGCCAATCCTTTTGTTCAGAAAATGAATGAGCTCTTTAAAGAAGGGGCAACTCCTCAACACGTACTGAAGTATGCTCAAATTCAGAGCATGGACTTTGAGAAGATGAATCCTGAGGCGTTAATTCGGACTCATCTTCAACTCAAAAACTCAGTCTTAAACGCCGAGGACATCGAGCTGTTGATCGAAGACAAGCTCGGCGCTCTTCCCGACAAAGACGAGTATCCTGAAGAATACGCTCGTGCTGTTAAGCTACGAGACGTAAAAGCAAAGCTTGAAGCCGAGGAGGCTAAAAAATACCTGACATCTCAAAAGTCTGAACTTGAAAAGATCACAAATCCAGAAACAGAACAGCGCAGGGCGCTGGAGGCTGGCTGGAATCAGGTCTTGGAAACTTCAATCAAAGATGTGCCAGCAATTGATTTGAATATCGAATTTGAGGACGGAGGGAAATATAGCTTACCGGAAGGCTATAAACCCAAAATTAGCCCTGAGCAATTGACGGCTATTCGCCAAAACGTTCTTAAGTCTCTGGTATCGCAGGGCGTACCACTTAATGAGGCTGGAATGCAAAAGGCAAATGAAATGGTCATGTTCAATGTTCGGGTTCTCTCACAGGACGATATTCTCAAAACCGTCATCAGCGACGTAGCAGCTTCGGTGGAACAGGCGGTTTACGCCAAATTGAACACCAAATAAATTAAACAAACATGCCATATTTTGCTGGCTCTGGACTAAACGGCGGTATTTACACCGCTCCAGGAACAAATGGGAATGCCAATCCCAACCTCTTTAACCCGGCTGGCGGCGGTGCGACTCAAACCGAGTTGTACAACGATTACGCCCGGCCATTGCCTGAGTTGACAGATTTGTTCATGCGCCACATGCCATACCTTGGCTTTCGCATGTACCTGAAGACCCTCGGGTTCTCAAAAGGCGTATCGACCCAAACCGTTGGGCATTACGAGCAGCCTTGGAATGATCAAACCTTCACGGTTGGCTCAATCATCACTCCTTCCGCTGGCGCTGGCACTGGGGTTGTTATCGCTCTCGATACGACCGACATGTACGCCGCAGGAGCCACTGTTTCCAGCTCTGCCCGTAAAACGTCTCGCCCTCGGGTTTATGACGTTGTTGTACTGGCTGACGGAACCAACGCCCAAATCACGGCTAAAACCGTTTCTACCGATCCACACCGGATCACCATCACCCCGCTGAACAGCTCAATCGATTTGGCTGACAAGATCGTGGCTGGTGAATCTTATTTCATCTCTCACAACTTGTTCCCAGAAGGCTCTGGTTTGCCTGAGACTGTTGCAACGCGGACCTTCCGCTACACCAACACTTTTGCAACCATCAAGGAGGCTGTGAAAATCACTGGTACTGAGCTTACCAACTCAGTTTACCATGAACAACCCGGCGGTGTTGCTCCCGGCAAATCCATCGTCCACTCTTTGGACTGGAGTGCAATTGAGCGCTTTGAGAATGCGTGCGGCAACCTTTACCTGCATGGCCAGCAGTCGAATAACTTGAGCGCTGTAATGACGGAGTTCAATAACATCGACACAACCATCAGTTCGACTGAGGGTTTCGTTGAATTCGCGCAAACGGCAGGGAACGACGTGGACTACACCACGGGCGCGTTTGAAACTGCCGACCTTCAAGCTCTCGCTGACGTTTATTACAACAACCGAGCTTCCTTGAGTGGCAACATTCTTGGTTTCGTAGGTAAAGAGTTGGGTGACGACATTGAAAACGCCTACACTCAGACCTTAGAACAGAACTACGTGGCCAACCTTGACCGGATTGTTGTTGACGAAATGAAGCCAATGCTTAGTGTGGCCATGTCGAACAACATGGACTACAAGTCTGGTGATTTGACTGTAGCATTCGGCTACCGGGCCATCCGCACTTCGAACATGACCTTCCACCTGAAAAACTTGGGTGAATTTGCTGACGCACAAAATGCTGGCGGTTCTGTTTATCAGCACCGCAAATGGGGCATCTGGGCTCCGTACTCATTCTATTCCGATGCTAATGGCGGAGGTAAGATGGGTTCAATCGGATACCACTACAAAGACCTCGATGGCTACAGCCGCGACGTTCGTGTAGGCGCATTCGGTGGCGCAGGAACCGCTGGTGAAGGATCTCGTTACGGACAACCAGTACACCAGTATGATTACGGTCAGGAGTTCTGGATTCATGAAGGAGCTTTCCACATTGCCTGTGGAAATGCCGTGACCATGATGAAGCCAACTGCATAGTAATTTGAGAGAGTGGGTTTCGGCTCACTCTCTCCTCATAATTTAAAACCTTCCTGATGATTAGTTTCACCGGAGAATTCCGCAAGGGATTTGTAGAAGACCAGATGGTTTCAGTAGACGATCTGGCAAAATTATCTGGGATCGAGATTCCAAAAGGCAAAGCCTATTTCGAACTCAATCCAAACAAAACCTCAAAGTCGCAAATTGGCGACACTCGGTTCACAGAGATGATCAACCGAAAAATGATCATCGACGGGTACATGAAAGATGCACCCGTAAGAATTGTTCACTACCAGAGCCGCACAGGTAAAAAGGGAGAATACAAATACAACGGTGTTCGTGTTACCCTTTTCCGCAAGCAGCGTGTCAGAACAGTCGACACCAACACCCCGGCTGGACGTGAACTTTATTTGATGATGATGCTTCACCCGCACTGCCAACAAAGCCCTTTTTATGACAGCCGTTACAATTGGGTGTGGACGGCAGTGAATTATGAAGAGCGCTCCAACAAGGCTTCTCGTGACATGGAAGCCAAGCACGCGGCTCAAACCGCAATCTTTGCAGCCTCTAACCCACTTCTGATTGCGAAAGGCATTCAGGTTGGCAGCCGAGGGGTAGCAGCGAATGATGAGTCTACCGCTAAGCTTGAGTTAATCAAACTCTTGGACGAGGTGGGCACTGATCGTTTTAACGCAGCTTGGGATGACCCCACTACGATGATTCGAGGGGTAGCCCGAATGTCGACAGAAAAGGGACTCGTGTCGGTTCAGAACCGAAGTGGCATGAAACTCCTTAAATACGGTGACAATGAAATCTTAGAGATTGCACCATCCAAAGACGCCGAAATTGAATTCATGAATTATCTCAGGAAAAACCCTGAGTTTTTTGAAGAACTTTATAACAAAGTAAAATGACCATTGAAGTTAGGTTTAATACAACAGGAGTTAACGCTGACAATATTATTGTTACCGTTGTAACTGGCTTGGGCGCATCAACAGTAAACACACTTACCATCACCCGTCCTGGGGCCGTAGCACTCACTATCTCTCCAATCACCGGGGCGACCGCTACATTCTCGGTTCCAATTCCGCTTGACAGCAACGACGAATACTTGTATGGGACCTACACTTTTGGCCTGACTTCCAACGACCCGGATGATTCAGGGGTCGAGTATAACGAAACAACAACATTTAATTTCCAAGATCTTAGCGGAGCACTAGACGTAGAGGCATATGCCGATGTTTTCATCAAGAAAATAGTAGTAGTAGACAATACCGACTATCCTGATGGCACAGCCAGCAAGTCCTTTGTTGTGGTTTCCCCTAAGATAACTGGAGAAACGAATGTTGCCGATATTACGCTCACCGACACCGGATCCGTTACGATGGTCCGGTCGTCGGGAGTGGCGTATAACAATGTAACTTATCGCGTTCGCCCATCAGCCACGCTGGAAACATCGACCATCGATGCCGAATGGGATTTGGGCGGAGTTTATGCCTACACAGGAGACGACATCGAAGTCAAAGTTTTAGACGACGATTGTGGTTTGTTAGATTGTGTACATACTAAGTTGGTAGAAATCGACGACGTTGCCTGTGTTTCAGGCGGGTTCACTGCGCTTCCTACGGGTACTAAGGAGCTTTATTCTAAGCTCCAGATGTATTTGTCGATGTACAACAACGCCAAGACTTGTCGTGATGCTGAGAAGACAACTTATTACCGGGCCAAAATTGAATCTTTAGTTGGGACTTGCAACTGTACGGTATCCGAAACTATTCCAGAAAACAACACCGTTTACCTTAACGGCAAAAGTGCTTACGACTTGTGGTTGGAAGAAGGCAACACCGGAAGTATTGACGACTTTCTAAACACGTTAAATCCAGTTGGCAACTGGACTAATGTCCCGGATGCTGATTTCGATCCAGATTTCGAAACAGACCCGGATGACCCACTCCGCTACCGAGTAACGAGAGACGGCATTCAGTTCGCGGGTAAATTTATCCGCGTAGCTGCGAGCGATCCAGTATCACCTTTTATTGTTCTTCTAAACACCTTTGATCCAGGCAACGTAGTTCTTGAGGCTCCGATCCCTGTATACTCAGATTCGTATCGAACAGTAGGGTCTTTCTGCAAACAAACGACCACTTGGGTAATGTATGCAGACGTAACACTCGCAGGAAATCCAAGTCGTATTGTTTCAGGAAAGATTCCATGGGAAGGCGTTTTAACTAGCCTTGATTACAGTTTCGAGCGCACTTACACTCCGTTCACCAACGCCGAGATCTCAGGCAATCCAAACTTCAGCTTGTCTTGGGCCAAAGATGCTAACTTCTTTTATATTAAAGGCTCGTGGACGGCAAACACCACTCCGGGAGCTGGCGGCGGATTAGAGCTGATTAGCGAAGCTTCATTCTTGGCTCTTGGCGTGACTTTAGAGAGCGGATTCCAAGCTCCTATTTTCGCAGGTGATGGCGCGAATGAATTTGAGATAATCGGATGGGCTAGAACAGAAGGGGGCTTGACTCTTTACAACCAAGACCCGACCACTTATGCTTCATGGGCTACGTATCAGCCTTCATTCTCACTACAAATACCATTGATGTGATCCTAGTTCAAACGCTTTACCAGGAATGCCAAGACTTACTCAGAACCTTTCAAGGAGGGTATCTGAGTAACGACGAATTTAATCGGCTGGTAAATCAGGCGCAGAACTACCTTTTTAAGACCTTACTTGAAGATACAAGCGTAGACCGCTACACAAACGAATCGTTAAGTCCTTTTCGCAAAGAGGCTACAGTCTCAAAGTCATTCGGGATCTGTACGACTCCTACTGATTTCGCAGAGATTCGAGAGGTTGCGGTTGAGTTTATTTTGAGCTCAGGCGAAACAGAGTATCGGCCATGTTATTTGATCACTGATCTCGGGCTAACCTTAACTTCGCCGATCCGAAAACCAACTAAAACAACCTTCGGCTACACCAAAGATGCAAACTTCAAAATCTACCCAACTTCAAATGTGAAGATGTTTTTGAAGTACTTTTCCAAACCAGTTCAGGCTGAGCGGAAAGTGACCTACTCGGGTGATGACGAGCTTTACACATCAACCGGAACGGTCAACTTAGAGTGGAACGAAACCGACAAGAGTATGGTTTTAGATATGATGTTATTCTACGCTGGTGTCGCGGCAAATATGCCAGATATTGCCAACTGGATACAGTTAAGAAACTCGTTTGTTCAATCAGAATCAAGGGATTACGTAAACCGAAAAATATGAAGAAGATCTTTTTTGTTTTAGCTTTCATGTGCATCCATATGGTTGCATTTTCTCAAACTCCAGATCCTTTCCCTACGTGGAGCAAGGACCTTGTTAAATTCCTGACAGCCTTGGTTGTTTGGGCTTTCAACAACTGGGATGATGTTCTCGGGTTGTTTACTGCCGTGCTTGTTGCACTTCAAGCCTTTTTGCGGATCATCCCAACCAAACACAACTACGACTTTATTACGCTCTGGATTGAGTGGCTGCAAGAACGCATCCCCAACCGAACCAACGATGGAGGAGTGTTTAAAACCACCACCAATAAAGAAATCGACAAGTGACCAAAGCGGAATTAGTTGAGCTTGTATTGCTCCGTGTTTCAGGCGGAAAGCTGAGCACTGATGTTGTTGTGCGGCGGGAAGACATAGAATTTATGCTTCCCGCCGCCTATAGCCTTGTGTTGGCTGACGCCGGAAAGGAGGACGCAATGATGAAGCTCCGTGAGTTTCGGATTGTTGGCCCAACCGTTCAGCTTCTTTCAACTTTTACGAGTTCAATCCTAACTCCAATTCAAGGCGATCCTTACTACTACATGACTCCAACTGGAGCGAACGACACCGGAAATTGGGTAGCCCGGGTGGCCCCTAAAAACGGTGAAGAATTTACTAAGGTTCGATCTGCTTCTGACGCACAAAGCATCGGATTTCCAGTTCCTATTTTCTGGACCGAAGGGAAACGAATATATATTCACAACCAGCTTTTAAACTGCGATTTGCGGGTAACGTATAATATTGATCCGTTTTCATTAGGAGACGAAGACATACCGTTCCCTGATGGTGGCGAAGCCAAGGTGATTGAGTACTTATGTGCTCACTTCGAAAAACAACGTGGGAATCCTACCGATTACAAGGAGAATGACCACGATGTAAAACAGGTAAATAATTGACTATGGATATTGCATCAAGTGCGATTACCGCGACGGCCACCACGCTATCCGGCAATCTCAAACAGGACTACTACACGGTAACGGTTCCCGTGACGGCAGTCTCAGGAACAAACCCGACGTGCGCAGTAGAGGTTCAGGAGTATTCCGACCGACTAGCTGCGTGGACGACCGTGTACATGTTCCCCCTTATTACAGCTACAGGGCGATACGTTTCTCCTACGCTAAAGCGTTGGGGCAGCCGGGTTCGCTACGTACAGACGATTGGCGGAACTACGCCTAGTTTTACTCGCTCCATTTCACTCGGAGCTGCACCAGCCAACGACAAGCCAGGATTCACGACTCAACTCATTGACCGGGCGCTTACCGTAAACACGATTTCAAGCACCACCTCAGCCCTTTGGACCAAAGGCGCTAAGAGTGTTCAGATGGTTGTTCGCATGGGGGGCATCACCACTACTGCACCTCAGTTTACCCTTCAGGGGACCTTGGATGGAACAAACTGGTTCAACATCGGAACTGCTTTGACTTCGGTCGCTAGTTCAACAGTTCAACTGACTGTAAACAACATCAACGCCGACCGCGTGAGGATAAACACCTCTACCGCAGGGAGCGGCGCAACACTTGGAGAAATTGTTCTCCGTAGCTTCGAACCATGACCATTGACAGACTCGTAAGAGATTTGCTGGCAACCATGCCAGGACAAGATGCTTATTTACCACTCATCCGTTGCGTTACTCGCGCAGCGGATGAGCTATTCTCGTTTGGTGGAGCGCATAAAGTAAAATCGCACATCGGTGAGGTAAAGGACAATATGACACTTTCTCTCCCGGGCGACTGTATGAGGATTTTTAAGGTCGCCAAAGTGTTCTTTGTGAATGGAGAGCCAAGATGTTATCCGCTGGGTCGGGAGAAAAATTCATTGTTGGTTGACATCAAAAAGCCAATCAACTGTGTTCAGTACACCGACACCGCGATTGATGTAAACCAGTCGGCTTTTTACGAATTCGGATTTTACTACTATCCTTATTACTACGGTGAGTTTTACGGCTACAGTCAAACAAGGTTCTTCGGGTTGTATGATCACGATGAATCTGACAACAAATTACATTTATTTACCAATTTTTGCGTATCTTCAGGCGATCAAATAGCGGTGACTTACAAAAGCACGGAAAACGGCTATTCGATCTTTCCAGACGAGGCAGTTTCGTTTTTACAACAAAGAGCTTTGATGTATTTCTGGGAGAACGCCGATCCGAGTAAGTCGGTGATGTTTGAAAAGAGATCGAGAGACTCTTACAAGCGATACAAGAGAAACAAGCTCAACATGCCTTACGAGGAGTGGGTTGATGCTATTACTTCAGGGTACTCTAACAGGCCACGATGAGATTCATAAACCAAGACATCAATCCGCATCTTCTTAAAGAAGATTACGTAACAGCCAGGAACATCCGTAACGGAGTGGGTTCTGAGCTCGGTGTCGTGGTTCCTTCCATGGGCAATGAGCTGGTTCCTTATTCGCTTCCGGCCAACGCGACATGCATTGGGGCTTTTGAGAACAGATTAAATAACGAGGTCGTTTATTTCATAAAGGGCGACCAAGATCGAATCTGTAGGTTTAAAGACGGCTCAATTGAGACTTTGGTTTTCGGGGATTTAGGTTTCGACCAGCGGGTTCACTCATGTGTTTTCGTTAAGGACTTGTGTTATTTCACAGACGGGAAAAACGGAGTCGGTAATCCACCAAGAAAGTTCAACATCACCAAAGCTTCAAGAAACAAAACCCTTACTTACCAGCTAGACATTCCGATTACATTTAACGGAGGACTGGTTAGCCTGATTATAAAAAACACAGCAGGGGCTACTCAGTCGACTAATCCTCTTTTAGTAATCGCTCCCTCTACTCCACGAGGAACAATTATCGCTGATCTCACCTCGGCTCTTTCAGGATACTCTATAACACTAACCTCAACCGAAGATTCATTCGCCATCGCCTCAGACGTCAACACAAGAATCATCGAACTCCAGTGTGATGGCTTGTTTTTCTATCCACTAAACCACTATCCGCTAGGGTTTGATCTTTCTCTGGTAAAACCAGTCCCAGTTTCTCCGATTCCAACTTATGTAGTTGAGGACAATGAAAACAACAAATTGTTTGGTTTTTCATTTCAGTTTCGTTATCGTTACATTTTTGACGACAACGAGAAAAGCGCATGGGGCCAAGCTTCCTATACTCCTACCAATTTTGTAGTTACAGAGAACTCTCGTTCTTATTCTCGGATTAACTTGACATTTTCTGACGCCCGGCTGAACACAGATCGTTGCTTCATCCGGGCTGTAGAAATTGGGTTCAGAACCAACGAAGATGGTATCTGGAAGTACATTGACCGTTACACTATTGACAAGTGTGACGTCATTCCTTTTTACAACGACAAAGCTTATCCTGCTATC
>ERZ650308.1152-NODE-1152-length-13929-cov-30.927923_pt1 | contig 13929 bp, 13 predicted proteins | sample MGYA00376244_ERZ650308 | MGnify/ENA primary metagenome ERZ650308 (study PRJEB26733, sample SAMN07839295) | wastewater metagenome | biome: small river; feature: stream; material: water | place: USA: North Carolina | collected 2016-04-26 ...
GCCGTTGGTCGGCCGCGAATAGCTTACCGTGCCGGTGGTGCCGGCGCTGTACGCCACCCAGTTGTCGGCCAGGCCGTCGGCGTTGCTGTCGGCCTCGAAGCTGCTGTTGCGCAGCAGGTTGCCGCCGGCGTCGATGTCGGCTTCGCTGATCAGCACCCCCGCATTGGTGTACGTGGGCGTGGTGGCCACGGTGGTGGAGTACACCGCCGGATCATGCTCGCTCAGCGCCAGGCGCCAGCGGCCGGGCTCGGTCTGCACCGGCGGCTCGCCGATGCGGAAGAGCTTGCTGCTCAGCCCGGCCGGGTGCGTCACGGCCACGATGTCGCCCACCTCGTGCCGCACGCCGATGTCGAAGACGTCCAGGTCGCAGCTCAGGTCGCTCAACGTCAGCTTGTTCAGGCGCTCGGTCGCCTCGCGCAGCGCCTGGCTGTAGCGCTGGATGCCTGGCAAGCGCACCGTGCTCACGCGCCACGGCAGCGTGGTGCCGGCGCCGGCCAGCTGCGCAAACGCGCTGGCCTCGCGGTAGGGCGTCTGCGACGTGTCGGTGTACACCACCTCCACCACCGTGGGGCTGTTGCCGCTGTCGCGCAGCCGCAGGTTGCTCAGGCCCGCGATCTGCCCGCTGGCGTGCGCATAGGTGGCTGACGTGGCCGCGTCGGCGTCGGCCACCATCTTGACGCCGCTGCCGGTGGGCACCAGCCAGCAGCCGGCATAGGCGCGCAGCGCCTCGCGCATGTCGGGCACCGGAACCGCGGCCTCGAGGCTCAAGCCGATCTTGCGGTGCGTCTCGGCCGGGCTGCCGATGTTGGCGTCGTTGAGATTGGCCTGCGTGATGACGCTGCTCCACAGCGGCGGGTCGTTCGCGCCGTAGGTGCTGCTGTACAGCCAGTCGGCCAGGACCAGGGCCGGGTTGTCGCTGTATTCCCAGGTGCTGGGCGTGGCCAGCCGGTGGCTGCCGCTGCCGCCGTTGGTGGTGTCCTTGCGCGGGTCGTACAGCTTGCGGCCTTGCACCAGGGCGCTGAATTTCAGCTGCCCGGTGAATTCGCGCACCGGCAGCGCGTACACCGTGTAGGCAAAGCCGGACAGCGTGTCGGTGTAGGTGATGCCCTGCGCCGCAAAGGCCGCCGCCAGCGTGGCGTCGGCACTGGCCTGGCTGCCGGTGTAGGTGGTGCTGCTGGCACCGCCGGGCAGCGCCAGGTCATTGAGCAGGTGGCTGCTCAGCGCGTTGCAGGCATGGCACCAGTACACCTGCACCAGCACCAGCGTGGCGTCGGTGGCGTGGCGCACCACGTTGAGCACGCGGCCGGTGGCGCGCGTCTGGCCGTACACCAGCGGCACCAGCGCGCGCGCGCCGGCCAGCGCCAGCGGCTGCGGCTTGCCCACGGCGTTGAGCACCGCCGCGGGGGGAATGGTCAGCCGGCCGTACTTCAGGGTCATGGCGCTACACCTCGCTCAGGCGCACGCGGGCCTGCCACCAGCCCGGCATGCGGATGTACTGCGGCTTGGCCACGAAGCGCACGGTGTAGCTGGCCGAGTCCTCGGGCGAGGTGTAGGTGACGTCCAGGTCCTTGTTGGTGACGTAGAACGTGTCCAGCGTGGTCTTCTGCGCGTCGGTCAGCCAGTGGTCGATGACGAAGTCGCTCTTGCTGGCGCTGTACAGCCGGCGCACCTTGAGCGCGCCGTTGGTGGCGCGCTGCACCTCATGGCCGTCGCTGGTGGCCGGGCCGGGGCCGCTGCGCTGGTGGTTCAGGGTCGGGTAGGCAGCCATGGCCCGTCAGCCCCTGTCGAATTGGTAGTCCACGCCGTTGATGCGCACCACGGTGCCCGCCGGCATGGCGTTGTTGAAGCCCGCCGCGGCGTTGGCAAAGGTGCGCGGGCTGGCCACGAATTCGCTCTTGTGGCGCAGCGCGATGCGCACCTCGCGCGCGCTGATGTCGGCGCCGGCGCCGACCGCGCTGCACAGCCACTGCACGTCGGCCGCGGCGGTGGCCGCCGCGTCGTAGCTGTACAGGGTGATGGCGCGGTCCTGCACGCCCTCGCTCAGCACCAGGCCGCCAATCACGTCGTCCAGGTTGCCGATGGCCAGCGTGCCGCTCACGCGCAGCGCCTCCACCGCCAGGCCGTCCACGCGCACGTCGTAGCTGGTCCAGGTCTGGCTGTTCCATGCCACCGTGCCGGCCGACGTCCAGCGCCGCACGGTCGCAAAGTCGATCTGCACCAGCAGCGCCGGCCGCGTGACGGGCGCACCCAGCGCGGTGTTGTGGGGGCTGGACAGGCTCTTCATACGCCGTAGTACACGCCGTCCTGCCACATGGAGCCGCCACCGCCGCCGCTGTTGCCTCCGTTGACTTCGGGCGCGGGCCGCTGCTGCGCGGGGGCCGGCGCGGCGCTGCCGCTGGTGATGACGGCCGTCTGCGCCACGATGGCGTTGTAGACCGCCTCGGTCCAGAATCCGACGTTGTTGGTGGCCAGCAGCAGCTCGCCCTGCCCGCCCTGGCCGAACAGCGCCGCGGCATTGCCGCCGCTGGGCGACAGCGCCGCCGCGCCCGACAAGGTGGCGCCGGTCTCGGCCAGGTAGTCGGCCACGCTGGTGAAGGCGCTGGCCATGTCCAGCAGCGCGGCCAGCTGCTCCTGGCCCTGCTGCGTGCTCACGTCCAGCCCGTCCACCAGGCGGCGGAAGTCGTCGCGGCTGTTCACGTCCTGCGTGATGCCCACCGCGGCCAGCGCGTCCTTTATCTCGGCGGCCTTGATACCGGCGATCTCGTCGCGGCCGTAGTAGTCCTGCACGAACTGCAGCGCCTTGGTGCCCAGGGCGTCCATGCCGCCGGCCATGGCGATGAAGCCTTCGCGCGCGTCGACGCTCAGGCCCGCCAGGCGCTGGAACACGCCGCCCAGGTCGGCCAGCGTGTTGCTGAAGGTCTGCAGCGTGGCCAGGCGCTCCAGGGTGTCGGCGATCTTCTCGCCCGCCTTCTGGAAGGCCGCCAGCGGCGTCTTGTACAGATCGGCCAGGCCGGCGCCGTACTTGGCGACGAAGCGCTCGATCTCTTCCTGCGTCTCCTTGGCCGACTGGCCCGAGATGCTGAACTTGATCTTCTGCGTGAAGCCCTTCATCGCCTCGACCGGCAGGCCCAGCGCTTCGACGTAGGCCTGCACGGTGGCGCGCGCGGCGCTGGCGCCGGCGTCGAACACGGCATCCAGCCCGGGGTTCAGCTTGCTGGTGCTGGTCTTGTCGCTGGTCAGCCAGCCGCCCTTGTAGAACTTGTACTGGTTGCCCGCGAAGCCTTCGTCGCTGAAGGTGCCGGTGATGCCGGTGTCCTTCAGCTCGCGGCCGAAGGCCTTCTTGCCCAGCTGGTACAGCGCCACGGCGCCCAGCACGTAGGGCGCGATGGCGCCGAGGCCCAGGCCGGCGCCGCCGGCGATGCCCGCCATCGTGCCCTGGCCCATCATGGCGCCGGCACCGCTGAGGATGCCGCCCAGCGAGCCGCCGGCCAGCGTCGCCGAGATGCCGGCGCCGGCCGCGGTGCCGAAGCTGCCGATGCCGGCCAGCGCGCCGCCCAGGTTGAGCAGGCCGCCGGCCGAGCCCGCCGCACCGGACGCGCCGCCCATGGCCGCGGCGGGGCCCGAGATGGCGGCGCTGAAGGCGGTGGCGGCCGGCATCAGGATCGGCCGCAGCACCATCGTGCGAAACAGGCCCTTCAGGTAGTCGCCGACGCTGCGGCCGCCGGCCATCAGCGCGTCGGCCAGCGACTGGCCCATCTGGTCGACAGTGCGCTGCCAGTCGGCCAGGATGTCGGCGTTGGCCTTGCGGGCGGCCTCGCGCTCGGCTTCGTACTTCTTGTCGGCCTCTTCCTCGGCCAGGTCGACGCGGCGCTGGCGCGCCAGGTCCTGCATGGCGCGGATCTCCAGCTCCTGCTGCACCGCCTTGCGGTATTCCGCGGTCAGCCGCGCGTCCTCGGCGGTGGCTTCGTCGTAGCGCTTCAGCTCGGCCAGGCCGCGGCGCGACAGGCGCTCGTTTTCGGCGTCGGCCAGCTTCTTCATCTCGGCGGCGGCCTTCTTGGCCGCCTCACTCTGCGCCAGCAGCTTGCGCTGCAGTTCGTCGGCCGCCGCGGCCGCGTCGCGCTGCTGCTTGGCCATCTCGGCCGACTTGAGCGCCACGTCGGACGCGCTGCCGTCCCACGCCTTGCGGATGGTGTCGGCCGTGGCGGCCCAGCCCTCGCCGATGTCCTCGCGCACGGCCTTGGCGGCCTCCAGCGCGCCGCTGAAGTTGCCCTGCAGCAGCTGCACTGCCACCGCGCCGACACCGCCGATTGACTTGCCGAGCGTGTTGAACACCTCGATGCCGCCCGCCACCGTGCTGAACAGGATCTTCAGCCCGGTGTCCAGCACCTGCACGCCGCCCTGCAGCCGCTCGCCCTCGGTGAAGTTGCGCAGGAAAGCGCCCGCGATGTCGTTCAAGGTCGGCAGCAGCTGCGCCGCCGCCTGCGTGGCGAATCCCCTGGACACCTTGCCCAGCGAGTCCAGCGTGTCGTTGAATTTCTCGGCCTGCTTCCCCGTCTCGGCGTCGATCGTCAGCCCGAGCTTGCGCGCCAGTTCGTCCATCTCGCGCAGGCCATCGCCGCCGGCGTTCAGCAGCGGGATCATGTTGGCACCAAGCTTGGCGCCAAACACGTCCACCGCCGCCGCAGTTTTGGTGGTGCCGTCGGCCATGCCTGCGAACTTGTCGGCCAGCTGGCCCAGCGCCTCGCGCGAGTCCTTCGTGGTGATGCCCAGCGCCGCCAGGGTGTCGTTGCCCTTGATGATCTCGCTGGACAACTTGGCCATGGCCTTCTGCATGCCTTCGGCGCCACCGGCGCCGCTCTGCTCGAACGCCAGCTGAAGTCCGGCCACCTTGTCGGTTGTCGTGCCGATCTTCTGCGCCATCTTGCTGGCCTCATCGGCGGCGTCGATGGCGCCCTTGATCCAGCTGCCGAAGGCCGCCGCGCTGAGCGACACGCCCACCGCTGCGAACGCGCTGCCCATGAAGTCGGTGGCGCCCTTCACGGCGGCCTTGGCCTGCTCCATGTCGGAGCGCAGCCGCGCCACGTCGGCGTACATCTGGATTTCCAGCGGCCCCAGGCCGCCCAGCACGCTCACTGCGGCCTCCCGGGCGGCGCCTTGGGCGTGCGCTGCGCCTGCGCGGCGCGGTCCATGGCCTGCAGCGTCTCGGCCTCCCAGGGCGACAGGCGCACGCCGTGCAGCTGCTGCCAGGCCACCAGCTCGCTGGCCAGGATGGGGCTGGCACCCATGCTGGGTACGCGCGCGGCGTCCAGCGCCACGAAGGCATGCCACAGGCTCTGCACGCAGGCCGGCACGCGGCTGTGCAGGCGCGGGTCAGCCGGCATGCCGGCCGCGGCGGCCGCCTGCAGATGCTCGCGCAGCGTGCTGCCGTCGGGTTGCCGTGCAGACAGTTGCACCTGGGCCTCGGCGTGCTCGATCAGGCCTGCACGCAGGCCCGAATAAAAAGCTCGCGCTCCTGCAACGCGGCGGCCACCTGGTCGCGCAGCCAGCGCTTCTTGGCGTACAGGCGCCGCACGGCGTCGCGGCTGAAGGCTTCGCTGGCGCCCGCCCAGCCCAGGGTGCAGGCCACCAGGGTGTCCAGTTCTTCGGCCTCGTCTTCCTCGGGGTCGCTGACGGGCACCTTGCCGGTCTTGGCCAGCGTGGCGCGCAGCCGGCGCTGGCGGGCGAACACCAGGCGCTTGCGCTCGGGGTGCTCGGGGCCGGCCAGGGTGACGACCATGGGCGTGGGGGCGCCGGTCACGGGGTCTTTGATGCGCAGCTCGCCGGTTGCCGAGTCTTCGTAGGCGTCCAGGTCGAGGGTGGCGTTGGCGTTGGGGTCGGTCATGGTCTTCGCAGTTGCTGTGCCCTTACCCGGCGGCCGCCGCGCCCAACTGCGAAGGAGGAGACAACCAACGCAGCGCGCCGCCGGGCAGGTGCAGGGTTATGCCGCCGAGTCGTGCACGCTGATGGTGGTCAACTCGTTGGCGATGCCGCTGCCGCCCGTGAGGGGCAGCAGCGCCTGGAACGGGATGGTGGCCACGAGGCCGCCTTCGCCGTCGTTGAGGGTGTGGCCGTTGGCCTTGCAGCGCGGCAGCGTGAGCGACAGGAACGCCGCGGCCGCGGCGTTGTCGGCCGACAGCGCCATGACCAGCTCGAACTCGCTTTCGTTGAGGAACGCGTCGCGCAGCGTCACCGAGTCGAAGTAGGCCGTGGCCTGGCCGCTGGCCAGAATGCGCCCGGGAAACAGCGTGGGGATGACGTTGCTGCCGACCACGGGGTCTCCGCTGCGGTTGCTCTGCACGTTGAGCGTGAGGCCGGTAAGCGACGCGACCGGCACTCCGCCCACCAGCAGGATGCCGTTGACTGCGGCAAGCAGGCCGGTGGTGGTGGCGGCGTTGGGGCTGGTGAAGTACTGCGACGCGGCGGTGTTGATGCCCTGCCCCATGATGCCGATGCCCAGCGTGGCCAGGCCCGAGGCCGGCAGCTGGAAGTCCAGCGTGCTGGGCTGGCAGCCGGTGTAGACCTCGCTCTGCCCCAGGTCGCCGTACCAGTGCTCGATGCTGAAGCTCTTGTTGGTGTGGCCGCTGGTGGGCGCGAAGGTCTTCTTGCCCGGCAGGGTGACGGTGGCCGACGCGATGGGCCCTTCGGTGACCAGCGCGCTGCCGTTGAGCACGCGCACCGTGAGCACGGTGCTGGTCATGGCCGTGACCAGCAGGTTCTTGTTGAGGTTGGCGACGTTGAACGCGCCGGCCGTCAGGCGAACGATGTCGCCCTTCTTGACACCGCTGGCCAGGAAGTCGCCCGCGCTGCGGGTGAGCGTGTAGGGGCCCGAGCCGGCGACGGTGATGCTCAGGCCCGTGAGTGCGGACACGGCCGCGAAGTCGCGGCGCAGCGCGGCGGCGATGAAGTCGGCATAGGTGCCGGGGCTCAGCTCGCCGTTGATGGTTCCCTGCACGCGCCGCACGCCGTGGCGCATGTCCTGCATCTGCTGGTCGGTGCGGATCTCGTTGGACTGGTAGGTGTCCTTGGTGAGCGAGATGTCGCTGGTGACGCGGCGCAGGCTTTGCGCGCCCGACGCGGCAGGCGCGGTGCCGTAGGTGAGCTCGGTCTTGTAGGTGAGCTGCTTGAATACGCCGGATGCTGCGGGCATGGTGTGCTCCGTCTAGAGGGGGGTGGATGGGTCGCCCTGCGTGGTGACGTAGAGCACCTCGAAGCGCTGGCGGCCGACCACGAGGGGCCGCTCGCCGGTGTTGGCCAGGTCGGGCACGTAGCCCACCGGGACGATCTGCTTTACGCCGGGCAGCGCGGCGTTGACGGCGATGGCTTCGACATCGGCCAGCAGCGCGTCGCGCGCGGCGGCGTAGCCGGCCACCTGCTGCAGCTCGGCGCTGACCTCGAGCATCAGCCGCCGCTCGACGCGACGGAGCGGGCCGCCGGGCAGCGTTACCGCGGCCTGCTGCTCGCCTAGGTCGTCGATGACGAGCGCGGGGAACGCGGTGCGCACGTCGCTGGGCGTGTCGTACACGCGCGGGCCTGCCGCGGTGCCGCCGGCGGCGAGTGCCGCTGCGAGCGCCTGGCGGATGGCGGTGCGCGCATGGATCACGAGCGCTCCAGCATCAGGGTGGTGACGCCCGTGCCGTCGGGCTGCACGGACGTGACGCGGTAGGTGGTGCCGTCGACGACGAGCACAGACGTCTGCGACGCGGCGGCGGCTTGGCTGCTGGGCAGCGTGAACATCGGCGCGCGCGAGGCCATGCCGAAAGCTTCGGTGTAGGCGTTGTCGAAGAGACCCGTCACCGGCGCACCGTCGAGCATGGCCTGCGTGGCCAGCTCGACGGTGTTGAAGAACGGGGACAGGTCTTCGGCGAACATTTCAGGACGCCGTCTTCGGCCGATAGGCCAGGCTCGCCGCCACGAGCGCAGGGCCCGTGACGATGGTGCCAACCAGCCGCACCCAGCCCAGTGTGGCGTTGGCCGACACGGTGCGTTTCTGCACCTGGTTGGCGGCGCCGGCGGCGAAGGCGCCTTCGTTGGGCGCCATGGGCGTGCTGCCCGTGCCGCTGCCGTCGCTGGCGGTCTGGATGGCCCAGCTGATGCTGCCGGTGAGCGCGCCGACCTGTGCCGTCACCATGACGTCGCCTTCGGCGTCGCGCACGTCGACCCAGCCGCTGGTGGCGGCGGCCGTGTTGGCCGCGCTGGCCGGGTCCAGCAGCTTGGCGGACGTGGCCGCCTGCGCTTCGTTGCCCAGCATGGCCCTACTCCTTCTTGCCCGGCTTCTCGGCGGGCTTCTCGGCGGGCTTGTCGGCTGCCGCCGCGTACTCCGCCTTACCGGCCGACACCATCTCGGCCGCGAAGGCGGCCGGCAGCGACACCACGGCGTCGACCTTGGTCGCCTTGCCGCCGTGCATGAAGGCCCGCACGACGCGCACGGTGCGCGTCTTCTGCTGGAAGGGCGCGCCGGCCACGAGCGCGGCGCCGTCGTTTTCGATGGTCAGTGCCATGGTGTCCTCCGGTCAGGTGATGCTGGTGGCCAGCGAGAAGGCCGCCGGGTAGCGCAGACCGCAGTCCATGCTGACCATGGCGCGCACACCCACGATGCCGGCCTGGAAGTTGGCGAAGGGGTTGACGTCGATCTCGAGCACGCCCCACTCGGCCACGACCACCGAGGACCAGTCGCCGAACAGCATGCTGGCGGCGGCCATCTGGTTGGAGCTCATGGCCCCGAAGCCGCACATCTGGCCGTCCCAGATGCTGCCTTCCCACAGCGGGCTGGCGGTGCCGCTGAACTTGACGCGCTGCATCAGCAGGGCCGCAACGGTGGGCGTGGTGGCGTAGCCGCCGCGCTCGGGCAGCACGTTGGCGGTGGCGATGTCGGTCTGGAACTCCAGCACCTTGGCGAAGTCGATGGACGTGCCCGTGACGCTGCCGATGCCGGCGGTGTTGGTGATGCCCGTCGGCTGGCCGCTGGCGCCGCTGCCCGCGAGCACGGCGCTGTCGATGCCCAGGCCGCCGACTCGGCCAAGGTCGGAGGTGACCAGCACTTCGGCGTCGGGGCTGCTCTGCAGCAGCAGCAGGCGGCTGATCTCGGTGTAGGCGCCGCCGGTCTTGGGGCTGAGCGCCATCTGGCCGAGGGTCTGCTGGCTCTCGGTGATGGTCGTGCTTTCGCTGGACAGCCAGTACCAGGTGGCCGCACCGGTCTGCTTGGGCACGGTGACGTTGCCCTGCAGCCCGCCCAGGCGCGTGGCGCCCATGCGGTAGGCCACCGAGCGGTTGCGCAGCATCTCGATGAAGCTGACGTTGTTGGTGGCCACCAGGTAGCCACCGCCGCTTGCGCTGGCGGCCGTCAGGTCGCGGCGGCCGCGCAGGTGCTCCGGCACCGGCAGCTGGCGAGCCTGCACCTCGAAGGGCACGAAGAACTTCTTCGAGTCCGGCACGGTGTTCATGCGCTTGGCGATCTCGCGCGAGCACTCCAGCTCGAAGCCGGCGCCGGTCCAGTTGTTCTCGGCGGCGGCGCGCAGCGCGCGCACGATGCTGTACTGCCGGGTTTCGTCGGTGGTCAGGTCGAGCTTGGCCTTGCTCTGCGGGTTGCGCTCGCCGCGCTCCTGGATGATCTTCAGCAGGTCATCGGAGACGGCCTCCATGGACAGGCCGGCGTTGACCCAGTAGTCACGCTGGTTGTCGGCGATGCCGTTGGCCTTGCACAGGTTCTCGATGCCGCGCTTGCGGGCGCGCTCCAGCTCCAGCGCCTGGCTGGGCGACGGGCCCTGCGCAGGCTGGGCCGGCAGGCCGCGGGTTTGCGGCTGTTGCTGCTGTTGCTGCTGGTCTTCCGCGTTGGCGCCCGCGGCGGCGTTCGTTTGATCGCTCACGGCGATGCTCCTTACAGATGCCGCGGGAGCGGCGGGTTGAGAAACGGGTTCTTCGCGCTCGACCTCGAAGGCCGGCGCGGAGCGGTAGAAGCCGGCGCGCACGTCGGCGGGTTCGGCGACCATGGCCACGTGCGTGGGCATCCACCGCGTGGTGAGAAGCACGCCGTCGTTGCGCAGCTTGGCCTTCACGCGGGCATAGCCGGCGCTGACCGAGCGGATGATTCCGCCGAGCACGTCGCGCTTGTATTCGGCGGCTTCCTGCCGCTCGCCGAAGCGCGCGTCGCCGCGCAGCAGGCCGCGGTCGACGCGCAGGTTGTCGACAAGGCCGACGTTGATCTGCCCGCCACGGTGGGTGGCGATGATCGGCAGCGGCGCGCGCTGCAGGTCGATGGCCTCGGCGGTGTGCACCAGGATCTCGGGGCCGTCGCTGACCTCGACCACCGCATCGCTCGACACGACGACGGGGATCACGTCATCGGATGCCCGCGCGGCGATATCGAAGGTGAGCACGCGCAGCGCTTGCGCCTGGCGGTTCTGTTCGCTCATGGTTGACCGTCCGACGTTGAATCGCTCATACTCGCGGCCATGGGCAAAACTCTCTTCGCTGGGCTTCCGCCTGACTTCATCGAGCTGCTGCGCAATTCGGCGATTGCATTTAGGCTTGGCGCTTCAGATGCGCTTTCGCTGCTGGATGACGACGCCGAGCCAATCGTGATACCGGAATCTTCGGAAGGACCGACGGCGGTTTGGCTTCCGGTTGAAAGCAAGGAATAGCGGTCAAGCCGCAAATCCAGCGCCTGAATCCGATCCAAAGTCACCTGGGACACGGCTTGCGCGGCTTGGTACTGGGCAGCAACACGGCCAGCGTGGTCTGCATGCTTGATTGCCGTTTCCTGCAAGGCAGCGCCTACGCGCTCAAGCTTTGAATCCAGCGTGCAAACAGCGGCAGCATTCGTCGATGCGGCGGCTTTCGCTGCCGTAATTTCTCTTTCAAGCACCAGCAGTGAATGCGCAGTGCGCTCTGCTTCGCGCCCGGCCACCGTGGCAGTGACAAGCGCGCGCTGTGCTTCGTCGTCATCGGTGGTTTCACGCGGTGCGGCCGGATCTGGCTTTGCGGCCTCGGCCAGCGCCATCGGGTCTTGCACCGTGGTGTCCACTTCGATGCCAGCCTCGTCGAGCATCTGAATCTCGCGCCTGCGCGTGGCAACCACGTCCTCGATGTCCATGCCGCCAGCGGTGGCCGCGATGACATCGGTGATCGTGGTGAAGCCGGCCTTGACGGCCTCCTTGTAGGCGTTGACTTCCTTGGTGGGGTCAACCCAGCTCCAGCCGCGCAACTTCCACAACACGGCTTCGTAGCGCGCCATGTCGACGGCGTAGGCGTCGACGGGCACTGCCGGGATGGCGCGCGCCAGCACGGCCTGCTGCAGCCACAGGCGGTACAGCGGGTCGCGGAACGAGCGCACCCACCACTGCTGCAGGGCGCGGTAGCCGTCGCGGTCGTCCAGCAGGGCTAGGCGGCTGCTGCTGTAGTTGCTTTGGCTGTAGTCGCGGCTCAGCGATTCGTAGCTGATGCCGATGCCGGCGGCGATTTCGCGCAGCATGGCGCGCATGAAACCGTCGAAGGCGGCGTTCGGCCGGTTGGGCGTGTGGAAGTCGAGCTCTTCGCCGGGCCGCAGTTCCTGGATGGTGAGCGGCTCGATGTTCATCACGCCCTCGTCCTCATCGTCCTGCAGCGGGTTGTCTGCCTCGGGCGTCTTGATGGTGGCGAAGTAGGCCGCGGAGGCGCGCGCGGCGCTGATCTCGTGTTGGCTGTACTCATTGACGTCGTCGAGCTTGCGCACGGCGGTGTGGAACCACGGCTCGCCGCGGGTCTGCGGCCAGCGCGTGGTGAGACAAAGGTGCAGGACCTGGCCTGCAGGTACGCGCTCGGCGTGTTCACTGCCGCCCGATGCGCCCGGCAGGATGTCGCCGGCGTGGCGCTGGCGAATCCAGTACGCCACGGGGCGCTGGAACCGGTCGACCTCGACGCCCATGCGCACTTCGTGCCCGGCGGCCAGCGGCCCGGGCAGCACGATGTGGTCGGCGATGCGCTCGGCTTCGATGACCTCCAGCGCCAGCGGCACCTTGCTGGCTCCGAAGGGGCGCATGTGCAGGCGCACGAAGACTTCGCCGGCCTCGGCCACCTCGCCCAGCAGCGCGCGCTCCATGTCGGCCAGGTGCAGCTTGCCGCCGGTGTGGCAGCTGTCGGCGCGCGACCATTCGCGGTGCGCGCGCTCGATGTCGTCGTTGACGCGCTTGTTGAGCTCGCCGCGCGTGCCCATCACCTGGGCCTGCAGACCGACGCCGGTGCCGATGGTGTTGTTGACCAGCACGGCCTTGGCGCGTTTGGCGTAGCCGCTGTCGCGCACCATCTGCCGGCTGCGGCTGCGCAACTGGGCGAGCGAGCTGTTCAGCTCGGCATCGGCCGAGGTGGTGGTGCCGCCGAAGTAGGCGGTGGTCTTGGTGTTGCGGGCGCCGCCGTACATGCGCAGGCCGACGCGAGAGCGCTGGCCGGCAGGGGCCAGCCATCGGGCGACGCGGGTGCGCAGGCGTTCAAGCATGGCGCCGATGGTTTCCCACCGGCGCGGAACGGTTAAGGCCGAACCGTTCCGCTCACGCGCGGCCTATGCTGACCTGCAGCTTGCGCGGGTTGCGGCGGCCAGCGGCCATGGCCTGCTCTGCCTGCTCGCGCTTGACGGCGGTGCGCCAGTGGCTGATGACGGCAATGATGTCGGCCGGCGCGCTGAATTCCATCTCGCGCCCGTTGATGCGGTAGCGCCTGGTGGTCGGCGTCCAGGCGGCGAGTGCGGCCTCGGCATCGTCGAGCGCGCGCTGCGCTTGGCTGCGCGTGTCAAGACCCGCCGCGGCACCGATGAGGCCGGCCTGCACCTGCAGCTGGCCGGCCTCCAGGCGGTAGCGCTCGCTGCCCTTGGCGGCCCAGGTCTCCCAGGCCCACGCGCCCGGGGCCCAGCCCGCGGTGGTGGCGGCGCTGACCTGCAGCAGGTGGTCGTCACCGCTGGCGGTGCCAGTGACGCTGGTAGGGGTGCCGCCTGCGCGCGGGTTGAGGTACAGCGTGACGACCCAGCCGGCGCTGGCGGGGTAGTCTGGGGTGGTGGCGCGGAAGTTGAGGGTTTCGCCGGCGACGAGGGTGTCTTGCATCACTGCTCCTTGAGTAGCGAGCCGATGCGGCGCTTGGGCCGGCGCGGCAGGTTGATGGGCAGCGGCGCGCGGTCGTAGACCTCGATGCCGCTGTATTGCAGCGTGACAGGCATGCCGCTAAGGCTGTAGGTGCCGCGCGTGACGGCCAGGCGCCGCGCTGCCCGCAGCGAGACAGGCTGCCCGCCGAGCAAGTACGCGCCGGGCGTGACGGCCAGGGTATAGCCCACGCCGGAGCGCGTGAGAGTGACGCTCTGCCCGGCCAGCGCATAGGCACCCTGGCTGACGGCCATGCGCCGCGCCGCGCGCAGGTCCACGGGGCGGCCGTTGAGCGTGTAGCTGCCTGGCGTGACTGCCAGGGCGTTGGCCGCGGTCTTGGTAAGGGTGACACTTTGACCCGCGAGCGCGTAGGCGCCCTGGCTCACCGCCAAGCGACGCGCGGCGCGCAGATCCACCGGCTGCCCCGCGATGGCATACGCACCCTGCGTGACAACCAGGCCGCCGGCCGCCGACTTGGTGAGCGTGACGCTCTGCCCGGCCAACACATAGGCGCCCTGCGCGATTGCAAGTTGCCGCGCACCACGCAAGCCCACGGGCTGACCGCTGATGGCATAGGCGCCCTGGGTGACGGCCATGCGGCGCGCGGCGCGCAGGTTGACCGATTGGCCCGCCACCGCATAGCTGCCTTGGCTGACAGTCAAGGTGTTGGCAGCGGCGGCGCGCTCGATGCCCACAATGCCGGCAGAGCGCAGCCGGATGGCGTTGTTGACGGCCGAGGATGACGCGCTGATGCAGACCAGATCGCCGGCATTGATGTTGACCGTGTTCC
>ERZ650308.1153-NODE-1153-length-13924-cov-11.644315_pt1 | contig 13924 bp, 13 predicted proteins | sample MGYA00376244_ERZ650308 | MGnify/ENA primary metagenome ERZ650308 (study PRJEB26733, sample SAMN07839295) | wastewater metagenome | biome: small river; feature: stream; material: water | place: USA: North Carolina | collected 2016-04-26 ...
TCCTAATAAACTGGAAGGGCTAGTCCCTTCCTTCTAAAGAACAAAGGTAATATAATGACTTTTAAAAATCAAGCCGGTATCGGCGTGTCTCAAAACTATGGTGCTCGTAACACTGGTTCTGCTGTTGGTCTTGAAGACAGCGACGGCAGTGTCTTTCGTCTGAGCGTGAACTTGACTGGCAGCACACTGAACGATCTGTTCCTGCCACCTGTCGTGGTGCCAAAAGGTGCTAAGTTCCGTAAATATGAACTGCGTGTTGACGAAGCGTTCTCTCTCGGTGGTACATCGCCTACGGTGTTGATCGGTGCTAACGGTGCTCCTGGCACTAACGGTGTTGTGATTACTAAGGCTGAATTGGAAGCTGTCGGTACTAAAGACCTGAGCACTGTTGGTGCTGGTACTTGGGCTACTACTTCTACAACTGGTACTACTGCTGCTGCTAAAGTGGCTGTTGCGTTGGGTGGTACATCTCCTACCGCTACTACTGCTGGTAAGGGTGTTTTGGTGCTGGAATTCTTCAGCAAGGCAAAAGCCTAATATACAATTAAAGGAGGCTTCGGTCTCCTTTTTTTGTTTGTAAAGAAGAAAGGTAGGAACCTAAAATAACTATCCAACACAAGAACATTGCAAACGATCAGCTCCACGAACCTAAAGACGTAAACTCAGCTACTTCAAATACTGCTTACTTTGCCAATGGCTCAGGAAGCGGATCATGGAAGAAAGTAGGGACTGAAACACTTGCAGGTTTATCTGGCGATGGTAACGTAGCAAACTTAAAACTATTAACAACTGGTTCTGGTGGACAAGTTAAATTAGTTCGAGATGGCACATATGGCAAGATGACCATTATTGATAATGCTGTTCCTTTTGCTATTACTGCTGCAGCAGATCCGACACTTGAGACTGGCTCTCAATATGTATTAATGACTGGATCGGGTACACCATTTGTTAATGGTACATCTGATGGAGTTGTATTTGACACTAACAAGTTGACATTTACATACGCAGGGGTGTATGACATTAACTTCTGGTCTAACATTACCACATTCCCATCTAATACAGCTAAAGTAGCAGTGCGATTCCGAATGAATGGAACAGCTGTTTCACCTATGCACGTATGGTGTAAATCCAACTCTAACGGTGATGCAGGTATCCTTGCTGCATCGGATTTCATTACTGTAGCAGCTGGTGACTATATTCAATTAATGACCGCTTCTGACGTAACAGGTAACATTGTGTTTCACAATATGAACCTCACTGCTAAAATGCTGAAGGCACTGTAATATGAAAATGACTCTTCTGGAAATGGTTCAGGATATTCTGAACGATATGGATTCGGATGAAGTCAATGGTCTTGATGACACTATTGAGTCACAACAAGTAGCTCAGATTATTAAGACCTGTTATTACGAAATGCTCGGTAACAGGAATTGGCCTCACACACGTAAATTGTTACAATTAGAAGGTTCTGGTTCTCCTTCTAAGCCTAACTACTTACGGCTCCCCGATAACTTAAAAGAACTATCCTTCTTCAAATATGACAACGGAACTGATGTTAAGCCTTTATTGCAAGATGTTAAGTATAAAGAGCCAGATGACTTTCTTCGTTATATCTCTTCTCGAAACACTGAAACTGGCAATGTATCAATCATTACCGATTTTAGCGGCACTAAGCTGCTGATCTTAAACGATAAGGCTCCTCAGTATTGGACCTCGTTTGATGATACGTATTTGGTAACAGATGCTTACGATTCAACAGTTAACACTACATTGATGAGCAGTAAGTCACAATGCTTGGCGTATGTTGTACCTGAATGGTCACGTACTAATGAAGCTATTCCTGACTTACCTATTGATGCGTTTCCTGCTCTATTAGAAGAAGCAAAAAGCACAGCGTTTATGGCCTTGAAACAAGTGGCTAACCAGAAAGCTGAACAGAAAGCTGGTCGTCAAAACCGATGGCTTGCTCGTAAAGACTGGAGAGCTAAAGGTGGTGTACGTTATGACGACTATGGACGTAAAGGACGTAAATGATTACAATTTATAAAGGCTTTCAAATTAAGCCGCATAAAGACCTACCAATGAGTTTCATTGTTGTCACTGATGGTAAGGGCGGCAAAGTCCCCGATATTCTTACTGGCATGTATACTACACCAGTTTACGCTAAGGGGGTAATCGACAAGTACCTCGAAGGTAAACCAAAGAAAGAAGCAGATGCCAAAGAAGTCAGTAAAGGCTGAATTTAAAAACTTCGTAAAAGGATTGATTACAGAGGCTAGCCCAGTAAACTTTCCTCCCGAAGCTTCTCTCGATGAAGAGAATTTCCAGCTCAATCGAGATGGTACACGAGATCGTCGATTAGGTATGGATTTCGAGAACGAACATACTCTTCGTGCTCTTCCTACTTCTTTAGCTACTCTCCTTAATAACGATCCTGTTACATTTGAATGGAAGAACGTTAAGAGTGATTCAGGAACGTTGTTCCTAGTATTGCAGACAGAACAAGTTCTTACATTCTTTGATATTCAATCTAGTTCTATTTCTGGTGGTGGATATAAAGGAACTGTTACTTTATCATCGTTCCCTACTGGAGTTGATTATTCGTTTACTAGCGTAGATGGACGATTGATTGCAGCAGCTGGAGCAGATACTATTGCTGTTGTTGAATACACTGGCAGTGCATTTACTGTATCATATCAATCAATTAAAGTACGAGATATTTGGGGTGTTGAATCTGCTGACGCAAACGTAGAAGCTGATCCAACATATCGTCCAACATCCGTTTCAGGTTTTGAACGCTATAACCTATATAATCAATCATGGGGTATTCCTCGTAAAGATAATACAGGTGTAATCAATGATCCAACTACGATTTACGTTGCTTCATTAGGTAAGTATCCTAGTAACTCAGAAACTGTTTGGCCTGGCCTTCAGTTCCAGCAAGTATCTTCTACACAAGTACCGTTTGAACGTGTATATCCAAACCTGTATGAAGAGGTTCTTGGTGCCAACATGGTGGCAGCTAAAGGGTATTTCATCATTGATGTATTACGTCGTGGAGCTTCTAGGACAGCAGCTGTTGCAGCCAATAAAGCTAAGTATCCTCAGATCGGAATGTCTTCCTTTACAAGCGGTAAAGCAGACTATACATCAGGTGGTGCTACTGTTGTCACTGAATTTGCTGGACGAGTGTTCTACGGTGGATTTAATGGAGCAGTTACTGACGGTGATAAGCGTAGCCCTGATTTGTCTAACTTTGTATTCTTTTCTCAATTAGTTAAGAGTGCTCCAGACATTACTAAGTGTTACCAAGAAGGAGACCCTACATCTCGTGAATCAAACGATATTGTAGATACTGATGGTGGCTTCATTCGTGTGTCAGGTGTAGATAAAATTATTAGCCTAGTTAACCTTGGAACATCTCTTGTTATTCTTGCTAATAACGGTGTATGGATGGTTACTGGTGGTGGTGACTTTGGATTCGTAGCTACTAACTTTAAAGTAGATCGTATCTCTGACTTCGGTGCACTAGGTGCTCGTTCTATCGTTAAAGACTCTGGACGCTTGTTCTACTGGTCTGTTGACGGTATTTACACACTAGGCCGAGATCAAGTTGGTGACTATAGTGCTACTAACATTACTCAATCCACTATTCAGAAGTTCTATGAAGGAATTTCGAACACGGCTAAAGAGAACGTTATTGGAGTATATGATTCTACAGGTAAGAAGATTCGATGGATTTACCACGAAGGTATTCGTTTCTCTTCAAGCTCAGTAACTAAAGAATTGATTCTGGATGTTGTGCTAAGTGCATTCTATGTCTTCCGAATCAGTAACACAACTTCTAACTCAGCTGAAGTAATTAGTGCGTTTAAGTCTACTCCATTCCAATCTGGAACAGGTAATACACTTATCTTTGCAGGAACAGATCAAGTATTTAGTAACACAGATTCAGTTGTTATTCCTAACACTGGTCGTGAAGCTGGAGTACAGTCTAGTCGTTATCTTTGTATTGTGTTAGTGAGTGGTGTACCTTATTACACATTCAGTTATTACAACAACCCATATTTCTTAGATTGGGAACGTGTTGATGGTTTAGGTGTTGATGCTAAAGCATTCCTGCAAACAGGTGCGTATACAGCAGATGACTCATCTATCCATAAACAAATTCCATATCTCACAACTCACTTCCGCAGAACTGAAAATGGAACCAACCCAGATCTAACACCTATTGGTGCATCTAGTTGTTTTATTCGGTCTATGTGGGATTGGTCTAACGGATATAATTCTAATAAGTGGGGCCCATTGAGACAAGCATACCGTTATCGTAAAGAATACACTCCTGTTAATTCAGAGGATACTTTCGATACAGGGTTTGAAGTTGTTTCATCGAAGAGTAAACTACGTGGACGTGGTAAAGCATTCTCGTTATACTTCGAGACTGAACCATTACACGATTGCCGTTTGATTGGATGGAGCTTAGCGCTTAATGGAAACGCAACGACATAAACTACTGTATTATAAAGATAATACATTTTATGCTGAAGTTGAACACAACAGTGAGGGGTTATTCCTTCACTGTGAAGTGTTTGATTGGAAGCTTTCTTCGTTAAAGAGAATGTATATCGTGTTCAACGCTATTCTTGAAGAAGTAAAAAATAAAGGATTTACACGTCTTATGACTGTAACTCCTAATCCACGATTCGCTAAATTGTTTGGAGGAACCGTTGAACAAGAATTATTTATTAACGAAATTAGACATGAGGTTATTGTATGGGAAGTAGTACACTAAAAACTATTGGTATTGCAGCAGCTGTTTATTTCACAGCTGGTGCAGCTGGAGGCGTGTATGCAGCTAACGCTGGTGCTCTTGCTGCTGGTGCTGCTGGTGTCTCAGCAATGAATGATGCAGAAAAAGCTAAAGCTGAACAAGAAAGCTTGATGCAGCAGTCTGCTGATGAACAGAAAAAGATTCGAGAGATTCAAATAGCTAATGCTGCACAAGCACAAGCTAACGAACGCAGACAACAGATTCGAGAAGAGCGTGTACGACGTTCTCGCTTGTTAGCCAGTAGCTTTAACACTGGTGGATATGGAAGCTCAATGGAAGCAGGCGCTGTGGGTGGATTAAGTACAGGATTGGCAGCCAATATTGGTTCTAATCTGGGAGCAGCACAAAGTGGTGCAGCTATTTCTACACTGTCACAGAATGCAGCTGATCTGAATCTCGGAGCTACATTTGCTGGATTTGATGTACAGAATGCTCAGTCTATGTTCCAGCTCAGTACAAGCATTTTTGCGTCACAATTTAAACCTAAAGCAACTACACCTGCAGGCGGATAATGGAAGAACCAACACTCGACAGTTTGATGGGAACTGAACAAAACCCTTCTGAGCTGGCAGCGTTTCAAGATGTTCCCAGTGTTGGGCTTAAACTCCCATCAGCTACTATTCGTAATAGGGCTTCAGTAACATCGTTCATTGCTGGACAGCCAGATCAAGCTGTTGAGAACTACCAGATGATGGTGGCTGAAGGTGAACAAGGGCAAGATGCTTTAACTAAGAATCTGCAACAACAAGGTACATCACGAGCTAAAGCTGGTGACATGAAAACCATGATGGGTTTGTTGTCTGATCCTAACATTCCGTTCGATCAAAAGAAGTCTCTTGTCAATACGTATAATCAGACTAAAGTAGATCCAGCGACAGTGTTGATGACTAACAACCTTAGCCAAGGTAGTGTTGGAGAAACTCACGAAGCAGAACAGTCACGATTGAAAGTGGCTGATTTGATTCAACAGGTTGAAGATGCACGTAGTCTTGAGCAAGGATTGGTTAACAGCTACATCTCTTCTCGTAGCGGTAAGAATTTCACATCTGTAGCTGACACAGCTGCTACATGGTTTGCTCCATTCGGTACAAACATTACAGCTGGTAAAGTTACAGCTAAAGCCCTACCAGAAGGTTCTTCTGCATGGGACTATATTAAATCATTTGCTCTTCCAGGTTCAGCTATTACGGATTTGAAAGAGAAGATGAAGAACACCCCTGCTCCTGAGCGTATTGCAATGACTAAGTCGTTGCTAGAAAACATCTCTCAGAACAGCGGATTGATTGCATCTAGTGAGAACCAGATCAATCAAATGCAAATGGCTAACGATATTGTAAATGGAGAGTACACCACATTTGATAAATGGTTGGATAACTTCTCTGGATTGCTTGATGTTGTTGGTATGGGTGCATTGATTAAAACCCCTAAACGGGCCATGGCTGCAGAGAAAGCAGTTCAGGCTACCCAAGATGCTGCCACAGCTGCTAAGGCTCCTGTAGGCGGTTTTGAAGCTACTGTACGCCCTCGTAGTGCTGAAGAGTTCAAAGGTTTTGTTGCTGGTCAACAAGATCGTATGATTTCTAAGCTTGAGAGTGAAAAGACAGACTTGCTTGGTGCAGCTGGTAATCGTTTAGATAATGGTCAAGTTAAGTCTCTGTCACAAGAGCTGGCTGCTATTCAAGCTAAGGTGATGCCTAGCTCTCCTGCTGATATTAAAGCAGCTGCTAAAGAGATTCAAACCAATCAGAAGGTTGGATATAAAGAAGCTTCTTCTATTGCTGCTAAACAGATTCAAGAGTATAATGATGAGCTTAAAGCTTCGTCTCTGCGTATTGAACAGCAGATTGAATCTAATCGTCAAGCCTCTAGCTCAGCACAGCGTATTGCTGCTATTGAGAAAGAGATTGAACAGCTCAAAGCTAATCGTGTAGATGCTCCAGGAGCTCTTACACCTATTGCTGATTTGACACGACGTATTGAAATGCGTGGTATCTCTGGTATGGTTAATCCATCCAGCACAGCAGCTATCATCCAGCAGACCAATCCAGAGAAAGCTCGTACAGTGTTACAAGCCGTATTCAATGGTGAAGACTCTGTTGCCCAAGGATTGTATGGAACTAATAAACTGGAAGCTATTACAGCTGACGTAGTTCCACAGATGGTTACTGAGAGTGGACGTGTTACTTCTAAGCCAGTAGACTTGCAACGTAATCTTCGTACAGACATGAATGTGCCTGAAGAAGTTATGAATGCTGCATTCTCCTCTGGTGCATTGGAGTACACTAAAGCTGAGAAAGCTGCAGCTCGAGCTAACAAGGTTAATGATTTCTCTGCTGCAGAAGGTTTGGAAATTAATCCACCTATGAGTTCTTTCCGCTTGGAAGGAAATCAACATCACATCTCTGCTGTGTATGGTACTCCAGAAGGTTCCTTCTTGAATGCTCAACAAGCTTACGACCAAGCTCTTTATGCTTTACGTAAACAAGGTGTGTTGCCAGAAGAGATTACTATCCTGAGTAAGGAAGGTCTTGACCACGTTCCAGTTAAGCTGGAAGATGTTAAAGGTGTTGAAGGTAACTACTTGGTGCGTGTTGATATGCGTCAAGAGCTTAGCCCTAAAGACATTGACAAGTGGGAAACTGTTGACGTTATGCGTAACTTCCTTGATCGTTTCAGTACGCTGATTTCGAATAACAAAGGTAGTGCAGCTCGTAACGTAATGGATGCTGCTTCTATGTTGCATCCAGTTTACTCTGGTGCTGCTACGGTTAGTAAAGACTTGGCTGCTAAGTTTGAAAAGACTATGCTTGAACTTGCTTCTCAGTTCTCTGATAAGTATGTTAAGCTGCCTAAAGCAGAACAAGCTCGTGTAGATAGTTATATTCGTGAAGCTAACAGTAAACGTATTCCATTGTCTCAAGGTGACTTGATGGCTCGTGGTATGTCTGCTGATGAAATGGCAACAGTTGGTGCATGGCGTAGCTTCTGGGATGGTCACTTCTATCTTGAGAATCTGGATTTAATCCGCACACTCAATGCTCAAGGTTATCAGAAGTTGGTGGCACCTAATGCTGATTTGTTTGCTAAGCCTATGAAGGCTCAAGCTAACGTTGGTAAAGTGTATGACCCTACTCACGATACTGTTCTGACATTGGCAGATCAAGCTGTTAAGGATTTATACGCTAATGGTGGTTACTTCGCTAAGCTCCGTCGTCCTACTCAATTCGGTGCTGACACTGCTGAGTATGTTGTTGTACGTAATGATCCTAATGAATACTTACGTAGCCTGCGTGATACAGATCGTGCCCTAAACTATATTGATGGATATTACCAAGTCTCTTACAAGGCTCCTCGCTTTGTAGATGAAATGTCTCCAGACGGTATGCGTCGTGCTGTGGCTGTTGCTGGTGATACAGCTGAAGCTCAACACTTTGCAGATCGTATGAAGGCTCAGAACCCTGATATGGTTTACAACGTTCGTGCTGATGATCGTGCTATGCGTACATCAAGCGACGATTGGTTTGACATTCATTCAGCTTCTGGACGTATTGCTCAACGTCATCGTGGTAAGCTTCTTGAAGATGCCAGTGGATTGAATTTGTTGGGGGATGGCAGTTATGTCGTTAACCCAGTAGAATCTGCGATTCATTCGGCTAAGAGTGTGGCTGGTCGCACTATGATGCGCCCTGCATTGGAAGCAATGAAGGCTCGCTTCTTGGATAATCGTAAAGCTTTCTTACCATCAGATGGTATGGGTGGTGTACGATTCCCTACACGATACGAAGAAATTGGTATTAAGGGAGGAACTGTTACTTCTACTGTAGCTGATGCACGTACAGAGTATGAATACATTCGCTACTTAGAGAATGGATATATCAACTCTTTGGATGACACATTTAAAATGGGTTTCCATGTATTAGCAGATATTGCTGGAGGTGCTGGGCTTAGTAAGGTTGAGAGAGCTGCTCTGAATGCTGCTGACATTTCGTTGTCAGGAACTGCTAAAGGTGCAGTGTTTGGTGCTACTATTGCTGCTAACCCGATTCGTCAATGGATTGTTCAGACACATCAAGTTGTACGTACATTCTCTTACAACCCACAAGGTTGGTTAAGTGGTAACATTCCTAAACTGATGGGTGAATACACTGGATCTAAAGTGATGCCAGGAACTCAGTTCAGTAAGGAAGGACAAGAATTTATCAAGTTCTTGGATGGTACAGGATTGATGGAAGCTGTGGATAAACAGAACTTGGTACGTGGTACTTTGTTAGCTGCTGCAGATAATAGCAATAAGTTGCTTAAAGCTGCTGGTACTGTGCCTAACGCTATGCGTCGTATTGGTTTTGACGTAGGTGAGATGGGTAACACACTGGGACACGGTGCTGCTGTGTTTGATCGTTACAAGCGTCTTGGTAAGGATATGACTGATGCCACTACATTGGCTGAGGCTCATTCTGAAGTGAGAGCAATTACTGGTGAAATGAACTTCGCTGGTGACATGCCTTACAATCAAACGTCAGCTTCTATGGTGTTGCAATTTATGCAAGTGCCACATAAGATGGCCCTGCAAGCAACTAACCGTCGTATTGATCCAGCTATTCGTGCTCGTATGATTGCAGCTGATGCAGTTATGTGGGGAGCTCCTACAGCGTTAGTTAGCGATTTACTTGGTGGAGATATTCTCCCTGATGATCCTAAGCTGAAAGAGTTCTTTGTTAATGGTTTGGAAAGCTTAATCTTTAACGAGTCGTTACGACAAATGTATAAAGATAATAGCATCAACATTGACTTCTCTAGTTTGTCTCCTGTTGATTATCATGGATGGGCACAGTTCTTTCATACATTGAAAACAAGCCCTCTGGATACTATTGTTAATAGTCCAGCTGGTTCATTGTTCTTGAAAGATGGTGGACGTATCCAAACAGCTATTGGTTCTCTTGGTCGTTTCTTTGGTATCGTTAAAGATGAATACAAAGATCCACAAGAAGCAATCTCTGTTCTTAATGACGTAATGAGTATTTCCTCTGGCTGGTCAAATGCTGTTAAAGCACACTTGGCTCTGGAGACTGGAAAGATTTACGATAAGTATGGTAATGTGATTGACTCTCATGCACATCCTATCGAAGCTTACATGCTTGGTTTGGGATTTGGTTCAGCAACACAACGTGATATGTTTACAGCCTCACAAGCTGCTTCTCAAACTTCAAAAGAGTTTAAAGACGAAGTGACTAAAGTGATGGATGATGTTGCTAAGTATTATCAGCGAGAGCTTTCCCGAGGTAATACCGACATTGAGTATATGACTAAGGTATCTGGATTCGTATTGAAGAAGTATGAGAATAATCCTCAAGCACAAGAAATTGCTGCTCAATGGATGACTTCCCACTTATTCCAAGATAAAGAATCACAGCTTGTCTATATGATGATGAAGGCTGCTGGTCTTCCAGAAGGCGATAAGCTTAAAGATACTATTCGCACAATGCCTGTATCTGACGATCAGAAACAAATGATGATGCAACGTATTGATGACGTTGAAGCTCTTAGAAATAAAGGTAAATAAATATGGCCGATTACGGCGTTAATGCAACACAACTATCCGCCCCGCAAGGGGCAGGAACAGCTCCTGTTGCTCCTGTTCAACAACAGGCTGTTAATACCAGTATGGTGCCTATGTTGGCATCTTCTGCTGGAGCTATTGGGGAAGCCATTACAGGGTTCTTGCATAAGCAAGCTCAAGATAATGAAACCCAAGTCGTCTCATCGTATACGAACGCTCAAGCTCAGCTGAACGATGCCATGGCTTCTGGAGAGATTACAGCAGCAGAAGCAGCTGGACGTTCTAAGGCTTTGTTTACCAAGTATGCTGCTAACTACGCAGGACATATGAAGGCTCTTAATCAAGCTCGTACTGCCCTTAGTGGTGGTTCTGAGCTTGGTCTAGCTGAAGAAGCTGTTAAGACTGACATGGAGATTCGTAAGAGTGCTAAGATTGCTGCTCAGTCTGATGGTATTTCATTCTATTCAGGAATGAGTAAACAGACTGAAGACTCTTTGTTAGCGGCTCATGCTTCTGAAATACGTATGAATAAGCAGATGGAGAAGCAATTCAAAATCAATGCTGAGAATCGTGCACAAGGCAGTTATGATCGTGAACTACGTGACGCTCAGTTTAAAGAACAGAGTATTGGTTTGTTGAACGACTTAGCTGGTACTAACCTTGATGCGTCTCGTTCTATTGCTTTGGACTTGAAAGCACAAGTGGCTTCAGGTAAGAAGACATACGAACAAGCTCAGCTTGATTTGGCTTCTCACTTCACACGTATCAATGCTGGTCTTACAGCTGCTGCTGGTAAGAATCCTGATATGGCTGGATCGTACATCAAGCTGTTTGGTGACTTGCAGAAAGCTAGTGAATCATTGCTTGATCCTAAAGCTGATGCTGCTCGTTTGCAAGGACAGATTGATACGTTGGTTAAGATTCAAGGCTTAGGTGCTTTGCAGAAAGACCCAACATTACAACGTGCTGTTGCTTCTGCTGAATTGTTCCGTGCAAGCCCTATGGCTCTCCAAGCTTCATTAGGAATGAACAGTGCTGTTACTTCTTCAGTAACTCGTTTGATAACTCCTAACGCTCCTGTGCAATATCCTGTTGTGGGTAATCCAGAAGTGGAAGCAGGAACTCTCGATGTTGTTAAGCGTAGTTTGAATGATGCTAACCGTGATCCTACTAACGTCAAGTTGAAAGAAGAGCACACAGCTGCTGTTCAGAATATTCAGACGCAAGTGGGTGATATGATTGGACGTGGTGATGCTAAGTCTTTGCAGACAGCTGCTAAGTTCTTCTCATCTCCTGAATATGGTCAATGGCGTAAAGTCAACCCTGTTGATGCACAAACTGAAAGCAATGCTTCTCGTGCATTCCAACAAGTGTATGAAGGAACAATGGTTAAAGGTATTCGTCAAGAAATTGAGAATGCTTTGTCACAGCCAGCAGCCCTTCCTGCTGTTGGTGTAATGGGTAAATCGTTAGGTGGTCAGTCTGTAGCTGTTAACGCAATCAATCCTGAAACCTTAGATGTGAAATTCGCAGGAGCTGGTATTGTCTTCGATATGAAGAAGGTACCAACAGATCCTGTTGAAGCTCGTAATGCTAAGGCTACAGTTGATTCGTTGAATAAAGCACAGAATGCTGCTAATGAATTGATTCGTTTAGGAGCCCACTTGGAAGGTAGTGTTGACTACGCTAAGCATTGGGAACAGAACAAAGCCCGTTATATGCCTAACGTGTTTATGACTCCAGGTACGAAGACCACTGATGGTCAATATGAATATGTAGGTAAAGGGGACGCATTTGACTTCCGAAACAAAGCCAACTGGCGAGCCATCAGCGCAGCCCAGTGATGAGAATGGCCCTTGGAATATGGGTTTTGACAAGCTTATGGCAGCAACAGGGAAGGCAGTGGAAACTGTCAAAGAAACTGTTGCGCCAGTAGTAGACACTGTCAAGAACTATAAGCCTTGGGAAATGCCCTTTAACGAGCTTCAAAAGCTAATTAAGGGCAAAGATACTACTGATGTAAATCAGCCTGCTCCTGAGCCATATAAAGCGGCTGTAGAGGCTTATAAAGGTGCTTACTTCACTCCTGATAAAGATACATCAGGAGCTGCTAAGGTACGGAAGCTTTTCAATAAGCAAATCCAAACTGAGAGCGGTGGTAAGCACTATAATGAACAGGGTGGTATTCTCACATCTCCTAAAGGGGCTGAGGGAGCTGCTCAAATCATGCCTAAGACGCAAGCAAACCCTGGGTTTGGTGTTAAGCCAGCTCAGGATAAGTCTCCAGAAGAGTCTCTGCGTACTGGTTTTGATTACATGGTTGCTATGGAACAAAAGTATAATGGGGATATGCGTAAAGCATTAGCCGCTTACAACTATGGGCCAGGCAAGGTTGATAAGATCATTCGTGAATCTAAGAAAGCAGGAACCCATTGGGAATCCCGTCTACCTAAAGAGACACGAGACTACCTACAGAAGATTGCAGGAAAGTAAATGGCTAAAAAAGGTGAGATGAAAAAGGGAGCTAAGGCTGACAGTGTACGTCAACGAGCGTATAACTCAAGCCCTGAGCAGAAGAAGCGTCGTGCTGAACGTAATCATGCACGAGCAATTATGGAACGTAAGGGTGCAGTACGTAAGGGAGATGGTCGCGATGTTGACCATGTCAATCACAAGACCTCTGATAAATCTGCTAAAAATTTAAAAGTAATTAGTAAGAGTAAAAACAGGGCCATGAATCAACACGACCCTCGTTTGAAACGTAAAAAGTAATTTAAGGAAGTCTCCATCCTTTATGTTGTGTGTATCTACCGCTTAAAACATGGTAGATACATCCATTTGATAAATTATTATCTTTACAAAATTTACTTATATTAAAGATTTTAACACACTCATTGGTAGGAGATATTAGCTCAATCTCAACTGAAGAAGAGAACTCTTTATTATATTGAGCTGTACACCATTGTAAATTTGAAACATCGTTGTTGAATGTGTTTTCATCTATGTGGTGAACGTGTGGTAAATTTTTAGGGTTAGGTAAATAGTGTTCGGCAACAAGCCGATGTACACTGTAATCTTGATGATTACCATTTTTATAAAGACGTACTTTTAAATACTTACGATCTTTTCCAACTTTAAAAGGTTTAAGTATTTTAAGACCGTCTCGGTTTGTATAGACAGTTCCGTCCTCTTCAATGAGATATAACGGTTCGTAGTTATTTATAAACATGAAAATCCTTGTAATGTTAAACACCTATATTATACCTTTGTAAGTATAATATATCGACAAGAAAGAAGAAATAATGCCCGTTAATAAATCTATGATGGCAGCCATGAAGAAAGAATATGGTGCTAAAAAAGGTAAGTCTGTTTACTACGCTGTAGAAGCAAAACAGAAAGCTGGTGCTAAAAATAAACCTAAGTCTAAAGCTAAAAAGTAATAGACAAAAAATAACCCCCTAAGATGTTGAGTCCTAGGGGGTTTTTTATTGCTTAATCGGTAACTACATAAGGCACACTACGCACCTTAGGATATA
>ERZ650308.1154-NODE-1154-length-13902-cov-6.278689_pt1 | contig 13902 bp, 16 predicted proteins | sample MGYA00376244_ERZ650308 | MGnify/ENA primary metagenome ERZ650308 (study PRJEB26733, sample SAMN07839295) | wastewater metagenome | biome: small river; feature: stream; material: water | place: USA: North Carolina | collected 2016-04-26 ...
TTTGTTTATCGGTCATTTTTGATTCTGTTACCTCAGCTTCTACTTTAACGCTAGTATTTACGTTTATAGGTCTGCCATTATCATCTAGTCTTGTTAATGGTTGGTTAGCTGATGGGTTAATGTTTGGTGCAATAGAATTAAATTGCGGGGCGTTTCCGCTTACTGCTGGCACTCCTGTATTTCCGCTTAGTTGACCTCCTCCACCTCCGTATTGTTGACTATTTATTTTCGCTATTGTTGCTGCCGTTGTTGTTACTACCGCTGCGCTTTTGGCAATTCTTAAAGGTATATCAAAAGGAATCGGAACTCCACTAGGTTGAGTAATTGCATTTAATAAACCTTGTGAACCACTTATAAAAGCCTGTGCAATTTGTATCTTCTTATTGTCTTCAAATTGTTTTCTTTTAATCTTGTCTTCTTCTTCACTTCCTTTTTTAACGTTGTTTAATTGTGTTTGGTAAACAAAATCACTAAGTCCTTGTGCAGCGTTTGAGTAAGTTTCAACTATTGCTAATCGTGCATTATTTTCTTGTCTAAACTCTTCTAATTGTGCATCCCTAAAAGCTCTTTGTTTTTCTCTTACTACTTGTTGGTAGGCTTCCTTTGCTTCTATTTTTCCATTCAATAAATTCTGTTCACCTTGTAATTCAATTGCGTTTCTTTCTTCTAAATTGGTTTTTAGATTTTCATTTATCAGCAAATTGTTTACTCTATCCTTATCTACCTTTAAATCGTTTTCTGCATCAATAGCTTCTTGAAGTAATTTAGCTCTTTCTTCATTTGATTTCTTTCTCGCATCTGATTGAGCCTTTTCAACTTTTAATTCTTCTACCTGAATAGAGTTTCCTATGTTTTTTATTTTTTCGTTTATCTCATTAGCATTCTTAACTTCCTCTGACATCCTTTCCCTTTTCGCTTCTGTGTATTTGCGCTCCCATATTTCAGCAGCTTGAGTGTTACCTTGTGCCCTTGCTAATGCAGCTGCATACTTATAAACTGATTCAGTGGCATTGTCATTGCTTGCTATCTCTCTTATTTTGGCTACCGCTAATTTGCCTTGTAAGTCTAATTCTTTTAATTGTTCTAATGCTAAACGTTTCTTAGCTTCTATTATTTTATCTGTACTTGCTCCCTGTGCTTCTAGTAATTTTATTTCACGCTCAATTGAACCAGATAAAGCCTTTGTCGCTTCTTCTTGCTCTTTTAGTTGTTTGTTTAGTTTTATGATTTGTTTTTCTCCGTCTGATTGAAGATTAAAAAACTTTTTAGTAAACTCCGAAACTTTATCAAAATTCTCCCATAATAATCTAAGACCTTCAATAATTAAAAATATAGGTATAGCCTTCATAGCTGTACCTAAAGCATTAAACCCAATCTTTAATTTATCTATATCAAAGTTTTGAAAGCCCTCTCTTAATAATCCTACTGAACTATTTAAACGTTCAACTCCAGTCCCTTTTAAAGATATCGAGCTATCTTTTAAGTCTTCGATTTTATCCTGCAAATTAGCAACTTGTTGGGCTGCCGATTTATATTCCTTACTACCCTCGCCAAACGCTTCCGCTGCTTGAGCCTGTGCATTCTTAGCCTCTTTAAGTTCATTCTTTAATTTTTTAAACCCATCCGTTGCAGGTTCTACGCCTTTATCTAACGCCTCAACTAACTTGTTTTGTAATTTGTCTATTTGGGTAGCAGCGTTCTTAAACTCTTCACTTCCAAATGTGGAGTTGTCCATAATGTCCTGTAACTCACTAATGGCTTCTTTAGCTTCATTGATTGAGTTAATAGATTTAGTTACTCCGTTTATTTCTATTTCAAAAGAGACCTTCTCCATTTTTTATTGTGTTGTTTTGCTTCGTGTTTCATTATTGATTTAATCATTTTGTTTAAGTCTTCATTGTTTTCTTGATACAAACAAAGAATGTAGTAAAGACCTATGAAGCCGTTATAAATTTCTGTTATCATTTTAAAACGCTGTTAATTCTGCCCACTTAATACTAATTCCTGCCGTCCAAACTCCAGTCGCTGGAACTGTGGCTCTTATAATAATTCCTTCGTTTACTGCTAATACGATAGGATGCTCACCGTCTGCAATATCGCATTCAAACAAGTCCATAACAGGCAAACGAATACTTCCTATGATTGGAGTAGCTGAGCCAGTTCCGCCACTTGAATGAGTTGTTATCATTCCAATGTTTTGAGCGTCTATAGTTTTTGTTCCTGCGCCTAAAGCCGCTGTTGTTGCTATCCTTGCTGTTCCTAATAAAGAAGCTCCCATTGATGAGCGTAGTTGGTTATTATCCCCTGTTAATGTTAATGCAGTCCCCCCAGTTCCATCCGCTGACCAGTTTCTACAAATTGCTGTAGCTAATGTTATACCACCAGCCGCAAATGCTGTACTTGCAAACATACCGTTAATGCTTATTTTATTTATAATACATAATCGAGTTGAATCAGTCCACCTAAACTGAAATATCTCTCCGTTTGCTGCCATGCCTGCACCTATTGCGCCTGTTTGAACTGCTAATTGATAATGTCCTAAACTTCCTGATGGTTGAGGTTTAGATACTACGTGCATCGGTTTTGCGTTTGCTTGCCCGACTTCTACTAATTCGCCTGATGTTGCTCCTTCTATGATTGCCATGATTTATGATATTGTATAATTAAATTTGAATAATCCTTTTACTTTACCTACTCTTTTAACTGTTGATTTTACTGAGTCTTTATTAAATATTGTTGAATTGTTAGACCTGTTATTATTACCTTCTGGCAATATTGGACTTTCAATGTACTGGGGTTGAGTTTGCCAATAAACAACAAATTGACCTGTTTTAGCCTCTGCATTTAGAATTAATAAATCCATTTCGTTTTCATCTGCTAAAGTTCCCTTTCCTGTTATAGCTGTAAAGTCCTGCCAAATATTTATCTTTGACGCTGTTGTAACGCTTAAATCCACAACGGTAAATTTTCCGCTAAATGTAGGTACACTACCTAAATCTCTCTCTATTGTTGTTACTGTGACACCGCCTCCAGTAGATTTACCGTTTTTAATATAGAAATTTATGCCGTCTGGAATTACCTCAACAGTTTGACCTTGTGATGTTAACCTGTAATCTGTCCCGAAATCAACTTGCCCTGTGGCATCATTGCTTACTAATATTACTTGGTGTGAGTGCACGTTGTCAACTCTAGTTATTAAAAACCTAAATCCAACGTCTTCTAATGTTATAGTTACATCCCCAGCCGTTGCATCTACTTTGATAACCGTGAAAAACTCTTTAGGTAAAACGCTGTCAGATTCTATAGTAACAAAATTAGTTTTTAAGTTACCCGCTAACCTCATCCCGCTTGGTGTTGCGGACTCTTCTAAAAAGTTTGAAACTGTTGAAGCTATACGACTTGAACCCATTGAACCACTCCCAGTATTGCCCGGGTCAAAACTTACATTGCCACTTGAAACAAAAGGGCTATAATCAATTAGTTTTAATAATTCGCATCTTACTGATTGGTCGCTGTCTGCTCTAAACTCATCTATCTTTGTTAATATGTAGTAATGACCATCGTCAAATATTCTTTTACGATAATTTAATTCTCTTATTCTACGTTCACTTAAATAGTAATATCTTTCTACAACTCTACTATTTTTATTTGTTATTTGGTTTATAAAAGGTTTCCAATATACGTTATACAAGTTGTTATCTGTATAAACTAGATTAGGACGCTCCCAATAAATCTGTTGAGGGTTATCGAATAAGAAATCAAATGTAGGATTGTAAGGGTGGTCTAAGTGCCCTAAATAAGGAAACTTATTGTAAGTTGTTACACCTGCACTATTACTAAATAATTGCCAAAATCCTCCGTCCATTGTGATTACTCCGCCCCATAACATTGACCTTGTATTGTGTTTAATTGGTTTTATTACCCCATTATCATAGGTTAGTATCTTAGGAATAATTAAACCGTTTGTTTCATGCCCTACGCTTACTGTTGGGCTGTAACTTAATTCGGTTACTTTTTCACCTTTTAAAAAATCGTTGTCTATATCTTCATCCGCTTGTCCGTAAACCTCCCTTGTATCGTCTGTATATTTTTTATTATAATAATCGCTATCCTCTTTAGCTTTAAATAAGTAAGTTAGATTTTCTAAACTAGCCATAGGCTTATGAACTTCGCCTTTTGCAATATCTCGTATTTCTGTCCAGTCTTCGTGTTGGCTAGTAAACCAATCAGCATAAGGTTCAACTATCATTGTTTTATCAAGTGTTTTGTCTTGAACCATCCATAAATTAAACTCTCTTATTGAATCTATCAAATAGTCTTTTTGCTTTTTGTTTCTAGGTAAAATTTGATTGAAGTCATAAGCAACGCCTGAGCCGTCTACTACTTCATTTGATTTTAAACGAACGTATAAATAAGAATCTTTAACTAATACATCTACACTTCCTGATGTCATTGATATACTCCAGTAAATCATTGTGTTAGCTAAACTTACTACTATTCGATAGGTTGTACTAGGCGCATCATAAACCTCTGTTGTTATTTGGAACGATTGTTCTATATTTAATCCTGTTACTTGGAACACTTGATCTTCGTAATATACAGTTGCCCACACACCCAAACTAACTTCCTTTTCTAAACTTATCCTAACATATCCATCACACGACACTAAACCTGCAAGAGCTGGGTTAGATGTTTTTTTTTGAATCCTCACATTACATTGATAAGTAACTAAATAACTAGCTTGTAATGGTGTTATAAATTTACCAGTAGTTGTATTGTTGTTTCCACCTGTATCGTAAAACGGTGGAGCTGTTTCATTATTGTGTATAATTGGATAAGGTGGTACTGACCAAGCAGGCAATAACATTTGAGTACCTCCAATTAATATTAGTGCTATTGTGTTTAATGGCGTGGTGTTGTCGTTAACGTAGAACCTATTATTATCTATTTGAGTTTGTGTTAAAAATATTTTTTCAACATTAGTTGGGTGTGCTATTTTTTTAAATAAGTTGTTTTCTAAAAAGTTTGAATCCCAAGCCCATCCAGCTTTAGTGAATATTTTTTTAAGCATTTCATATCTAAAAAAAAGTGGTTTCATATTTTGAACACTAAACTGTTTCTCTTGGTCGTAGCCCCCTCCTTGACTTAAAAAAAACTCTGAATCTTTTCCGTAGTCGCCTAAAAAATATCTATATCCCTCCCCTCCAACTAATCCAACTGCTACGCCTGACTTTATATTAGATGTAGCCCAGCTATTAGTTACATTTGTAAAATTTAATTCGTGATTCCATTCGCTGAAATCTATGTCATCCGATGGGTTTTCATTACCTACTACTAGCTTTTCTCCTATGTCTTTAAACAAGGTTGAAAGTTCACCGTATAATTCTACGTTGTAAAAACAAGTATCATCAGCTAAGTTTTTATCTATACTTACTAACTTTAAGTGGCCATTGAATACTTCGCTTTCATTTGAAAAATAAATAGCTGGTTCTTTCTTGTTAGGATTAAAAGTACTTAGCGAAGTACCTAAATCAAATATTCTATCAAACACCTCATTAATCTCTTTTGATGCTGGTATCTTAATAGTCTTTGAGTAGTTAGCCTGTTTTGCACTTGGATTAGTTATATCCAATATATTATAGTTAAACGAAGGAACTATATTCTCGCTTACTGCTACTTCAATATTTCTTACAAATAACCTACCCATGTGATTGACGTTTCTCGATTAAGTTATTTTTTACAGTCATTACAAACTGTATTACTTTCTCAATTACTTTCTTTTTAAAACTGAAATTCAAGTTTTGATTGCTTATGTATTCGTATTTACTCCCTCTTTTAAGTATCATCGCAGGGCTATTAAAACAATCCTGTAACATTGTATATTCGCTTTCAGTTAATGGAGCCGAAGTAAATGTTTTAATCTTTTCGTATGTATTGCCTAATACTTTTAGATTTTGATTTAAAGGCAATGAGCTATTAACCAACGTGCCACCGCTATTCCTGTAAGATGTTTTAAAATATTGTTCAATTGGTCTGTAAGTTGTTTGCGTTGCCGTTAAGTCTTCTTTTACCCTTGTGCAAAAATTGATGTGGTCAAATGCTCCTTTACTGTTTACATAATACAAAGTATTTTCTAACTCCTCACCTGTATTACAACAGTCCTCTACGTTTAAAGTGTAAGTGTGAACTTCTGAACCGTTTGTAAAGTCATAAACAATACTGCCTATTCCACTAACTGTTATAGGAAAGTCTCCAGTAACTTGTGGAGCTGTTAATCCTGCCAATCCCGACAAACCTAAGTCAATACAAATGAATTGGTTAGAAGTTGAAACAGTTGTTAAGGTGTTAGGAATGTAGCTATCACTTTGTAATGTGTTTGCTGAATCATAAGTCCTTACCCTTACCGTTGTTAATTCCCCTGCGCTTTCTAATAACCAATAAAATACTAATTGATCTGTTGTTGTTGCTCTTATTGTAGAACCATAACCATTTAAAGCACCGCTAATGAATGAATAAGCGTTAGATATATAAACAGCCATCTTTTCATTACTTAATGAAGCGTAGTAAGGCTTATAAGTTTCTGTTACGCCTGGATAAATAGTTGGTGTTGCTCCATATCTTTCTCCTATATTAACTGTTACGTTAATAATTGATTTAGTACATTGTTGCCAACCGTGTGCATTAATTGGGAAATAGTTTTTTAAATAATCCTGCACCAATGGTTGAATATCAAATATAACTTCCCCTGTTGGTCTGGCTGGTAATACTAAAGGACTTAAAACATTACCATCTACATTTATCTGAATATAATATTTAAAGTTAGGCTGTGCTGTTTGATTGCTCGTAGCCTTAAACATCATTTGATTGAAGCCAGGGGTTATAACACTTGGTCTATTATTTAATGTAATTGCCATTTATTTAATAACGTCAAAAAGTTTAACTTTCACTTAAATATCAAATTTAAAATTATCTAATCCATAATCCTTTAAGTCGGTCGCTAGTGTGTCTAGTCTTCCGTCGTTTATAGTATCTGTAAAAAAGTTCTTGCCCTCATATCCTTTGGCTCTTATTTTAGAAGCTATTGCAAAAGCTAGTTGTTTCTTTGCTCTGTTAAATGGCATCTTTTTTAATGTCTTCCACTTTCTTACCGCTCTATCTCTTTTACCTTGCTTACTGAAACTTTTAGCTTTCTGTTTTGATTCATTTTGTTTTTTTATTCTTTGTTGAAATTCCTTTTCCTGAAACTGACCAACTATATTTTTAGCCCTTGCCCATTCTCCTATTTTTTCAATTCCTTTTTTACTTACTGGTCCCGAACCTCTACCCCTATCAACAAACTCCCCATAGTCTGGCATTAGTAACTGAAAGCTAATACTGTTATCTTTTGGAATAACCCTAAATCTTATTTTAGCTGCAAGTTTACTATCTTGCCCTCCATAGCCTACATTCTTAGCCTTTAAAGCTGCTCTAAGGTCATTAACTAACTTTTCTCCAAAGTCTTCTAATATAGTTTCTATTGGTATCACTTTTTATTTAGTTGTTCAAATTGTTTTTTTTCTTTTACAACATCCATATCCTGCATAAATACTAATTGGTTGTAAAATCTTCTTATGTTCCATTTGTAAATTAAATCTTCTTTAAATGGGTCAAAGTCGCACATAACTTTTATAGTCCACCACCAACCATAGTTTTTAGCCATTACTTTTAATGGGTCGGGGTCTTCGTTTCCGTTGTCATCGTCATCTCTAAATCTTTTATAATCAAGTTTGAAACCTCGCTCAAAGTCTGAGAAACTTTGGATAAAAAAAAAACTGCACCTGCTACCTTAGTGTAACTCATTTCGCTAAAGTCTTTTTCCATTCTGCTTGTAACTGTATAACTTAAATCTGCTTCATTGCCATCGCTGTCTATTCCCTCACTAAATAATGGTTTGTAAACTAAAGCACAAAGTTTACTAAAGTTTCCCTCCATGTCTTGTAAATATGCTTTAATTGATAACGCTCTGTTAGTTGTAAAATATTCCACGTCATTAATTAATCGATATACTCTCCACTTATAAATAATATACTTGTTTAATCTGTAAACGTTGTCTTTAGCGTATAAGAACTTTATTTGATTTCTGTAATAGTTTAGTTTAAAGAATTTCCACGATTCAACTTCTTTTAATTCTATTCCCTTTACTAAAGCAAGTATCTTACAGTCCTTTTCTATTCTAGTGGATTGACTGTTTATTATTTTTGTTATTTCAGGTATGTGTTTAACTTTTATCTTCATACAAACATATAATCTATTGATGGGGTTGGGTTTAATTCAGTATAAGCGATATAACGTGAGGTGTCGATGATATGGTTAAAGGCATCTATTGGCACTCCTATTGTTTGTCCGCTTGTGTTCTTTTTCCAAGTGTAATTACTAAACTCGTTTATAGCGTTATGACTTGATTCTGTTATTAAAATGTCATATTCTTGTAATTTACTTATACCTTGATTTACGCTGTCTTGACCTTTTACACAGGCAACAGCCCAATAACCTGCTAATGAAACTTCTTGAATTGACTTAGGGTCTGCACTGTCACATATTATCTTTACATCTCTTCTTATACCTAGTTGACTCATTAAGCTAATTAATTGATGGTTAAGTAATCCAGTTTGATAAATTAGTTCATGAATGATTAATTTACCATTGTATCTATACATTGCAATTAAAGCGGTAGGGTCAACACTAAATCCCCAATCTAATCCATAGGCTATTATCTCCGCTTCTTTTGGTAGTTCTTTTATTTTAGACCAATTCTCAAATACTACACCGTCTAACATTCCTAACATTCCCATACCATAAACTCTCCAACGATTAGCCCAGTACTTTGATTTGATGTTTGATTCAATAAATAAGTCTTTTAAGTTGGTATCTCTAAAACCTCTTTCTTTGTAGTTTAAAATAGATTTCACCTCTTGCTCTGGTAAATATTCATTGTCTTCAAATGTTAGTGTAATAAAGTTATTTTCGTTTATAAAATCGTAACCCCAAAATCTATTATCAGGGTTATAATCGATTATGGTTAATTTAGAACGTGAGATAAATTGAACCGCTGTTTCAACGTTCATTTTGTCCGCCTCATTAATATAAAGTATATCACGTCTAAAACCTTTCCCAACGTCGTTAACATCTGCTCCTAAAAAGTCAATATAAGAACCATTAGGATATTCGTGTTTTGATTCAGACCTATTGAAATCATCTTCGTTATTAATTATTCCCCAGTCTTTGCAAATCTTCTTGTAATCTCTTATTACTGTTCGTTTCATTTTGGATAACTCCGAACTTAAAACAGTAGCCTCCTTTTCACTGGCTAATAATGATTGAATAATTAATTCTAAGATTGAAATAGTTTTACTAGCTCCCTGACCTCCGCAAATAACAAACACATTCTCATTTGTATTGCTCTCAATTAAGTTTAGTATCTTAAAATAAGCCTTTGAATATTTGTATTTGTTTTCTATTTTCGTTTAAATTTTATTTCTTTGGTTACTTCGTGCCGTCGGTGAGTATCCCGATTTTATTGAGTTTCTTACTTTTTGCCTCTGTTTCCTATGTCTGGTAAGTTAGGAATGTTTAATGTTCCCTTTATTTCCGTTTCAGTTGATTCTTTTAAACCGTTTAATCTTTGTGTAATGCTTGGATTATATTGTCCTACCATACCCCCCTCTATTTGGTCACGTCTTATAATATCCCTAATGTGAGAACAGATAGGTACATAATCGTCATAAGAATTATCTCTATTCTCAAAATAATGCTTAATAGAACCAACTAAATTAAACGCATATATCCTAAACCCTTCCATTGTTAAAGGCACTTCTAAGAGTTCGTATTCGCTTTTTCCATCCTTTCCTACGAATGTATGTTTACGTCTAGGTTTAGCTTTAGTTTCCTCTACATACTTTTCAAACAATTCTGATAATGCTTCTGGTGTCTTTATATATTTTGTTCCGTGAGGTCTTGCCATAACTGTTTATATTCTTTTATTAGTTGTTCAATTCTTCCGTTGTTTAGTCCTTTAGAGTCGTTTAAACATTCAAACTCTAGATCGTCTTTGTCTTTACTTGCAAATATGGTTAGAACGTGATATTCTTTTTTTAGGTTTGTTTGGAGTACTTTGTCAAGGTCTGTTAAGGTGTTAACTAGTTCCTTTCTGTTATCTACTTTTCTATGTAATTTTGCTATTAAAATTGGTTTGGCCATTATTTGTAAATTAGTTTTACTTCAATGAATGAAATTAGTTTATTTTTTCTTTTTGCTTGGTGCTTGCGTTGCTTCGATGCTTTCGGTGGTTTGGTTTGTTTTGGTGGCTTCATTTATTTCTTTTCTGCAATATCTTAACATATCAATTAAACAATCTGGGCAATGAGGGGATAGGGTGTAACCTTGTTCGTTGTAGAAGTCTACGAATGGCTTTAACAAGTCCATACCCTGTTGTAACCTTGCGTTTGTTTTGATATAAAAATCTATCACATCCTTATTTTCGTTATAGTGTTTAGCGATTTTCATAATATTTATTTTTGATTTTCTTTTGTATTCTTTTTTTTGTTCGGTGTATAGTCATTCTACACATTCCCGTACTTTTGGCTTCGTATTTACCTATTGCCAGGCTTGTAATGGTTAAATGCTCGTTAGGTGGCAATTCACTAACTAATTTGTTTATTAACTCTAAATCGTGTTTATTTTCATCTTCCTGGACCAAGTCGCTAAAATCTTCCTTTAAAATTACCTTTGAATTTTTATGTCTTAAATCTTTGGCTAAATTATAAATGCAACTTATAATGAAGTTGTATGGCTTACGTTTAGCTAGGTAGTTATTCAAACGTTCATCGCTTATGTTCATTATTCGTATGTAAGAATCAGCAACTAAATCAGTGCTATCCTGCTTACTATGTACGTTTGAAGCGAACTTTAACAGCTCAGCATATCTTGATGAGTATGTTTCCGTTAATATCATTCGCGCATTTATGTCCACAAATATAATAATTATTTGTTAAAAATAAAAATAATTGTATTGATTTTCAAACAGTTGCAATTTTATTTATATTTTATTTAAAATTTATGTAAAATGTATTAAAAATAACTGTATATTTGTGCAACGAAATTTATTAATAACAATTAAAAAATCAAAATTATGGAAAATCAAATTGGAAAAAAAGTAATCGTTAGAGCCGATAGAGCAGGGGTGTTTTTTGGAACTTTAGTGAAAAAAGAGGGTAGCGAAGTTCAATTAAAAGATTGTCGAAAATTGTACTACTGGAGTGGCGCAGCAGCAGTTGAGCAATTAGCAGAGGATGGCGTGGCTAATAAAGATAGTTGCAAATTTACAGTGGTAAATAAAGAAGTGACTATTAATAATTACATTCAGATATTAACCTGTACAGATAAAGCAATTTTTAATTTAGAAAGTGTAAAGGAATGGAAGATGTAATTAAATTCTTAAAAATAAAACCGCTACCTAATGGTTCTGGTTATGGTGATGGTGATGGTTCTGGTTATGGTTATGGTTCTGGTTCTGGTTATGGTTCTGGTTATGGTTCTGGTTATGGTTCTGGTGATGGTTCTGGTGATGGTTCTGGTGATGGTTCTGGTGATGGTGATGGTTATGGTTTAAAATCACTAAACAACAAACCAGTTTATTTAATTGATAATATTGAAACAATTATCTCCAGAGTAAGAGGAAATGTAGCTAGCGGATTTATTGTAAATAAAGACTTGTCATTAACCAAGACATTTATATTTAAAAACGATTACTTCTTTGCGCATGGTAAAACTCTTAAAGAAGCTAATCAATCTTTAATCGAAAAAACATTAATTAACTTACCTATTGAAAAACGAATTGAAAACTTTAAGTTTGAATTTTCTGATTTAGATAAAAAATATTCAGCTTCTAAATTCTTTGATTGGCATTACTATTTAACTGGTAGTTGTAAAATGGGCAGAGAGTCTTTTTGTTTAAACAACAATATTAAAATGACAGATGAATTAACAGTCGATGAGTTTATTGAAATAACAAAAAATCAGTACGGTTCTGAAATTATAAAACAATTAAAAAAGTTATGGAATTAGAATTACATTTTACTTGCAGAGTTGAAGTATATAAATACACTCCTGCCTTTAGTGAAGATAGACCAGACTGGGGAAGCGAGGAATTTCCACCAAGTGCAGAATTTAGTGTATATTTGGGTGACTTAGATATAACTAAACAACTCCCTGAAAGTGAGTGGGAATACATACATGATAAAATATTAGAAGACTATAATTAACCAATAAATAAAATAAAATGGATTTAGCATTAATAGACAAAACAGAATTATCTTTAGTAAAAGAGAACTCTTTGAACGAACATCAACTGGCTCAAATATTAAAAAGAACACCAAATCAATACATTAAAAAAAGACCAGCCAAAGGAGGAGGAACATGGGAGTATGTAACAGGCGGTTACGTTCGCAAAGTATTAAATTTAATGTTTGGATGGGACTGGGATTTTGAAATATTAGACCATACAATCATTGGTGGTGAGGCTGTTGTTAAAGGTCGTTTAACTTGTAGAACTAACGGTAAACAGATTGTTAAAACGCAATTCGGCAACAAAGATGTTATTTACAAAAAACAAACTCAAGACGAGATAACAAAGGGTTTAGATAAAATTCCTTTAAGTATTGGTAATGACCTTAAAGCAGCCGCAACAGATGCGCTTAAAAAGTGTGCCGCTGAGATAGGAATAGCTGCCGATATTTACAACAAAGAAGATTTTAACGAAGTTATTGTTGACGTGGATAATAGCTTAGAAACCACATTAAAAGAGCTTTACGCTGTTAAATCAGAACACCTACCAGAAGATGAAAAAATAAATTTTGAACGAATAATCAATCAAAAAGAATCTAAGAGTTACCGAAAAGCAATTAAACATTTAAGTAAGTTATGAGTATTTTAGAAAACGAAAATAGAAATGGGAACTTTACTAGCTCTAACATTTGGAAACTAATGGAGTTGGCTAGGGATGGAGAATCATTTGGAAAACCAGCTATAACTTACATTCAAGAGAAAGCATGGGAAAGAAAGTTAAAACGAAGTATTGAAACTGGAGGAGATTCAAAGGAAACTATTTGGGGTAAGTTTTTAGAACCTTTTGTGCATGACTTGCTTACTACGGATTACGTTCACTCAAACGATGAAACGTTAACACATCCAGAGATTAGTTATTGGAAAGGTTCGCCAGATTTTATTAACAACAAACATTCAGTTGTTAGCGATTCAAAGTGTCCTCAACCTAAATCGTTTTGTAAGTTAGTAGATTCGTGCAATAAGGGTGTTAGTTCTTTTAAAGATGATTTTCCAGAGTACTATTGGCAACTAGTTAGCAACGCTTGTATAACAGATTCTAAATACATTGAAATGATTGTTTATATGCCTTATGAACGTGATTTAAAAGAGATAAGAGATGCAGCAGATAACTACGATGGATTAGACCAATACAAATACAGATTCATTAGTGAGTTGCCTTGGTATAACTTAGCGTGTCTTCCTAATGACTCAGGGTATAAAGACTTAAATATGTTTAGATTTGAGCCTATTGATGGGGATAAAACTAAGTTAAAAACCAAAGTTATAAAAGCAAACGAATTACTATTAACTTTATTAAATGGCTAAGATTAAAAAATGTAAACAATGCGGTAACTCATTTACCCCTTACTACTCAGCCTTGCAAGTGGTCTGCGGTACCGAATGTGCTTTGAAATTCAACTCAAAAAAAGAAGCGGATAAAAGAGTTAAGCAAATGAGAAAAGATTTAAAGACTCATAAAGATTATATTCAAATACTTCAAACAGTATTTAATACGTTCATTAGATTAAGAGATAAACATCA
>ERZ650308.1156-NODE-1156-length-13848-cov-40.008773_pt1 | contig 13848 bp, 9 predicted proteins | sample MGYA00376244_ERZ650308 | MGnify/ENA primary metagenome ERZ650308 (study PRJEB26733, sample SAMN07839295) | wastewater metagenome | biome: small river; feature: stream; material: water | place: USA: North Carolina | collected 2016-04-26 ...
ATAATACAGCCAATAATGGTATTTCACAAAGAATGCCATGGTATAGTAATACAACTGGTTCTGGAACTGGCTACATCACTTTGTCTTCCGGTACGGGAAACTGGTGGGGCACCATGGTTGCAAACAATCAATATTATTCGCCATCGCCTTGGCTTTCTGATGCGTCTGGTGGAACGTCTACGAATACGGATCCAGGAATTATATGGTATTGGGTACGATAAAAAGATAAAGAATATGAAAAAAATTGTTTTGATAATAGTATTTACATGGGCACAATTGAATGCCCAAACCGGTATTGGCACAACTACGCCAGCTGTCAAGCTTCATGTTAAGTCCAATGGCCCCGTATTAAGGTTAGAGGGATCAGATCACGCTTATATGGAATTCTATCCACAAGGCACTGGAACGCGCTATGGGTACCTAGGGTTTCCAAATGCCAGTTCCACACAACTTACGTTTATGAATCAATTTTCGGCAGGTTCAATTGCTTTTGGCACCAACGGGACTAGCCGAATGTTTTTAAATTCAGACGGAAAATTAGGATTTGGGACTTCAAATCCAGGAACATCCCTCCATATTGAAAACGGAAACACATTTGGTACACCAGCCAATACAACAACCCCTAGTATTTATGTAATGAATACCAATAACGCATCCTCTACTGCCAATGCTACCATAAGTGTAAGAACGGCAGGTACCGGTAGTGGAAAGCCATTTTACAGTTTAGATGTTTCAGGTGCATATGGGTATAGTATGGGGATTAATAATCCAACAGATCAAATGATTTTAAATACCAGTTGGGATTTCAATACTACTGCTACTAACAATGCCATCATCATCAATCGGACAGGACAATCAAGAGTTATCATACCTGCTCCCTCTGGGGCATATGCTGCAGATTGGCCTTCTGGATGGGGTGGAGGCTTAGCTACTTTTGATTTTTCATGTGCTGGCATTTATTACAATACATTGGCTGCAAGATCTGATAAAAGATTGAAAAACACGATTGAAAGTATTTCTAATGAATTAATTGCAAAGTATTTACAATTAAGACCCGTAAGTTATTATTGGAATCAAGGAAAATCTAACGATACAAAATTGCAATATGGTTTGATTGCCCAAGAAGTGGAACCTCTTTTTCCTGAAATGGTGAATACTGGAACTGATGAAATGCAAACCAAATCAGTGAATTACCAAGCGTTACATGCCTTGTCTTTAAAAGTGATTCAGAACCAGCAAGCAGAAATTGAGGAGTTGAAAAAGAAACAATCTGATTTGGAAGTAAGACTGCTTCAACTAGAAGCAAAATTGAAATAAGATACCAATGAAACTAAAAATTGTATTAAATCTACTAATTGTGTTTTGTGTACTTCATGCTACAGCACAAACAGGGATAGGCACCACTGCACCTCATGCTTCGGCAAAGTTGGAAGTTGCCGCCACAGACAAAGGCTTTTTACCGCCGCGTGTAACTTTAACTGCTGCTACGGATGCAACTACAATTGCCTCTCCTGCAGAAGGTTTATTGGTTTATAACTTAGGATCAGTTGGTTTACAAGCCGGATATTATTATTGGAATGGAACGAGTTGGGCAACTATTGCAACAGGAACTACTGCAGGTAATGCTGTTGTTGCAAGTAATTTGGTAAAGTTATACCAAGAAGTTTATTCAACAGCATCAAATAAAGCATCAAGTACAGATGGTTTTAGTTTTACTGTACCTGTTTCTGGAAGATATGAATTTAATTTTAATTGTACAGGTTGGAATTCCAGCGGTTCAAAGGTTCTATTGACATTTAATATCAGACAGGGGACTACTATTTTGGGATCTGATTACCATGAATCTTTCAGCAGTAATGCTTGGGTGGAATACGAAGGAAGATTCGAAGTGAATTTAATTGCAGGTGTTACGTATAATGCCCAAGTAGTAACTTCTACAGGACAAAGAGGGTCTAAAGATTGGGATAAGATTATGTATAAAATGGTAGCAGGAAACCTTCCTGTTAATCAGCATATGGCCGAACGAAATATTCAATTGAATAGTAATTATATTTCTAATGATGGTGGCAATGAAGGTATCCGAATTGATAATTCTGGAAACGTAGGAATTGGTACTACTTCTCCATCAGTTGCCTTGGACGTAAACGGAGCTTTAAATTTGTCCAATAGTACTACAACACCATCAATCACAGTTAGAAATGGCGATGCAGCATTAGCTTATAGTGATAATGCACAAATTAAAATGGGTTGGGCAGGTAGTCCTGCAGGTACAAGTCAATATGCTCAGTACATTCATACTAGACATAACGCAGGCCCTACTGAAAATGGCATCGATTTTTATTTATCAGATGGAACAGCAAACAATACAATTACAACTGGATCAAAGCGCGCGATGTCTATAAACAGCCCAGGAAACGTGGAAATTTTAGGGAAATTGACTATTGGGGATGCAACAGGAAATGTAGCCGTAAAAGCGGCAGGTTTTGTTAATGAAAGTGTGCCTGTTACGCTTGGAGATATACAAGTTCAAATGGCACCTAATGGATCAGCTAGAAGTTTGCAAATAAAAACAACAGGTACTGCATTTACAGCAATGGTTTCAGCCTATACCACTTACAATGGTGCTTCTGGTACAAATTCTTTTACTTATTTTTCGGATATTACCCAAAATATTAATACTGTTTTTGCGCACTTAGGGACAACCTGGGGCTTTGCTCAAAGTGGAGATGTTGCTAACTATTTTGTTAGAGATTCAACCAATTTGCGATTTTGGAGAATTACACTCATGGTCGGGCCCAGTTATTTTAATAACTTCATTTCTATTGAAAGATTATTATAATTCTTAGTAAGTTAGTTTAAATTTACAAATTGATTTTTGGTTAAATATTCTATGAAGCAGCTCATTATTTTATTTCTTTTATCGTTTTTTTCATTGATTGGGAAAGCCCAAACCGGTATTGGTACTACAACACCTAATGCTTCTGCAAAGCTAGAGGTATATGCTACCAATAAAGGGTTTTTGCCACCGCGTGTCACTTTAACAAGTGGAGTAGATGCTACTACTATTCCCTCTCCAGCTACAGGTTTGTTAGTCTATAATACTGGAAATAATAGTGGTCTAGTTGCGGGCTATTATTATTGGAATGGTACTACTTGGGCTACTATTGCTACCGCAAGCGGATCAGGCGTGAGTGCTTCGTATTTAAGAGGTTCTAGGTCCAGTGGTCAAACCACAGGGCTTTCAAACGGAGGAACCGTTGTGTTTACTCAGGTGGATAATGCGGCTGGGCAAGATATTTCTCTGAATACGACTACTGGTCAGATTACGTTGGCAGCTGGTAGAACGTATCGATTGACAGCACAGGTGCCAAATTTTCAAACAACTAGTGGTGAAACGAGGTTGCAATTAGCTTGGTATAATGAAACCACAGGAACCTATATAGGTAGTTCTTCATCTACTTATCCACCATCAAGTGGTGCTGCATACGGGGTTACTGGGGGATTGTCTGCAGCAATTATTACTACAACAACTACAACTGTCGTTTCTTATAGGTTCATACAAATTTCAAATGCCAATCAAATAGGAGGAAATTCCGATTTTAGTACTACAGGATCATATCCATGGTTTGATGCTGAGGTCATATCAGGAAATCAACCTGCTATGCCCGATCGTATTGCCAAATTTGTAGATGCAGGAAACTTTGTGGCATTAGATAATATAAAAGCCACTATTACTACATCTGGCAATCGCGGGTTAAGTGTGGCTGCTGTTAGTACACCTTTTTATTGTAATATAGGGGCCTCTTATGGTGCTAGTGGAGGGGGTAGTGGAAATGCCGTTTATAATAATTATGTAACAACAACTCCATCAGGTTCTTGGTTTGGATGGTCTTTTGGCAATGCTGGTGATTATGCTACATTTTTAGTTAATGACACTACAAATAGTAGAGCGTATAGGATAACTATGTCTATTGGTGCAGGTTATGCTAATAACTTCATCTCCATTGAACGACTTTATTAAAATGTACCCTTCCATCTCTTGTATTTAAAAAGAAACACTATTTTTGATCAACAAAATATTAAATTGAGCGTACACGCTTTTTGAATACATGAACATATCCATCCAAAATAGCATTACACAATTAGGCGCTGAATTTGTTGGTAGTACAAATGAAGCTACTATAGACGCGGTAGCCATTGACAGCCGCTCCTTGCAAAACAGTGCGACTACTTTGTTTTTTGCTTTGGTGGGACCTAATAATGATGCGCATTCGTACATTAAAGATCTCATTGAGAAAGGGGTACAGTATTTTGTGGTAACCCATATTCCCAAAGGTTGTGAAGGCAAAGCCAATTTTCTTATTGTCAACAACACCTTAGTTGCCTTGCAACAATTTGCAGCCTATTATCGTTCTTTATTTGATTTTCCTGTCATTGGAATCACCGGGAGTAATGGCAAAACCATCGTAAAAGAATGGCTTAATTTTGTATTGAGTCCAGAGTATAATATCATTCGAAGCCCCAAAAGTTATAATTCGCAAGTAGGCGTTCCCTTATCAGTAATTGGTATTAATGAACAACACAATTTTGGCATTTTCGAAGCCGGAATTTCTACTGTTGCCGAAATGGAAAAATTAGAAGCCATCATTCGCCCAACAATAGGTGTGTTGACGAATATTGGTTCGGCTCATGATGAAGGATTTGCCTCTACCGAAGAAAAAATAAAAGAAAAACTACGTCTTTTTGATCGTTCTCAAATTTTGATTTACGAGAAAAATAACGCAATAGATACGCTGATCCCATCAACTACAGCTACATTTTCTTGGAGCTGTACTCATACTGATGCCGATGTTTTTTTAACCAAAACAAGAAATGCTTCCAACACGATTTTAAGTGTTCGTCAAGCGAAGGAATCTTTTGAAGTTAGTATTCCATTTCTGGATGAAGCGTCCCTAGAAAATGCGATTTCGTGTTTGCTGGTGTTGTTGTATTTGAATTATGATGTGGCTACTATTCAAACCAGAATGGCATTGTTATATCCAGTCGAAATGCGATTGCAACTAAAGAACGGAATTAACAATTGTAGCTTAATTGACGACAGTTATAGTGCCGATTTTCAGTCGTTGAAAATCGCCCTAGATTTTTTAGAAAGCCAAAAGCATTCGGCTAAAAAAACAGTAATTCTATCCGATATTTTTCAAAGTGGGTTGCCCAATTCCGAATTGTATTCCAGAGTAGGACAATTAATTGTGGCCAATAAAATCAGTCGGGTAATTGGCATAGGCGAAACGATTTCTCAGTTCCAAAATCAATTTGAAAACTGCATTACGTTCAAAAACACAGCGGAGTTTTTAGCACAACTAGACCAATTGAATTTTGAAAATGAAACGCTATTAATCAAAGGAGCGCGTAGTTTTCAATTTGAAAAAATTGTAGCGGCTTTGGAAGAGAAAACGCATGAAACCGTTTTAGAAATCAATCTAAATGCCATTAGTCACAACCTGAATTTTTACAAATCCAAATTGCAGCCCACCACTAAAATGATGGTGATGGTCAAAGCTTTTGGCTACGGGAATGGGGGTTTTGAAATTGCTAAATTGCTAGAATACCATCAAGTAGATTATTTGGGTGTTGCCTTCGCCGATGAAGGGATTAGCCTAAAAAATGCTGGAATTCAGTTGCCAATTATGGTGTTGAATCCAGAGTCAACTAGTTTTTCTGCGATTATTCAACACCAATTAGAACCCGAAATTTACAGTCTAAAAGGATTGAAAGCCTTTCTTAAAATAGCAGAGCAGCACAATTTACATCAGTATCCAATTCACATCAAATTAGATACAGGTATGCACCGATTGGGCTTTGAAGCTGAGAACATTCAGGAGTTAATTCATACCTTACAAGAGAATCAACGTGTTGTGGTAAAAAGTGTTTTGTCGCATATGGCCACAAGCGATGCCGAAGAGCACAAAGCATTTTCGCTTTCTCAGATCCGTTTGTTTGAAGAACTGTCAAGTCAATTAATTCGGGAATTAAACATTCAACCCATTCGTCATATTTTGAATACTTCGGGTATTAGTAATTTCCCTCAAGGGCAATACGATATGGTGCGTTTGGGAATTGGATTGTATGGAGTTTCGAATGATAGAGAAGAACAAAAATACTTGGAAAATGTCAGTACGCTAAAATCGGTTATATCCCAAATCAGAACTATTCCTGCCGGAGATAGCGTGGGTTACGGTCGCCGATTTGTGGCTGAAAAACCAACCCGAGTGGCGACTATCCCAATTGGCTATGCTGATGGGATTGCCCGTTTGTGGGGCAATGGCGTGGGTTATGTCACAATACATAATGAAAAAGCAATACTTCTAGGAAGTGTTTGTATGGATATGTTAATGGTGGATGTTACAGAAATTGAATGTACCGAAGGAGATGCGGTGATTGTTTTTGGCGAAAGCCCAACGGTGATGGAAATGGCCCAAAAAACACAGACCATTCCGTATGAGATTTTGACGAGTATATCACAACGCGTAAAACGAGTTTTTTACCGAGAATAAAAATAAGTTAGTATGGGATTTTTTACAGATTTTAAAGCCTTTTTAATGAAAGGCGAAATTGTCAACTTAGCTACGGCGGTGATTGTAGGGGGTGCTTTCGGAAAGATAGTAACCTCATTTACCAATGATGTATTGATGCCGCCTATTGGATTACTTTTGGGAAAAGTGGACTTTAAAAATCTAAAATTAGTGCTCCAAGACGGTGTTCCTGCCGTTGTTGAAAATGGAGTTCAAAAATCAAAAGCGGTGGCCGAAGTTACTTTAAATTACGGCGCTTTTATTCAAACCATTTTTGATTTTGTGATCATTGGGTTCTGTATTTTTATCGTTTTGAAAGCCTATGAGAAAGCGCAACAAAAAATCAAAAAAGAAGACGAACCTAAAGTAACGACCGGTCCAACACAAGAACAATTGCTTGCTGAAATTCGGGATTTGTTGAAAAACAAATAGCAATGTTATAAATTTAACAATTTGTTATTTTTTGTGAACGCCCTTGTTTCGAGAATAGTATTGGTTACTTTTGCCAATAAATAGTACAATTCAATAATACAAATATACAATGAGAATAGCAGTAGTAGGTGCTACCGGAATGGTAGGCGAAATAATGTTAAAAGTATTGGCGGAAAGAAATTTCCCAGTAACAGAATTAATTCCTGTAGCTTCTGAGAAATCAGTGGGTAAAGAAATCGAATTTGGAGGAAAAAAATACAAAGTGGTTGGCATGCAAACGGCTGTCGATATGAAAGCCGACATTGCTTTGTTTTCTGCTGGTGGTGGCACTTCGTTAGAATGGGCTCCAAAATTTGCAGCAGCTGGAACTACTGTAATTGATAATTCTTCAGCTTGGAGAATGGATCCTACTAAGAAATTAGTTGTACCTGAAATCAACGCGGGAGAACTAACTGCAGCGGATAAAATTATTGCTAATCCGAATTGTTCTACCATTCAAATGGTATTGGCTTTGGCCCCTTTGCACAAAAAATACAACATCAAACGTATTATCGTTTCTACGTACCAATCTATTACAGGAACAGGAGTTAAAGCGGTTCAACAGTTTGAAAACGAATGTGCTGGTATCGAAGGAGACATGGTGTACAAATACAAAATCAACCGAAACTGTATTCCACAATGTGATAGTTTTGAAGACAATGGTTACACTAAAGAAGAGATGAAGTTAGTTAACGAAACGAAAAAAATCTTAAGTGATAATAGTATTGCGGTAACCGCAACTGCGGTTCGTGTTCCTGTTGTAGGAGGACATAGTGAGGCTTTGAATGTAGAGTTTACCAATGATTTTGATGTGAATGATGTTCGTACTATTTTAAGTCAAACAGACGGAGTAGTAGTACAAGATAATTTAGATACGTTTACCTACCCAATGCCACGATATGCTGAAGGTAAAAATGAAGTTTTTGTAGGTAGAATTCGTCGTGACGAAAGCCAACCCAATACGTTAAACATGTGGGTGGTTGCTGATAACTTAAGAAAAGGAGCGGCTACAAACACCATCCAAATTGCAGAGTACTTAATTGCTGCTCAATTGGTGTAAGTAGTTCTATAATTACTAATTAAACCATTTACGATTTAGATAATTCTGAATTGTAAATGGTTTTTTTTTTAGGTTTCATTACCTTTGTTCTAATGAAACAAAATCAATTCTTTATTCGGTTTTTCTTTTTGCAGGCACTATTAATTTCTATAGTTGCACAAGCACAAAATGTAGTTTCTGGAACAGTAACCGATTCTAATAATAAAGCGCTTCAAGGCGTGTCAATTTATATTCAAGAACTTCAAAAAGGAACGCTTTCAGATGCCAATGGAAATTATAGTTTGACTAATTTGCCTAACGGAAATGTCTCGATTTCTTTTGCTTTAATGGGTTACGGAACTCAGAACAAAACGATTGTAAACGCACAACGTCAAAATCGATTGGACATACACTTAGAACCTACTATTTTTCAAATGGATGAAGTTGTGGTTGCTACAGCATTCAACAAGTTACAATCACAAAATGTGATGAAAGTGGAACATGAAACCATTAAAAATTTAACTCGAAAAGGAACTGCTACGTTAATAGAAGGACTGGCAACCATTCCTGGAGTGGCTCAAGTGTCAACAGGTACATCCATTGGAAAACCTGTAATTAGAGGATTAAGTGGCAACAGAGTTTTGGTCTATTCACAAGGCGTACGAGTGGAAAATCAACAATTTGGTGACGAACACGGACTGGGTTTGAATGATTCAGGAATTGAGAGTGTAGAAGTAATTAAAGGGCCTGCTTCTTTGCTGTATGGTTCAGATGCTTTGGGGGGTGTGTTGTATTTTAATCCAGAGAAATTTGCTAACACCAATACCTTTAAGGCTAATTTTAATCAAAAATTATTTGTCAATACCTTAGGTAGTAATTCGTCTATAGGAGTAAAAACGTCAACAGAAAACTGGAAATGGGTAACTAGAGGAACTTACAATACTCATTCTGATTATACGACTTCAGGAGGAGAACGAGTAACAAATACCCGCTACCAAGAAAAAGATTTTAAAAGTGGCATTGGTTATAGTGATGCTTTCTTTTCCTCGGTTTTGAGATATAATTATAATGATTTAAAGCTAGGGATGACAGAAGAAGGGATTGCAGCACAAAGTACAAGTAAAAGTGTTTTGTATCCAAAACAAGCTGTTTCAAATCATTTGATAAGTCTAAATTCTACTGTCTTTTTCAATACATCTAAACTGGATTTGGACTTAGGATTTATTTCAAATGACAGGTCGGAATTTGAAGACAGTGATGTGGCTATTTTGAAAATGAAGTTAAATACGTTCAATTACAATGCAAAGTATTATTTACCATCTTCTAATAAAATGCAAACTATAGTAGGAGTTCAAGGGATGCATCAAACCAATATGAATTCGGGAGAAGAGTACTTAATTCCAGATGCTGTTACTAAAGATTTTGGAGTCTTTGGAACAATTAACTACGAATGGGGTACTAATGTAATCCAGGCAGGGTTGCGTTTTGATACTAGAAATATAACTTCAGAAGCACATGGGATTCAACTCCACGGAGGTTCTTTTGCAGCTTTGAATAAATTCTATACGAGTTGGAATGCTTCTCTTGGCTATAAAACTAATTTTAACGAAGCTTTTGTTTTTAGGTTGAATGTTGCTTCCGGATTTAGAGCGCCCAACTTAGCGGAGCTTACTTCCAACGGAATTCACGAAGGGGCAAATCGCTACGAAGTGGGGAATGCCAATTTAGAAACGGAACAAAATCTCCAAACCGATTTGAATTTGGAATACAAAACCGATCACGTGGAATTCTTTGTCAACGGATTTTATAATCATATTGCGAATTATATTTATCTGTCACCAACAGGCAATCAATTCACAAATTCAGGAGCAGTTAATTTTATCCAAGTGTACGATTATATTCAAAATAACGCGAATCTTTACGGAGGAGAAGTAGGTCTGCATTTTCATCCACATCCATTGGATTGGTTGCATTTTGAGACGAGTTTTGAAACGGTAACAGGCCAAAAAGAAAACGCAGACTATTTGCCTTTGATCCCGGCAAATAACTGGAACAATACCCTTCGCTTTGAGTTGAACGACTCCAATTGGTTGAAAGAAAATTTTGCTACGATTAGCTTGTCTTCGACATTCAATCAGAATAAGGTGAGCGGTTTTGAAACTAGAACAGGAGGATATAGTATTTTAAATCTTGGGCTAGGAGGCACGCTGCATTTTGGAAGAACAAAAGTAGAGGTTAACTTGAATGGGAATAATATTACCGATAAAAAGTACATTGCTCACCTGTCTCGACTTAAAACAGACGGGATTGCCAACATCGGTAGAAACATCGTTTTAGGATTGAATTTCAATTTATAATTTTCTTAATCTTCTAACAACATTGTTGCTAATCGTTCATCTCTTTGGTACACATCATCATAGAAATGAATGACGCCGTCTTTGGTAACCCAAGAAGTAAAATAGCCAATATAAACGGGAATTTTTTGAGGTAAGGGATACCATTTTTCAATGCCGCCATGCATGGCTGTTTCTATTTTTTCGAAAGTCCAATTAGGATCGTTTTTCAGAATGAGATGAGCCAATTCTTTCGGTTTTTCAAGTCGGATACAACCGTGACTAAAGGCTCTTTTTTCTTGATTAAACAAACTTTTTGATGGTGTATCGTGTAGGTAAATCGAATTGGAATTAGGAAATACAAATTTGACAACTCCCAAGGCATTTTTTAACCCTGGTCTTTGGCGAATGCCTCCGTCATACCATTCCATATCGTTTTCAGATAAATAGTTTGGATTTTTTTCTATGGCAGGTAACACTTCTTTGTAAAGAATGTTTTTTGGGACATTCCAGTACGGGCTAAATACAATGTATTTCATATCGGCACTAAAAACAACTGTCTGGTTCATTACTTTACCCACAACTACTTTGGATTCCAATGCTAATTTTCCGTTTTCAAAATAGCGCAATTGATAAGCTGGAATATTAATAAAAATAAAGGTTTTGGACATAGCCAAAGGAGACGAAAACCATCGGCAGCGCTCCATATTGACAATGATCGTTTTAATTCGATCGGTAATCGGGACATTCAAGTGAACTAAATCTGATTTAGAAATGGTGGAATTGGTGCCTAAACTATTTCGGCTTTTATAGTTGATTATTCCATTTGCCAGACTGTTGTCAAAAAGGCTACTTTTCGAATCAGAATCTAAATCGCCTAAAAGATGCAATCGGGATCGGATTTGAGCAATAGCTTTGGCGCTATCTCCCATTTTCAATCGAGTTATACCTGAGTCAAACTCTATGGAATTCCAAGGTTCGTTCTCTATAGAACGGTATTTTTTTAAAACTTCGCGAAGGCGGTAATACTGTCCGAGAATCTCTCGTTCGTCTTTGTCAATCAAGGAAGGATTAGCTAAAATGGAATCCAAATAGTTGACAAAAGATTGTTTTTTTCGGGGTAAATACCAACCTAGCTGCTTGCTTTTCTCAATGTCTAGCCCTTTGTATACTTTGTCAGTATAGAAAAAATACAGGCAAGAAATAAATAGCTCAGAATTGACTTCGGGTTCTTGTTTACTAACTTCTTCTTGAAAAATATTGTCTAATTGATCGCGATAAGGAATTTTTGCAGTTATTCCTTCGGAAGTTAAATTGGTTATTTTGTTATACAAAAGATATCCTACCTCTTTGATTCCTTTTTGATCAAACCAAATGTAATTATAGTGTTGTTTTTGGTATAAAGTCGTAACCTCTTTTTGAAATTTTTTTAGCTCAGGGTATTGGTCGAAAAAGGGAGCCACTAAAGTGCTGTCAAAAGGAGTTATTTCTAATTTTTTAGAAATAGACATTTTTTTTTCAGTGCTGCTTTCCGTGTTTTTTTTACTGTTTTGACACGAAACAATACTCAGTAAAAAACCAAGTAGTAGACTGATAGCTAGTGTAATAAAATTTCTCATAATTTAGAATGCGTCATTTTACGTCACATTAAATTTACAAAAAAATAGGATTAAACTAACGGTTGTATTTAATCTTCGGCAAATAAAATTTCAGATAAACAACTGTCTCTTTCGTACACATCGTTATAAAAATTGATTGTGCCTGTTTCATTAACTAAAGCCGTAAAGTAACCAATATGTATCGGGATTTTACGTTTCAAAATACAAACAGTTTCTTTCTCTCCTTTCATAGCTTGGTTGATTCGTTCAACGGGCCAGTCTGGATCGTCTTTTAAAATTAATAACGCTAATTCTTTTGCTTTACTTATGTTAATGCAGCCGTGACTATAGGCACGGTATTCAGAATCAAATAGACTCTTGGCAGGGGTGTCGTGTAAATAAATGTCATTAGAGTTAGGGAAGATAAACTTGACTAATCCCATTGGATTTTGTAGTCCTGGCTTCTCTCTTAAATTGCCTTTAAACCATTCCATATTGTTGTTTTGAAGGAAATCTTTATCTGTTGCCATAGCTTGAGACAACTCATTTTCGACAATGCTTTTTGGAACGTTCCAATATGGACTAAAAACAATATGATTTAGAGTACTACTGAAAATGGCCGTTTGAGTCATAATTTCTCCAACAAAAACATTCGATTCTAATTCTGTTTTTCCATTTCGTCTGAAAAATAATTTAAATGAAGGGATGTTAACAAAAAGGTATTCGCTGGCTTTGGTGAGTTCGGGTTCAATCCATCGGCAACGTTCCATATTGATTTTTATGGTTTTGATGTATTCTTCAATGGGTATGTTCATCCGCTGAATGTGTCTTGCTTCAATCAGATAATTGGGTTTGAATCCGTTTCTTTTTTTATAATTTAATAAACCTTCCATTAAATCATTGTCATAAAGATTGCTTTTAGAGTCTTCTTTTAAGTCGCCCATTAATGTCAATCGTTGTCTTATTTTTCCAATTGTTGCAGCACTATCGAAAGGTTTGAAGGTTAAAGACAGAGAATCAATTGGGATAGAGTTCCATCCTCCATTTTGTTCAATTGTTCTGTATTTTTTTAAAAGAGCTTTTAATTTGTAGTATTGTCCAAAAAGTTGTTGCTCATCATAGGACAGTAATTCCGGATTTGAAAGTAAAGAATTCAATAGATTAGAATAAGAGATTTCTTTTCTTGGCAAAAGCCAACCCATTTCCTTTATTTTCTTGGCATCCAAGCCTTGAAATACTTTTTGAGCATAGAAGATATAAATGGAAGTTAGGAGTAATTCAGACTCGCTTTTGGCTACAATCTCGCTGGAAAAAAGGATATCAATGGTTTTTTTGTATGGAATTTTAGCTGAAATCCCTTCTTCGTCTAAAGTATTTAATTTGGCATACAATACCGGGGCTAATTGATTAATCTGGTTTTCTTGGAACCAAATTGCTTTGTAATTTCGTTTTTGATACAAATCAGTAACCAAGGGTTGGTACTTTTTTAAATCAGGGTATTTTTTAAAGAAAGGAACTAATACCGTTGGGTTTATTAGAGCACTCGATTTAGAAGTATTGGTTTTGTTTGGAACAAATTTGGGTTGGCCCAATGTAGGAGTAGTTACAATAAAGAGTAATAGCAGAGTAAAAACAAAGGTTTTCATAGCTTTAGGGTTTAGTATAAAATTAGTAAAAAAAACCGAGTTTTAGAATGGAGTGTTTTTGGATTCCCTGTGATGGACGGATTTTTTTTATTTTTTCAAAAACGAGGGCTTTCGTCTTATATATTTCAGTTAAATTTGTCGAAATATTTGAATACAAGTGGGAAGTAAAAATAAATTAAAAAGGTTCAA
>ERZ650308.1159-NODE-1159-length-13806-cov-10.608828_pt1 | contig 13806 bp, 11 predicted proteins | sample MGYA00376244_ERZ650308 | MGnify/ENA primary metagenome ERZ650308 (study PRJEB26733, sample SAMN07839295) | wastewater metagenome | biome: small river; feature: stream; material: water | place: USA: North Carolina | collected 2016-04-26 ...
CAACCAAAGGCTGATGGTTTAGCGTTTTTATTCTCCTGCGCGAAGAAAGTAAACGCTTTTTAGACCTTAAGGACGGAGGCTGCTAGGCGTGTCTAAAAGTTTCCGTATCGAACAACCGGAGCGGTTGGAGATGAGACGTCAAAGGTCACGTAATCGGTCTTTTTTTGATTCTTAATCAATGCTGCCAAAACCTTGGATTTCAAAACCGATTGCGATCCATCGCCCCAGACGATTCGCTGGCCGGCGTTACCGCGCAGTCGCATTGAAACGTCATCCTTGCTCTTGGCATCGACAGTTGCAATTCGCCCCAGAAGCTCGGCAGGCAGAGCCAAGAGCACATCAATCGCCGCCGAGAACTCGACGCTCCCCTTTGGATCTCCAACGATTGCGATTCTTGGGTAGTTATCAGACTGACCGACCAAGCCAACTCGAACCCCTGCCGGGTCATACAGGTAGTCAACTCCGGCAACTGTCACGATACAAATGGGCTGACGTTCGGTAATGGCAATGCGCAGCGTATGTGGCGGCAAACTGACAACCGAAAAGCTATCGATAAGCGGAAACGGGGCCAAGCTTTCGGCAATCGAATTGGTGTTGACCATTGGCAACGGCACGCCGATTTGATTCTGCAGGGCCTTGACCAGGGTTTTGTTATTAATTCTGTGGGTGCCGGTGACCTCTAATTTGTCTACGGCAAGCATCGGCGTGAACATGGTTGCCAAGATCAGCAGAACAAGAAGACCAAAAGAGCCTGAAACCGCGAGGGCCACAATTTTTCTCTGGCGAGAAGCGCTGACAAATCGCTTAGCTTCCGGCGATAACTTTGTGAAAAGTCCCACTTTTCTCGGTTTGGCAGACAGGGTGCTGCCGCGCTTTACCTTACCGGCCGGGGTGAGTTTCACCGCTTTACCAACCGGTTTCGCTTCCTTCTGGATTCGTTTGGTTGCGATCGGCGTCACGGATGCGGGGCTCTTTGGTAAACCCTTCGCTCCGCCTTTCTTAGCCGGACCTGGTCGCTTCAAATTAGTTCTCTAGTGCCTTCAACAAAGCCGGGACCATTCGATAAATGTCACCGCAACCCATGGTCATAATGAAGTCACCTTTGTGTGCCAGTGCGGCGGCTACGGCAGGCACATCATCCCAGACAGGTACGTAATGAACCTGAGCCTGGTTTTTAAACGCATCACTTACGAGTGCACCGGTAACGCCAGGTTCAGGGTCTTCGCGAGCGGCATAGATATCAAGGACGACAACTTCATCGCTGGCTGACAACGCCTCGGCAAACTCTTTAGCCATGATTCTGGTTCGGCTGTATAGGTGAGGCTGAAAAACAGTAATCAGTTTTCCGTCGCCGACAACCGCGCGGGCCGCCTTTATGGCCGCTGAAACCTCGGTTGGGTGGTGTGCGAAGTCGTCGTAGACCCTCACTCCCCTGGTCTCGCCATGAAGCTCGAAGCGGCGCTCGGTGCCTCCGAACTCGCTGATGGCCTCGAGTGACTTGGTTGGGTCATAACCGAGACCCGCGAGCACTGCAAACGCGCCTGCGGCATTGATGGCGTTGTGCTCGCCCGGAACATTCAAGGTTGCCTTGTAGGTGCTTCCTTCGAAAATCAAAGTGAAAGAAACGCGAGCGCCTGAGGCATCAACATCGGTGAGCTGAACCGTTGACCCTTGGGCTCGACCGAAGGTCAGTACTCGCTTGTCCCGGATGAGTTTTGAAACACGCACAGCACCAGGATCATCTGAGCTGATTGCTACGAACTCTTTTGCTCCCTGTGCAAATCTTCCGAATTCAGCTTCGAATGCTTCTTCGCTTCCGTAGTGGTCAAGGTGGTCCGCATCGACATTAGTAATCAGCGCGATGGCCGTGTCGTAGTGCAGGAATGAGCCATCCGATTCGTCAGCTTCGATTACGAAAAGATCGCCAGAACCGCTAGCCGACGAAGCGTTGAGCGAGGCAATGACACCGCCATTTACAAAAGATGGGTCTTCGCCCAAACCAAGTAAGCCGGTGATGATCATGCCGGTGCTCGTGGTTTTACCGTGCGCACCCGCTACCGCAATCACACGGCGCTTTGAAGTTAGGTAGGCCAGCGCCTGTGAACGGTGAATCACCGGAATACCGCGTTCCTTAGCGAGCAAATATTCAGGATTTGTCGGCCAGAGAGCGGAGGTGACCACCACAGTATCTGGGTTGCCAAGATGTTTGGCGTCATGGCCGATGAAAATTTCGGCGCCAAGCGCGCGTAGGGTGGCCACGGCGTCGGTGTCACGCAAATCGCTGCCAGTTACCTTGTGACCCATACCTAAGAGAATTCGGGCGATGCCACTCATACCAGAGCCGCCGATGCCGACGAAGTGCACCGTTCCCAAGTTTTCAGGGACTTGCTGGGTGAAATCTGGCTTGATCATGGTGTTCCTAACTATCCACTAAAGAATAGGTCGAAGGGAAGCCTTTTAGGCCCTACAACACGCCTTTGACCAGGGCCAGCAACCGAGCGGTACCATCGGCAACACCAACCTTCTTGGCCTTTGAAGCCATGTCGGCAAGTGCTCGACTATTCGAAACCAGGGGCACCAAGTTGTTTGCAACATAAGCAGGGGTAAATTCGGAATCCAGGACTAGAACTCCTCCGTCGGCGGCCACAAGATCAGCAACATTAAGCTTCTGCTCACCGTTGCCCACCGGATAAGGAACATAGACAGCCGGTAACCCTACAGCGGCAAATTCACTAACCGTAGAGGCGCCGGCACGGGACACTGCAAAATTGCTGGCAGCAATCGCCAAGTCCATTCGGTCGCAGTAGCTGATGCGAACGTAGTCCTTTTCGCGCACTTCAGGAAGTTCAGAACGTCCTCCCATGATGTGGAGCACCTGAATTCCGGCTGCGGACAAAACTCGTCGAGATTGATCGATCGTTTCATTGATGCGTTTGGCACCAAGCGATCCGCCAGTTACCAAAAGCGTGACGGTGTCTGGGTCTAAACCAAATTGAATTCGCGCTGCTTCGCGGTCGGCATAAGTTGCCAAAGCTTCTATTTCAGCCCTGAGTGGCATGCCAACGAAGGTTGCATTAGCAATCGGGGTCGATTTGAATGCAACGCCGACGGCTTTCGCAAATTTGGCACCGAGTTTATTCGCCCAACCTGGCAGCGCATTCGCCTCGTGCACCACAACAGGAATTCCGAGGCGTTTAGCGGCCAAGTAGGCCGGTGCCGAGGCGTAACCGCCAAAGCCGACCACAACGTCGATCTGGTTTTCGCGAAGGTAGCGCATAACTTGTCTGATAGCGCGCTCAAATTTGAGCGGAAAAGTTAACGCGTAGCCGGATAGCTTTCGTGGAAACGGCAGGCGAGCCACGGTCAACAGTTCATAACCGCGCGCCGGCACCAGGCTTGCTTCGAGCCCTTCCTTGGTACCAAGGGCCCAAACCTTGTTAGTCGAATCATCGGCAACTACGGCATCCGCCAACGATAGGAGTGGGTTTACGTGCCCAGCAGTGCCGCCACCGGCAAGAAGAAACCGGGTCATCGGGTTCGCCTCACCTGACGGGCAACCGGCATACGTCCTTGACGACCGGCCAGCGGATTAGCGTGGTTTTCGCGTTCGACGGCGAGCACCACACCGATGGCTCCGAGCGTTGCAATCAATGAGGAACCGCCGGCCGAAATCAGCGGCAACGGCACGCCGAGAACTGGCAGCAGTCGAAGCACAACAGCCATATTGATTAGTGCTTGGAAGATGATCCAAATCATAATTCCCGAAACCACATACCGACTGAAATCGTCGGCTGTGCGCTGCCAAATCTTGAAGAACGCGATTGCCAGCGAAACGAACAGAGCAACGACAACAAGTGCGCCAATCAAGCCCAATTCCTCTGCGATTACCGCAAAAATGAAGTCGTTCTCAACCTCGGGGATCCAGGACCACTTCATTTTGGATTCGCCTAGACCGGAACCAAAAATTCGTCCAGCTGAAATAGCCCACATGCCATGCTCAGCCTGCCAGTTATAGCCATTTGGATCTGGTGCGTTCGGGTTCATCCAAGCTGTAATTCGGCCAATTCGCGACCCGGAACCAATGGTCAAGGCCAGTGGGATCAGAACCGCGATACCGACGAGGGCAAGGCGCAGCAATTTCATAGGCAGACCGGCAAGTGACAAAAGGCCCAGGAACATGATCAACATGATCAACATGGTTCCTAGGTCTTTACCGCCAAACACCAGGATCATTGCCGCGGCCATCATTACCCCGGCCTTACGCCAGGTTAGAACTGCATCCAAATCATGGCTTCTTGAAGCTAGATATGCCGAGACGTGCAAAACAACGGCAACCTTCAAAAACTCAGAGGGCTGGATTGCGATACCGAAAATGCTGATCCAGTTTCGGTTTCCGTTGATATCGATACCGATAAACAAAACAGCAAGTTGTAGACCCATAGTCAGCATGTAGGCGAACTTGGCCCTGCCCCGCCACCAGTCAAGCGGCATGAGCGAGGCGAGCGACATCGCGATTAATCCGATGACAGCAAACATCGCCTGCTTGCTAAAGATGGCAAATGAATTATTGGAAGCCTTCAACGAGTCAATTGAGGATGCAGACAAGACCATCACCAGCCCGAATGCCACCAAGAAAACCGTGACACCGAGCAATTGGTAAAAGTAAATCGACTGAGCTCTAAAAATTCGACCAAATAACTCTTCGAGGCGGGCCCCAGACTGAGAGAGATTTGGTCGGGCTCGATTGGTCTGGCGGCTAACTTGGGCTCGAACTGGTCTTTGAGTTTGACGGCCAGCCGAACGGCCGGTTACACGCTTAGTCATCAACGCCCCCAATTAGAGTGCGCGCAGCAACCGCAAAACTGTGACCGCGATCGGCGTAGTCCTTAAATTGATCCATGGATGCAGCCGCAGGGGCTAGGAGAACCACATCGCCGTCGCGCGCAAAGCCCCGAGCGGCAGCAACCGCCTCAACCATTACCGCTGAACCTGAGTCGGATTGAACCTGAATCACGGGCACATTTGGAGCTTTTGCCTCGAGCGCGGAAACCACGGCTTCACGATCTTTGCCAATCACGATTGCAGCAACGAGCTTCGAGGCGTGCCGGGAAACCAAGTCTGAAATGTCGACTCCCTTGAGCAGCCCGCCCACGATCCAAACAATGCTTTCAAATGAAGCAAGTGAAGCATTTGCAGCGTGCGGGTTTGTGGCTTTGGAGTCATCTATCCAGCGAACACCGCTTGCCTCGGCAACTAGTTCGATTCGGTGCGCATCTAACTTAAAGTTTTTAATGGCCTCTCGGATGTCGGCTGGGTCGACACCAGCGGAACGCGCAATTGCCGTCGCAGCAGCGACATTAGCCATCAGGTGTGGAGTCAAAACTCCAATTTGCTGAATGTCTTCTAGTGTCGCGATTTCCAGCGCATTATTCGCGCGATCATCCAAGAACGCTCGGTCGCAAAGAATATCCTCAACATAGCCAACCTGGCTGCGTGTCGGAATTCCGAGCGTAAAGCCAATCGCGCGGGCTCCGTCGACAACATCAGCATCTTCAACCATCGACTCGGTCGACTTATCCATGACGTTGTAGACACAGGCGGCAACAGTGTTTTCATAAACCTTGGCCTTGGCAGCCTTATAAGCCTCAAATCCACCGTGCCAATCTAGGTGGTCATCGGCCAGGTTTAGCACTGCGCTTGAGAACGGGTAAATCGAGCCAAGATAGTGCAGCTGGAAGCTTGATAACTCAACCACCAAGGCATCGAAACCTTCGGGGTCGCGAATGGCGTCCAGGATGGGCTTGCCGATGTTGCCGCAAGCCTCGGCCTTGATGCCACCCTGATTCAGCATGGCTGTAACCAGCTGAACGGTTGTTGTTTTGCCATTTGTGCCGGTGATTGTGAACCAGTGAGCCAGGCGTTCAGTTTTGTCTCGCAAACGCCAAGCAAGATCAATGTCCACCCAGATGGCGACGCCGTTTGCACGGGCCCAGCTCAGTAAGGGGTTCTCAGGCCGAATGCCGGGCGAGACGATTACAACGTCGGGGGCAAAGTCCACCACTTCACTTGGCAAGCCAACAGCGGCTTCTCCTGTGATGTGAGGAACTCCAATCACATCAAGGATGTCTAGTAAATCGGCCTCGGCCTTCTCGGCAACTACCAAAGTCTTGGCACCCAGTTCGGAAAGCGTATCTGCAGCCGAAAACCCAGATACTCCCAAACCAAAAACCAATGCGCGAAGCTCGCGCCAATTCGAATGCCAACTAGTTAGCTGGTCAAGGTCTGCCATAAAAACTAACCGTAAATCCAGTTGATATAGAAGATTCCGATTCCGCTAAGGACCGACAGGCCGCCAATAATCCAGAATCTAACCACGACAGTAATTTGAGCCCAGCCCTTGAGTTCAAAGTGGTGATGGAGCGGACTCATTAGAAAGACGCGGCGACCGGTGCCGGTCTTCCATTTGGTGAGCTTGAAGAACACGCGCTGGATGATGACTGACCCGGTAACGATCACGAAGATTCCGCCGATTAGAACCAAAAGAAGTTCGGTGCGAGAGAGGATGGCTAGCGAGGCCAATGCCCCGCCGAGACCAAGCGAACCTGTGTCACCCATGAAAATCTGTGCCGGTGACGTATTCCACCAGAGGAACCCGGCTAGTGCGCCGACCAGCGCTGAGGCAACTACCGCCAAATCCAGCGGGTCTCGCACGTCGTAGCACGAGGCGATGTTTTCTACCACCGAACCACAACTCTGATTGAACTGCCAAAAGCCAATGATCGCATAAGCGCCAATCGCCATGATGCTCGAACCGGTGGCAAGACCATCGAGACCATCAGCGATGTTTACACCGTTCGAAGTGCCGGCTACCAAGAAGTAGATCCACAGAATGAAAAGACCGACGCCGACGATGGTTCCGAACATCATGAGATCAATCGGAAGGTCGCGGGTGAACGAAATCTTGGTTGACGCTGGAGTCAAGTTGCGTTCGTTCGGGAACTGTAAAGCCATAATCGCGAAAGCCGTAGCAACCACACCTTGCAGGGCAATCTTTGCCCAGCCGGTGAGCCCGAGACTGCGCTGTTTGTGTGTTTTGATGAAGTCATCGATGAAGCCGACTAGGCCCAATCCGACCAGCATAAACAAGACCAGCAGCGCCGATATCGTTGGCGCTTCAAAGTTGGCCAACTTGCCGACGAAATAGCCAATCACCACCGCAACGATGATTACTACACCACCCATGGTTGGAGTTCCGTGCTTGGTCTTGTGACTTTGCGGGCCATCTTCACGAATGAACTGACCCCACTTCAAGCGGCGGAATAGCCAGATGAATCCAGGAGTAACCAGAAGGGTGAACGCCATTGCTACTGCTCCGGCGAGCAGAATCGCTCTCACGGTTGAACCTCCAATAAATCGTCACCCAGATGTCTGAGATTGGCTGACTTCGAGGATTTAACCAGGACGATGTCGCCAGCAACTAGCATTCCACGAACATAGGCCAAAGCCTCGGCAATCGAATCGAAATATTTCGATTCACCGCCCCAGGAACCCTCTTGTTCGGCGCCCATGTGAATCAACTTGGCTGCTTCACCAACCACTACGAGTTGGTCGATGTTCAGGCGAACCACAATGCGGCCGATTGCGTCATGCTGCTCTCGCGAAAATGCGCCTAGTTCGGCCATTTCACCCAAAACTGCGATGGTGCGGCGGCCCGATTTGCCGAGCTGGGCAAGCGTCTGAAGGGCGGCCTTAGTCGAGTCTGGGCTCGCGTTGTAGGCGTCGTTGATGATCGAGACGCCATCCGCTCGATTAGTCAGCTGCATGCGCCAGCGCTCGGCTAGTGGCATTGCCTCAAGGGCATCCTTGATCAACGCGTGTGACACACCAAGTTGGTCGGCGACGGCACATGCCGCCAAGGCATTCATAACGTGGTGCTCGCCGAGAATGCGAAGGGTGATGCGCTCAACCTCGCCGCTCGGCCAATGCATTTCGAAGCTGGTTCCCTCGATGTTCAGCTGAAGGTCGGTTGCTCGATAGCGTGCGTCTGGTGCCGTGCCGAACCAAATCTGCTTCGCCTTCGTCGGCATGTCACGGATGTAACCGTCGTCGGCATTGCCAATCATGAGGTTGTCAGTGGTCAAGGCCGAAGTTAGCTCGCCCTTGATCTTGGCTGTGCCCTCGATTCCACCAAATTCACCAACGTGCGCCAACCCGACCTTCAGCATCACGGCGATGTCGGGCTTTGCAATGTCGGCTAGATAAGCGATGCTACCTGGGCCGCCGGCACCCAGCTCGACCACGAGAAATTTAGTTACGGCGTCTGCCTTCAAGATCGAAATCGGTGCGCCGACCTCGTTGTTGTAGGACTCGATTGGGGCAATGGTTTCACCGACCTTTGACAAGATCTCGCGAAGCATGTTTTTGGTGGTGGTCTTGCCGTTTGAGCCGGTGATGCCAATCACCTTTAGGTCACTGGCTTCACGGATGCGCGCCAGGACATACTTGGCAAGTTTTCCAAGTGCCAACGTGACATCTTCAACGACAATCTGGGCAATAGCTGAGTCAACGGTGTGGTCAACAACGGCAGCGACAGCGCCAAGCTCTCGAGCAGATTCGACAAACAGGTGCCCATCGGTGACTTCACCCGGGCGGGCAAAGAACAGCGAACCCTTCGAAATTAGGCGTGAATCGGTTTCGACTGAACCGGTCACCAAGACATCATCAAGGGAATGAGCAGCCGGCGCAACGAGTCGACCATCAAGCGCCTTGGCAATTTCACCTAAAGAAAGCTGAATCATGCCCAGCCATTTTCTTTGAGAGCCGCTCTGGCCTCGGCACGAGCCGAATACGGAGTTCTAACTCCACGAATGTCTCGGTAATCCTGGTGGCCAGGGCCTGCCCAAAGAATTGCATCGCCAGGTTGCGCCATCGAAACAGCCTTGCGGATGGCAACTTCCGGAGGGCTGACTTCATAGATTTCAAGGTTCGGACGGGCGGCCTTGGCTGCCTCGACAAGCGTCTTGCGAATCGAAGCTGGGTCTTCGAATCTTGGGTGGTGGTCGGTGATCACGAGAACATCGCTGCCTTCGGCCGCAACTCGTGCCATGTCTGGACGCTTGGTGGCATCGCGATCGCCATCGGCACCGAAGACCATGAAAACGCGCCCCTCGGTCACCTTGCGCACCGCGGCCAGGGTGTTCAAAAACGCATCTGGGCTGTGACCAAAGTCAACATAAACATCTGGTCCGGTTGCCCCAGTGACACGTTCGGTTCGACCAGGCAAATATGCATCAATTCCGTTGATGATTGCTGCCTGGATGCGCTCCGGGCTAAAGCCAGCTTCGATTAGCATCACGATTGCCAAACCGGCATTTGCAGCCATGTGCGCGCCGAGAAGTGGAACTCGCGAGCGAATGTTCACACCATTTGGGCCGGCCAAAACGAACGAGGTGTACTTAGGCGTTTCGGCGGTGATTCCTACGTGCCAGTCGGCATCGACGCCCATCAGGCTGGTGATGGTGACCACGGGAATCTCGCTCTGCTTGACGAACGCCTTGCCATAGACGGTGTCTAGGCAAACCACACCGCGGTCGGCGCGACTCTTGGTGAATAGCGGCAACTTCGCCTCGAGATAAGCCTGCATGTCGGCATAGTCATCCAGGTGGTCATGGCTCAGGTTGGTGAACCCGACCACATCGAAATGCATGCCGTCAACACGTAGCTGCGAGAGAGCCTGCGCTGAGACTTCGACGGCAACCGAAGTGACGCCCTTCTCGCGCATGCGTGCAATCAAAGCCTGCATTTCTGGCGATTCAGGGGTAGTCAGGCGGCTGACAATAATTTCACCGGCGATGTGGCGTTCGGCAGTCGAGGTAAGCCCGGTCACTTCGCCCATCTGACGAAGAATCCCCTCGAGCAAATAGCTCGTCGAGGTCTTGCCGTTGGTTCCGGTGGTTGCAAACAATTTCGGCAGGTTTCCAGGCACGTTGCCGTAAACAAATGCGGCTAGGTCACCGAGGTGAGCGCGTGGGTTTTCGAGCAGCAAAACCGGCAGCGCGCAATCCCCCAGCAAGTCGAGGCCAGCCTGATCGGTAACAATGGCCACTGCACCGAGCTCGATTGCCTTCGCCACGAAGTTGGCGCCGTGAGTTTTCTTTCCTGGCATCGCGACAAATAGGTCGCCGGGGCGCAAGTCTCCGGTGTTCATGCTGATGCCGGTAAGCCGCACTCCACTCGTGTCGCCAACTGCTGGCAACTCAAACTTGGCTGCAAATACGTTCAGATCAACCGGTTCAACTGAATCAGGTCGAAGGATCGGCGGGATGGACTCTTTCATCGTTACCTCACTTCCACTCTGTTTTGATATTGGCCGATTTTGTCGTTGATGGTGGGACGCGATAGGTGCGAAGAACCTGAGACATAATCGCCTTGAAAATCGGGGTGGCGCCTAGCGAGTTGCTCACTGTGCGCGACTTATAGGCGGTAACGGCAACCACGAATTGTGGGTCATCTACCGGAGCAAGACCGATAAACGAAATAGCGTGCAGGTTGCCGTAGCGACCAGTGTTCGGGTCGATAATCTGGGCAGTTCCAGTCTTTCCACCAACGCGATAGCCGGGCACCGCCGCGTGCTTTCCGATACCACCCTCTTCGACAACCTTTTCTAGGATGTCGAGCGTTGATTTAGCTGATGCCTCGGTGACTACTCGAACTGGGGCCTTATCCTTGGTCACCTTGGTGAGGTTTCCAGAGGAGTCAATGCAACCTTCGATTAGCTGAGGCTGAAGACGGACACCCTTGTTGGCTACGGCTTGGTACATCATGGCCGACTGCAGCGGGGTAACCGAGACACCCTGTCCGAAGGTCGACACATAGCGCTTTACGACGTCGTTACCCCAGGTGGTCTTGGTGTTGAGCAAACCGGCACTTTCGCCAGGGAAGCCAGAACCAGGCATCGAACCGACACCGAAGCGCTGCATGTATGTGTAGCGGGTCTGCCAAGGCACGAGGTTACCGATTTGCATGGCACCCGTGTTTGATGAGTCACGGAGAACACCCGCGACAGTGAGCTTGTCATTGCCGTGAACGTGGCTGTCGGTAACCCGGTAACCGTTTGAGTGCGGAATGGTCATGCCGAATGGTGCGATGAAGTGAGATTCGGGCGTGACCTTGCCGGCATCAATCGCGGTGGCGGCGGTAACCATCTTCATGGTCGAACCGGGTTCGAACGAGGTTCTGAAAACTCGTGATCCACGATTCTCTACCGAAGACTTGCTCGGTTCGTTCGGGTCATAACTCGGCGCATCGGCAGCAACCAGAATCTTGCCGGTCTTGACCTCGATTACGACAGCGGTTCCCCAGTCGGCCCGGAGCTTTGCAACGTTCGCGGTCAAAATTTGCTGGGCAAAATACTGCAAATCCGCATTGATCGTGAGCTTGATCTTCTTGCCAGGAACTGCAGCCTTGGTCGTGATGGCACTCGAAGGAATCTTGATTCCGTCAACACCCTTTTCGAAGGTTTCCTCGCCATCCTTGCCCGCTAGGCAGGCGTTCTGGGCGACTTCGATGCCCTCGAGCGGAAGCCCATCCGGGTCTAGGAAGCCGAGGATGCCACCTGCGACGGCACCGTTTGGATAAATTCGTGCCGGGCGTGGGTCATAGAACAGCCAAGGAATATCAAGCTTCTTGATTTGGCGATAGACCGAGGCGTCGACGGCCTTAGCCACCTGAGAGTACTTGCCGGTGCCGATCAACTTGGCCAGCACCTCAGGCTGGGTCTGACCAAACAAGGCAGCCAATTCGGTTGCAGCCTGCTCGACACTGATTAGAACCTTTTGGCCGTTCACAGTTCGGTCGAATGGTGCCACGATGTCTGGAGCTGCGTTCACGTCATACTTGAAAACCGTGTGAGCGAGAACCTTGTTTGCACCGTCGGTGATATCTCCGCGAAGCGAAGGCAAAACTCGCGAAACTGCGCGATTTGAATATGACTTTGCGTTGATGGCGTCGGCTTCGATGATCTGAAGATCAATCAGGCGCGCCCCAAATAGAACGGCAATGGCGACAACGGAGATCTGGATTTTGCGCAGTCTGCGTTTAGGGTCGCCAGGCGTCAGATATGTCATCTGCCGACCTGCCTTGAACTAGTGAGTTGGTGACGCTGGGATGCCGCCACTAGTAGAAACTACCGAACTAACCGCGCTTGGAGTGTTAGCGACATTCGCCTTCACAGCAACAAAGCCAGCTGCCTGCGGAGTGCCGGTGGCGACGGTGTTGGTTGCATCGGCGGCGAGGGTCGAAGTTGGGTCAGCGATCACCGAAGTGCGAATCATTGCTGAGTTAGGCACGAGGTTGCGTGACACACGGCCATCCGCGGTTAGTGCTGCCTTTGGCTTGCCGAAAACCTTCTGGTCTTCGAGGCGAAGGAAAACTGGGTTGGCGTTAGAAATCATGCCAAGCTTTTCGGCCGCGTTAGCTAGGTTCTGCTGTGAAGCAAGAGAGTCAACCTGCTGGCCAAGAATCTGAGTGGTGGTGGTTAGTTCGCGCTTCTCGGTCTGAAGGTGAGAAAGCTCGTAAACCGAGCTAGAAGTGGCAATGTGAAGCAGCAACTGGAAAATGGCGATAGCAACCGCACCGAGGGTGATGGTGGCTACTACGACTCGGCTCGAAGGCGAGCTGGTTAGACCTGAGAGGTTGATTGAGCGGAGGCTGGCGCGAGCCGGCAGCTGACGTGCTGATCTTGGTGCCTGGGTCAAACGAACGGTGCTCATGCTGCTCTCCGGATCTTTTCTGCCGCACGAAGTCGCACCGATGCGGCTCGTGGGTTGATTGCAATTTCTTCAGCGGTAGCAGCCTCGGCGCCCTTCACCAAAAGGCGAAGAACTGGGGCGTGCTCAGGAAGTTCAAATGGAAGCTCAAGAGGAGCCGAGGAGTTGGCAGCTGCAACTAGCGCCTGCTTGACGATGCGGTCTTCGAGTGAGTGATAAGACAAGACAACGATGCGACCGCCGACAGCCAGTGAACGAATCGATGCCGGCATGGTGCGCTCTAGAACCTCTAGTTCGCCGTTGACCTCGATGCGTAGCGCCTGGAAGACACGCTTGGCCGGGTGGCCGCTGCTCTTGCCAGGGATGAACGGGATTACCTTGGCGATTAGGCCGGCAAGTTCGGTGCTGGTGGTGAACGGCTTGGTCTTGCGAGCCTCAACGATTGCCTTGGCAACACCCTTGGCGTAGCGCTCCTCGCCGAACTCCTTGAAGATTCGAGCTAGGTCCTGCTCTGAGTATGAGTTCACGATGTCTGCCGCGGTCTTGCCCTCGGTGGCATCCATGCGCATGTCCAGCGGAGCCTCGTATGAATAAGCGAAGCCGCGGTCAGCTTCGTCAAGCTGCATTGATGAAACACCGAGGTCGAGCAAGATGCCGTGAACCTCGTCGATGCCCAACTCATCCAAGACATCTTCGATTTCTTCGTAGACGGCGTGAACCAGGTGGGTGCGGTCGCTGAAACGAGCAAGACGTTCGCCGGCTAGCGCCAGCGCATTGGTGTCACGGTCGATGCCGACCAAAGTTAGGTTTGGGAAACGCTCTAGGAAAGCTTCGCTGTGCCCACCCAGGCCCAAAGTGCCATCGACGAAAACTGCGCCTTCGACCTCTAGGGCCGGTGCCAATAGCTCGATAGTGCGCTCCAGGGTGACCGGGGCATGTAGTTCAGAAATCTTCTTTGACATTTTTTATCCGGAAGATCCTGTGTCTAGAACCCCATCCATTCGCCGCGAGCTTGGTTATCGCAGTTATGAACGGGTGG
>ERZ650308.1160-NODE-1160-length-13800-cov-15.384576_pt1 | contig 13800 bp, 8 predicted proteins | sample MGYA00376244_ERZ650308 | MGnify/ENA primary metagenome ERZ650308 (study PRJEB26733, sample SAMN07839295) | wastewater metagenome | biome: small river; feature: stream; material: water | place: USA: North Carolina | collected 2016-04-26 ...
CTTCTGCAACTCGTCCAGCAGCACCCGCTCATACGCGAGCCTCAGATAGAACGGCATCGACAGGTTCATGCGGGCGAAGGCGACACTCTCCCGGCCGAGGTTGGTCGGCTCGTCTTGGGCGAACTGGATCACGTTGCCGCCGGTCAGGTTCCACAGATTGGAGGCGCGCGACGTCACGGGCCCGGCGAGCGAGCCCGCGAAGCCGCCGCCGAAGCGGTTGACCGAGCCGAACAGGTAGTCGCCATAGATGCCCATGCCGCCGCCCTGCATCATGGCGGCGCCCCAGAACTCGGGCTCGTCCATCGGCCGCGGGTCCTCGCCGCGCGACAGGCTCTTGAGCTGCATCGCCAGGGCGCCGAGCAGGGTCGACGAGATGACGATCGAGGCCATGAAGCGGGCGCCGTTGAGCTTGCGGCCCCGGCCGATCTCGGCGGCGACACGGCCCCAGTCCTGCATCAGCACGATCGTGCCATAGCTTTTCAGCATCGAGATCGAGCGCATGAGCTCGCCCCGGAAGCTGCCCGGCTGGTTCTGTCCGACCCACAAGGCCTTGTTGGCGACGGTGCCCGACGGCACCGCGCGCTCGGTCTCCTGCAGGATCATTTCCAGATACCGCTCGGCGAGCCGCTCGTCGGCGATATCCGTGGCTTTGAGGTAACGGATCGGATCGAGCGCATCGCCGGCCTCAGCGCCCGCCATGAGCTTGCCGGCGTCGCGGACGGTCGAGCGCGTCGGGTTCTTCGGGAAGGCATCGGCGCCAGGCTGGCGGCCGCGCACGAAGGCGTCGGCGTCGCCCATGGCCGACGGCGTGAACTGCCGGATCGCATCCCACTCGGCCGCCCCCATGCCGTAGCGGCCGAACAGCGTCTGCAGGCCGGGGTCGAGATCGGCGAACCGCTTGCCGACATTGTCCGCGACCTCGGCCATGATCGAGAGGCCGAAGACGTGGCGATTGGCCTGCGTCCAGGGTGTCAGCAGCGCCCACGTCAGCATGCGATCGGCGAACACCTGGGACCACATCGGCCCGTTGAAGCCGCCGGCATAGCGCGCGCTCTCGTGCAGGACGTGCGTGGCGCTTTCGAGGATCAGGCCCGCCCGCACCGCCTCGCGCCGGTTGAGGCTCTTGAACTGCTGCACGACGTCGCCGAGCACCGCCATGGGGTTTGCGCCAGCGCGCAGGTCGCGCCCGGTGTGCGCCGTCTTGAACACGCCGGCGAAGCGGCGGTGGATCTGCTGGCGGCCGAGATCGGTAAGGCTCGACAGCGTTGCCGAGCCGAGCGCGGTCGCAAACGTGATGTTGCGCACGGCCGAGAGCGTATTCGCTAGCACGCCGTTGACGGGCACGTTGGCCGAGCCGTGCATGTGCGCCCACATATCCCGCGCGCGCTGGATCTTCGAGGTGGCGTAGGTCTCCGGGTTCCACGGCAGGCCGATCGGCGACTTGGTCGGGAACAGCGCCGGCAGGCCGCCGACGGCGTTCATGCCTTCCTTGCGCACGAAGGCGATCATGGCTTCGAGCGTCAGGCCGGGGTTCGGCCCGAGCACTTCCATCGCCGCGATGTCCCGCGCCATGATGTTTACGTGGTTCATCATCGCCGCGAAGATGCCTTCGGAGCCGCCCGAGCCGTAGGCCTTCTGATATTTCATCCAGGCGTCGGCGTTCTTGAAGACGAGAAAGCGGTGCTCGGCGTGCTGTTTGTGCAGCGCGCCACGGCCGCCGCCGGCGGCATCCGCCGGGGCGTCGACGAGCCCGTCGGTGACGATGCGGCGATAGACGACGTCGAGGCTGTCCGACACCTGCTGCAGCGACATCGGCTGGCCGGAGATCGGATGGCGCATCTTGGCCGGATCGAGCAGCGCCAGCGTGTCGGCCTTCCATTGGGCGAGCCCGCGCTTGCGGAGCGCGCGCGCGTCGTGCGCCTGCGGCAAGCCCCATTTTTCGAGCTTGCCGACGGCGCCGCCGGCGCGGTTGAAGCGCTGGCGCAGGCCTTCGGAAACCTCGGTCCAGGCGTCGGCGAAGGCCTTGGCCGCCGCGTCGCCAGAGCCGCCGTCGAACAGCTCGCGGACGACGTTCTCCATCTTCGCGCGGTTCATGCGCCGGCCGGTGAAGCCGGTTTTGCGGAAGGCCCAGATCATCTCCTCGAGCCGCGCGTGGGCCTGGCCCAAGATTGCCTTTCGCTTGCCTTCGACGGACGAGGTGATCGGCGTGCCTTCGAGGCCGTAGTGCTCGAGATGGCCGATCATCGCCTGCGCCGGGTCGACCTCGCCGCGCGCATTCTTGTGCGTCGAGAGCGCCGCGCGCACGCGGGTCGTGGCTTCGAGCTGCAGCAGCGCGACGCGCTTCCTGTGCAGGGCTTCCGTCTCGAGCAGCTTTGCCACCTCCTCGCGCGCCAGGCGCTTGGCAGTGCTCTCGTCCATGATCTTGCGAAAGTCTTTCAGGAAGCCCGTATAGAGCTTCACGATCTCCTCGGCGTCGCCTTGCTCGAGGCCCATGCCTTCGATCCAGGCGGCCTGCATGTCGACATTGCCGGAGAGCTTGCGGGCGGCGCCGGCGACGCTGTCGCGCAGATCGGCATCGTGCAGCCTGACGCCGAGGGCTGCCTCGGCATCGTCGAGGGAAAACATGAGATCGCCACGCGCCTTGCCACCCGCATCGCCGCCGCGCTCGATCGTGCGGAACACATCCTCGACCGTGCGCAGACCCTTGAGCCCGAGCGCGTCGCGGACCTTGCGCAGGAAATCGCGGATCGGCTTCAGCAGCTTGTCGAGCCCGCCGCCGATCGGCTTGCCGGCGAGGCGCTCGGCGACGAGGTGCGCAACCGTCTCCTCGACGAGCACGGTCTCGGCGGCGGCCTTGTCGGCGTATTGCGCCTTGATCGCCTCGCCATAGGTCGCGTCGATCTTGTACGTTTTGCGCGCGTCGATCTTTTCCGCGTGGCGCACCAGGCGCTGATAGTCGGCGTCCGACAGCAGGCCGAGAGCGCGCATCATGTGCACCTGCTCGTGCCGTAGCGTCTTCAAAGGATCGGCCGTCGAGAGCGACAGATGGATGATCATCTGCTCGGGGTCCCACAGCCCCGCGATCGTCCTTTCCTCGACGCCGGGCGGCGCGATGGCCTGGATGCGCTCGGGCAGATCGGCGAAGGTCAGGCGATCGTAAAGCCGGATGCGGACGGCTTTCGGCAGCAGCGCCGCCGCCTCGTTGAGCTTGGCGCGCACGTCGGGCAGCGCGTCGGCGGCCTTTGGCGTCAGCGAGAAGGCCGGCTTTCTGCCGCCGCGCCCGGCCACGCGATCGACGGCGGCTTGGCCGCCCGTCTGCTCGGCCGTGATGTCCTTCAGCCCCTTGCCGAGCCGCGACGTGCGCTCCTTGAGCTTTGTCTCGACCTCGGCCTTGGCTTCCGGGCCCGCCGGCTCGTCGAGACCGCGCGGGGCAGGCTGCGGCCCGTCGGCGTCGATCTCGCCGGCGGCGATGCGCCGTTTCAAGGCCTCGCGCGCGCGCTTCGCCGGCACCGTGCCGGATTGGATCGCGTGCGCCACCTGCTGCAGCGTCGTCTCGACACGCGACGGCTCCGCCCCGCCGAGCGCTTCTGCGACCGCCTTCGGCGTCGCCGGCTTCGCGGTCTCCTGCGCGATGATCTGGCGGGCTTCGGCCAGGCTCTCCGGCTGCGCTTGCGCCAGGCGCTCCAGCACCGGCGCATGCTCGGCAGGATCGGCGACCGTGTCGGCGACGGCAGCGCCCCAGCTTTCCTTGACCGTGCCGCGCCGCACCATGTCGAACGCCGCCTCGTCGAGCCGCGCGAGACTGCGGGCCGTGCGCGTCTTGCCCTCGATCGGCACGGCGCCGATGAGCTCGGGCCGCTCGCGAAAGACGCTTGCCGTCTCGATCGTGGTGCCGCGCCCTTCGGAGAGGCGCACAGCGACCGCGTCGGCGGGGTCGATCTCGACGGCTGCCGCCTTCGCCGGCGGCGTGTGCACCGGTGCCGGCTCGATATCCGGCGCTTCCGCATGCCGGATCGCCTGCGCGATCGCGGCCAGGTCCTCGCCGGCGTCGATCTTCATGTTGGTGTCGAGCTCGAGCTGGCGCAGCGCGCCGCGTTGGGCTGCCGTCAAATGCCCCTCGATCTTCTGCGCCGCGACGACGAGCGCCGCGTCGTCGCCGGCGGCCGCCGCCTTGATCGGATTGTCGTCGGGGAGGCGTGAGATCGCCTCCTCGATCGTCGCGCCGCGCTCCATCTCGGGCACCGGCACGCCGGGCTGATAGGTGCCCCGCGCGCGCTTGACCGTGCGCACCGTGCCGCGCACCGCAAAATCGAGCCCACCGCCGACGGCGCCGGCAAAGGCCACATCCTTGAGGCCGGGCAGGAAGCCCGCCTCGAGGCCAGCTTCCGCGCGCCACTGCTGAATGAACGGCTCGATGACGGCCTGGCCGCCGGCATTGGACGCCGCCGCCCGCAAGGCATTCCACAAGAGCGACTTCGACGCCGAGCCCGAGAGCCCGATCGGTGCGAGCGCATAGGTCGCCGGATCTTCGAAGGCCGCACCGACGCCGCCCGCCAGATTGGCGAGCGTGCCGGTCAGGCCAGACGTGCGCGACAGCACGTCGTTGAGCTTGTCCTCGCTGCCGCGCGCGAGATCGATCGCGTCAGCGACGACGGGCACGTGCGGCCTGAGCACGCCGAGCTTGTCGGGCGCGCCCTCGGCGATGCGCGCGAGCTGGCTCTGGAATTTCTCGGCCATGTAGTCGGGCAGATAGAGCGCGCGGCCCGAGGCCTTGGTGCGGCGCGCGATCTCGCGATAGTCGTCCGCCGACGGCACCGCGCGCAGGGGATTGTCGAGCGTCTGCCCGGTCGCCTCCTGCACCGCCTTGATGCGCCGATCGTAGGCTTCCTCGAGCGCCCGCCAGCGCGAGTTGGCGTTCCAGGCGTAGCGGCCGTTATTCCAAGCCGCGTCCATCACCTCGGTGAACGTGCCTTCGTTGCCGGTCGCGAAGGTGAGCCCCCCCGGCGCCTTCGGCTCGGATAGCAGCAGCATCAGCCCCCCCGGAAATAGTCAGGCCGCCGGCGGCGGAGCGCCGGCATCATCCGCTTGAGATCGAGCACGAACAGCTTGCCGTCGGGCCCCTGCAGATATTGCGGGTCCTCGCTCTCGGGCTCGCCCATGGCGGCCCAGTAGCGGCCGTCGCCGATCGAGACGAGCGTCGCCGCGCGGAAGGTCGCGATGTTCACGCCCTTACCGTTGGCGTGCGGATAGACGCCATTCGACGGCATGTCCTCATAGCGGATATCCTCGATCAGATCATCGAAGCTGTCCTGCTTCACCTCGGCCGGCACCAGCACCTGATGCCCGCGATAGGTCGTCACCCCGCCATAGGTCTCGCCGTTGATCGTGACCTCGCCCGCCGCCTGGCGTAGCGCCTGGTCGTAGACATCGGCATCGAAGCCCGAAAGCCCGAGCCGCCGCGCCCGGATCTCATAGGCCGCATTCGCCGAGGCTATCAGCGCCGATTGCGTCTCGGGCGAGACGGCGAGCGCGTTGCCGTAGGCCGAGGCCGCGAGCGGCCGCCACTGGCTTTCGGTCGGCGCCAGCGGCTTGAAGGCCTGATCGGTTGCCCTGAGCTGCAGGCCGGTCGTCACGTCCTTGACGAACATGGGATCGCCGTTCGTCGTCATGAGCCCGCCGATGACGGCGGCCTCCGGCGCGTCCTTGGAGATCTCGGCGAGCGCCTTGGGCGCCTCGGTGCCAAGCGATCCGACGAGGGTCGACGCGATATCGACGAGCTGCGGCCCACCTTGCCGGGTCGCGGCGACGAGCGCCTGTTTCTCGCTTTCGCGGAAGTAGCGCACGTCGCTGCCGTAATAGGTCGCGATCTCGCCGGCGACGGCGGCGCGAGCCTTGAGGCTTTTTGCGGCCGCCTGCGGGCTCGACAGGTCGAGCTCCGGCACCTGGATCAGCCCCGTCTTCGCCGCCCATTCGATCGGGTCGCGGGCGATGTTGTCGCGGGAGGTGGCGAGCACGTCCTCGGCAAGCTTCAGCCGCGCCACCGCCTCAGGCGTCGCGCCTTTGGCGAGATCGGCCTGATAGGCCTCGACCCGGCGTTGCAGCTCGTTCGGCGGCATCTTGCGCGCGCTCTGCACGAAGCCGAGCGTGTTGCGCGCGCCGTCGAGATTGGCGATCAGCTCCGGGTCGCCGCTGGCGATGACGCGCGCTTCCAGCGCCGTCATGTCGGGCTCCGAGAGGCCATAGCCTTCCGTCGCCATCTGCGCGACGGCCTTGACCTCCTGGCGCACGCCGGCCGACGCCGCGTTGGCGGCGACCTTCTCCGAGCGGAGATCGGAGACCATGCCACCGGCCAGACGCTCGAAATCGTCCGGCAGGAACTCGTTCAGCAGCGGGTCGCTGCCGGCCATGTATTTTTGTTGCAGGTCGGCGACGAAGCGCTCGCGCGAGGCGGTGTCGGGCAACCGCACGAAGGCGCCCTTCAAGCGCGCCTCGGCGAGCTTGCCGCCCATGTCCTTCATGAACTTCTCGGCCGACTTCGGGCTGATGATCAGCTTGCCGTCGACGTCGCGCACCTGCAGGCGCGCGGTCAGGCTCGTCAAGTCCTCGGCGAGGGATGCATCAGCCGTCGGGTCGAGGCCGAGCCGGTAGGCGCTCTGCTGCAGCGCCTTGACCTTGGCTTCCACCTCGTTGTTGAGGGCGGCCGCCTGCTCGGCCTTCTGCTCGGCGCGCAAGGCGCGGGTCGCCTGGCGCATGGCCGAGATGCGGCGGCGCTCGAGCGTGGTCGCCACATCGACGCGCAGCTCGGGCGGGATCTTCTCGAGAAAGCCTTTGCTCAGCGCCGAGAAGCCTTTGTCGAGCCCGGCCGGATCGCTCGCGTGCTTGTCCTCGATCGCCCCGACGTGCTGCTCGATCATCAGCGACAGGCGCGATTTGTAGGTTTCGAGGCCCGCCTTGTCGTAGGCCTCGCCGTAGAGGGTGAGATCGTTGCGGGTGCGGAACTCGGGATCGAGGCCCGCCTGCTCGCCGGCGGCCGCGCCCTCTTTGACGGCGGCCATATCCGCCCGCTCCCCGATCCAGCTCGCCATGCGGCCGAGCCGGTCGGCGATCTTGTTGCGGAGCTGCGCGTGCGCCTCGTTCGCCGCGACCAGCGCATTGGTCGCTTCGGCCGCCACCTGGCCGGTGCGCTGCGCGGCGCCGGTCATCGTGCCCGTCGCCTGCGCGAGCGCTTGCGCCGCCGGCCTGAGCACAGCGCCCAGATCGTTCGCCTCGCGCGGGCTCGTGTCGAACTTGGCGCCGACGGCGCGCGGATCGCGGTTCGCCATCAGATGCCCCGCTTCAGGAAGTCACCGAGGAAGCTCATGCCGGTCATGACGCCGTCCATGCGCTGGCTGTTCGCCGACGTCGCGATCTGCGACAGGCGGCCTTGCGTCGCGAGGCTCTCCATGGCGCCCTGGATCTTGGCGGCGGTGGCGCCCGAGCGCGTCATGTCGGCGGCGATCTTCTTCGTGCCGCGAGCGATCCGCGCATCGCCGCGCACCGTCGCGATGTCCTTGTTGACGTTGGCGGCGAGCTCGTCGCCGAGCAGCGCCGCCGTGCCCGAGGTCGGGTCGACGCCCGACGCCGCGAAGGCGACGCGCTGCGAGCCGATCTGCTTGCCGAGATCGCGCCTGAGCGCGAGCGCCGTGCGTTCCGCGTCGAGCATCGTCAGCTCGGCGTCGAGATCCATGACGCCGGCCTCGACGCCGTAGCGCGCGCCTTCGAGCCCCGTCAGCGCCTCGCGCAATCCGCCTTCCGCCTCGACGAGGCCGGAGGAGGCTTGCGTGGCATCGGCGCCGCCGAACGACTGCAGCATCGAGAGAGCCGAGACGCCGCCCTGCAGCAGCGTGCCGAGCGAGGCGGAGGAGCCGATCGCACCGATGCCGGTCGCTGCCGCCGAGCCGAGCGCACCAGCGCCGGCGACGGCGGCCGACCCGATCGAGCCGATGGCGGAGGCGATGGCGGGGACGACGAAAGCCATGTCAGGCCACCTCGAGCATGAGCGATTTGAGGGTGAACGGCCCCGGCACGGGCTGCGTGATCTCGCAATCCCCGTCCTCGGTCGAGCCGAGCAGATGACTGAACCTCACCGGGCCGGTGTAGAGGCGATCGAGCAGCGGCACGCCGAGCACGTCGCCGAAGAAGTTGAGCCGGGCCGCCCGCGGCGGCTGGCCGTTGGCAGCGATGGCGAAGCCCCCGGTCGCGGTCACGACGGCTTCCGCCGTGTGGATGCGCTTCTTGCGCCGGAGCACGGTGCCGTCGCCGAGCTTTTCCTTGATCGGCATGGGCTTGGCCGAGAGGCCATGGTCGAGGCCGACGATCGCGGTCGTGCCGTCCTTGGTCAGCGTGATGGCGCCGCCCGTCACCGTGAAGGGCCCGACCGGATCGCGGTCGAGATAGGCCCAGACGCTCTTGCCTTCCAGGTGCGCCAGATCGGAGACGACGCGGTTGACGACCGGCCGCTCGACGGCGGCGTCGAGATAGTTGCCCGGCGTCCAGCGCTCGAGCCAGAGGTCGGTCTGGCCGGCGACCGTGCGCTCGACGAAGACGGAAATTGCGCGGTCGCCCTCGTCGACGCTGATGCCGCGGATCAGCCCGTCCGCATGCGTCTCCTGGCAGAAGGCGATGACGTTCTCGCTGCGCATGAAGATGAGCAGGAAGGCCGTGCCGTCGGCGGCGGCGCCGATCACGGCCGAGCCTTCGGCGCGCTCGGCGGAGGAGCGGAAAGCCATGTCGACGATCCTGCCGACGGTGGCGGTCGACAGGAGCGAGATGGCCGAGGCGCCGTAGTCCTGCTGCCCCTCGTCCCACAGGAAGTCTCGGATCACCGTGCCGGACGGCTGCACGAAGAAGACGCCGCCGTCGATCGCCGCCGGGATCGCCTCCTGCAGGATGCCATAGGTCGTCGTCTCGACGAACGAGATCGCGGTCTCGCCGTCGATGATGCGGTCGGGCACGTACCATTCCGAGACGTCGGTGAAGGCGGTCAGGTGCCGGCCGGCCCACAGGTGCCGGATCGTCACCACCTGGTCGGTGTCGAGCGTCGCCGAGATGCCGCGCGCGGCGCCGAGGCCGGAGCTCTGATCGAAGTCGAAGAACAGCGCGACGCGCGAGGCGATCAGCGTCTGCGGGAATTGGTGCAGGCCCGCGACCCAGAGCCGGGCCTGGAAGAACACGCCGCAGCGCGGCCAGCCCATGCCGGCGCCGAAGAGATCGACGCTCGTGCCCATCAGGCGGCCGTCCTGCAGCAGCGTGGTCGTGGCGCGCGCCGCGGCATTGTAGGGCACGTCGGCCCACAGCCGCGCCCAGTAGCGGCCGGCATTCGTCGAGCCGGTGAAGGCGACGGCGAAATCGAGGCTGTCCGGCGTCGCCGCGATCACCTCGACGGTGAGCCCCGTATCGACGTTGGGCAGAGCCTCGAGCGCCGCCTGGATCGCCGCCGCCAGGGCGACGACGTCCTGGCTCTTGACGATCGGCTGCGCGACGCGCCCCTCGACCGAGAGCACGACGAGGTCATTGTCGGCGACGTCGGTCAGGGTGATGCGCTGGATCGAGTCGCGGTTGCCTTGCGAGGAGGTCGTCGCCGGCTGGTTGGGGATGTTCGACCAGGTGACGGGCCGGAAATCCCAGCTCGTGTCGTCGCCCTGGCGCTGGATGATCGGCGGCTGCACCTGGTCGTGCCAGACGATGAGGCTGTCGAGAGACTGCGCTTGCGTCACCGCGCGCACCTGCTCGGAGCGGTGCTCGACGGCGATCGCCGCCTTCCACACGCCTTGCCGGAACACGTCGACGTTGCGGTCGGTGAGCGCCATCTCGTAGGTGTCGGCGGAGGAGTAGACGAAGGAGAGCTGCTTGACCTCGGAAATCTGCGCGCTCTCGGTCCACAGGTGCAGCGTGCCGATCGAGACGGCGCCGGTCGCCGCCTGCGGGCGCGCCACGAACCGCCAATAGCGGGCGGTGACGGACGAGCCCGGCGCCAGCGCGACGCGCCGCGAGGTGGCCGTCGTCGACAGATCGACGGGCGCGCCGAAGTCGGACCAGGCGGCGGCGTCGGTTGAATAGGCGACGGCGGCCCCATTGTCGCCGGAGCCGGTCGCGACGGAATAGTCGACGAGATCGACGGCGGCGATCGTGCGGGCTTGGCCTAAATCGATCTGCACGACGACGAGCTCGGCCCCGCCGCCGGCGGGCGTCGAGGTGGTCGTGACTTTCGTCGCCGGGTCCTGGTCGGTGAGATTGGCCGCCGTGCCGCCCGAAGGCGCCGTGACGGTAATGGGGTTGGCGGCGGTGTTGGCGAGCGGCACCGCCAGGAGGCGGCGGCGCAAGCGGCTTTTCATCATGCCGCCGTCGCGCCGCGTGAAGCCGCCCTGCGGTAGCGAGACGATGTTGCGGCCCTTGCGCAGCGCCCGATAGTAATGCTCGGTATCGATGCGCTCCGACATGCTCTCGTCGAGCACGCCCTTGGAGAAGTTGCTTTGCAGCGTGCCGCGGCCGCGCATCAGAACCTCGCGGCGATGAGCGGCGAGGCCGAGGTCGTCATCAGCGCCTTCGTCGGCTGCGAGGCCGCGTCGCGCGAGCGGGCCCGGCCGATCAAGCCCATGTCGCCCGGCACGCGCGGATCGCCGAGCGCGAGCACCGTGTAGGCCTGCTGTTGATCGAAGTTTTCTTTCATCGAGCCGGCGAGCAGGCCGGCGAGGTAGGTGACGATGGCCTCGATGAAGAGCGGCGGCCACAGCTGCGGGGAAGGCACGACGCGGACGCGGGCCCAGATGATCTCGGCATCGGTATAGATGCCATCGTCGAACAGCTCCCAGCGGGTGAACGGGGTTTGCGCGTCCTCGCGGTCGTAGATCGCCTTCGGCCCCTCGAGGCTTTCGGCGGGGAGCTGGAAGCGGTAGAGCCACCGGCCTTTCGGCTTGATGGCGTCGCGGTTGAGCTGGCGGATCGCCGATGCAAACGAGAAATCGCCGAGGCCGAGCGCTGTCTCGACGGCACTGTCGTAGAGCAGCAGCACGGCCTCCGCACCGTCGGCCACCTCCGATTGGAGGGGGGCCTCGCCGATGCGGACGAGCGCTCGATTGCAGACGGCGATCCGCGTCACCATGGGTTAGGTCGCCGTGAAGATTGCGATCGTGACCGCCGTGCCGCTGTTGGCGGTCACGAGGTAGTTTTTAGCGACCACGGAGCCGCCTTTTACCATCGTTGCCTGAATGGTGTCGCCCTTCGGCAGGTCGAGAACAGCGGCGTTGAAATAGTTGGCCGCCTCCACAGTCGCCACGGCATCGGCCGTTTCGTAAGTCCAGTGTGAGTTGGGCGCGCCCGACGCGGTGGCGCCCTTCGTGAACTGCCGCAGCAGTCCGTTTGCATCGAAAGCCATGAGATCAAGTCCTCTTCATCGTTCGGGTTGAGGCGAGAGGGGGCGAGCCGTCAGGCCCGCCCGCTCGAGATCAGGATCAGGAGATCGCCGAGGCGCTGTCGACCAGGCACTCGATGATGCCGCCGGTCGCGCCGCCCTGCAGCACCTTCGCGCCGAAGCCCATCCAGTTATTCGCAAACCAAGCGGTCTTCGTGTTCTCCCAGGTGATGCGGCTCTGCATCTCCTTGTTCGTGAGGCCGCCGATCGCGCTCTTGTGGTACATGAAGAAGCGCTTGCCAGTGCCCGACGGCGTCGCGAACAGCTCCTCATAGCCGAGGACCCAATTCACGCCGTTCCACTTCTTGGCGGTGACGCCTTGGGCGAGCGATTTCTCGTCCGACCACTGCGAGTTAGAGAACACCTGGTTGATGAGCATCTGGTTCCAGGCGGTCGGCGGCAGGATGCAATAAACGTCGCCATCCCAGGGCACGTCGCGCTTCTGCAGCGCGTTGATCGCCGCCATCGCGAGCGGGATCGTCCAAGCCGTGTTGGCGGCGCCGATGGCCGTGCCGAAGGTGCCGGTGCCCGCATCGAGCACGCGGTAGACGACGTCATCGAACTTGCGGCCCAAGGCCATGGCGGCGGTCGCCTGCGCCTCTTGCCGCTCGTCCAGGTCCATCTTGTCGAGGTCGGTCTCCTCGATCCACTCGGCCGCCTGATAGTTGTCGATGTCCACCTTGACCTTGGTGCGGCCGGCGTTCATCGGCACGGCCTCGTTGGGGCCGCCGCCGGATGGCATCTTCGTCGCCGTGCCCTTGCCGGCGAGCCGGAAGTAGCCGGACTTGGCGTCGGTAAGCTTGCCGTCCTTGATCGTGCCGCGGACGAGGTTGCCCTTGGACTGGAAAAGATGCGTGGCGCCGGCGATGTATTCCTCGCGCCACCAATTCGGAGCTTCGGTAGACATGGGGTGAGTGCCCTTCGCTAAACGGTCTGATGTTCAGCGCTTGGGCCGAGTGCCAGCTTCATCCACGGGCTTGCCGCGAGCGGTAGGTGCCATGGACTTCGAGCCGGGTCTGTCCCGCGCGTGGCCGTGACGCTACGCGCGGGCGTGAGGGGGGAGGACAGCCGCTTATTTGAACCGCTCTTTGAGCAGCCGCTCCGTCTCGGCGGCGAACTCGGGATCGAACTCCCGGCTTTGCGTGTTGTAGCGCGGGTCGCGCGTGCGGACGCGCACCTGGTCGTCGGTGAGCCCTTGCGCGCCGCCCTGGCCGCCGGTCTGGATGCCCGGCCCGCCACCCGTCATGCGCTGCAGTTTCTCGAGCGCCATGATGCCGGTCGCCGTGCCGCTCATGGATTTGAGATAGGCGCCTTCCTCGGCGGTCAGCGTGCCGTTCGTGACGAGCCCATCGGCCCAGGCTTCCGCCGCCGTCTCGCGGCGCTTGCCTTCGGCGATCATCTCCGCCTCGTTGCCGCGGAAGTCGCGGCCGACGAGCTTCTGCGCTTCGGCCTTCGGGTCGATCGGCGCCGGCAGCAGGCCAGCCTCGATGAAGCCCTTCGCGAAGGTCGTCAGCAGCGCGGGAAGCTGGCGATCGGTGATACCAGCCTGTTGCGCCGCCGTGCGCAGCAGCTGCATGCCCTTGTCGTCTGGGTCGCCGAACAGTTTCACGACCTCGGGCGAGCCTTCGATCTTGTAGCCCTCGGGCTTGTCGGGCACGGCGCCGAATTTGGAGATCGCCTCGCGGCTGCCCTTATAGGCGTTGTGGAGCCGCGAGATCGTGTCGGCCGCCGACGGTGTCTCGCCGAGGAATTGCTTGTCGAGCTCGAGGCCGGCGGGGAGCCAGTCGGGGCGCTCCGGCGGGGCGGCGCCGGCGGCGGGAGGCGGTGCACCGGCGCCAGCAGCAGGCGGCGCGCCACCGGCAGCACCGGCGGCGCCATCGGCTTCGAAGACAGGCCGTGTTCTGATCAGCATGTTATTTGCCCCTTGGTTTGGCCGGGCCCTTCTCGGCCTCGGCGAGAATGCGCACGATCATTTCGACGACCGAGTTCTGCCCGGCGCGGAACGTCGCGTAGGGCGCGATTTGATCGAAGGTCACAGGCGACTGGCCTGCCACCGCCTCCGGGATCATCGGCCGCCCGACCGTCTGATGCTTCAGCATGTCGAGCACCTTGCGCCCGGCGTCGCTGCCGAAGACGGCGGCGAACAGCGCGATCTGATCGTCGCGCTCACGGCGTTTTTCGGCGAGGAGGTCCTGGCTCTGCAGGCCCAACCGCTCGAGCGTCGCCCAGCCGGCGACTTGCAAGTCCGTCGGTGTCACTGTGGCAGAGCCTCCGGCTGTTGCGACGCCTCGTCGGCCTGCATCTGCTGCACGAGCATCTGCGCCTTCTGCGTCGCCTGCTGATCGACCCAC
>ERZ650308.1161-NODE-1161-length-13786-cov-5.303620_pt1 | contig 13786 bp, 11 predicted proteins | sample MGYA00376244_ERZ650308 | MGnify/ENA primary metagenome ERZ650308 (study PRJEB26733, sample SAMN07839295) | wastewater metagenome | biome: small river; feature: stream; material: water | place: USA: North Carolina | collected 2016-04-26 ...
CTATTTCTAAGAAAAAAGAAGAGCCGCAATGGATGACCGATTGGCGTATTGAGGCGTTTCGTGCTTGGGAACAAATGGAAGAACCAGAATGGGCCAATGTTCATTATGAAAAACCCGATTTTCAAGCCATTTCGTATTATTCGGCACCCAAAAAAGTCGATCCAAACAAAACGCTAGACGATGTAGATCCGGAACTTTTAGCGATGTACAAAAAGTTAGGAATTTCTGTCGATGAGCAAAAAATGATGAATAATGTGGCGATGGATATTGTGGTGGATTCGGTTTCAGTAGCTACAACTTTCAAGAAAACATTGGCCGAAAAAGGCATCATTTTCATGAGTATTTCTGAAGCCATTCGCGAATATCCCGAATTGGTTCAAAAACATTTAGGGACGGTGGTACCTCAAAAAGACAATTTCTATGCAGCTTTAAATTCGGCAGTGTTTTCAGACGGATCGTTCTGTTACATTCCCAAAGGCGTAAAATGTCCGATGGAATTGTCAACGTATTTTAGAATCAATCAAGCGGGAACCGGACAGTTTGAACGCACATTGTTAATTGCTGACGAAGGCAGTTATGTGAGTTATTTGGAAGGCTGTACAGCGCCAAGTCGTGACGAAAACCAATTGCACGCAGCGGTTGTAGAATTGATTGCGATGGAAGACGCTGAAATCAAATATTCTACGGTTCAAAACTGGTATCCCGGGAATAAAGAAGGTAAAGGTGGTGTGTTTAATTTTGTTACCAAAAGAGGTTTGTGTGAGATAAACGCTAAAATATCATGGACCCAAGTAGAAACTGGTTCGGCTGTAACGTGGAAGTACCCTTCTGTGATTCTCAAAGGAGATAATGCTGTGGGCGAATTTTATTCGATTGCGGTTACCAATAATTATCAGCAAGCAGACACAGGAACGAAAATGGTTCATTTGGGCAAAAACACCAAATCGACCATTATCTCTAAAGGAATTTCGGCAGGAAAATCACAAAACAGTTACCGTGGATTGGTTCAAATAAGCGCCAGAGCCGATAATGCTCGAAACTTTTCACAATGTGACTCGTTGTTGATGGGCAATAGTTGTGGTGCACATACGTTTCCGTACATCGAAAGTAAAAATCCAACGGCCAAAATAGAACACGAAGCAACTACCAGTAAAATTGGAGAAGATCAAGTTTTTTATTGCAATCAGCGGGGTATTCCAACAGAGAAAGCCATTGCGTTAATCGTAAACGGATTTAGTAAAGATGTGCTAAACAAGTTACCCATGGAATTTGCTGTGGAAGCACAAAAATTACTAGAAATTTCGCTGGAAGGAAGCGTAGGTTAATCTTAATGAATTGTAACACCTAAAAGGGTTTAAAATAAAGAATAATATGTTAAAAATCAGCAATTTACACGCTTCAATTGGCGATAAAGAAATATTAAAAGGAATCAACCTTGAAGTAAAAGCAGGGGAAGTACACGCGATTATGGGTCCAAATGGAGCCGGAAAAAGTACGTTATCTTCCATCATTGCCGGAAACGAAAATTACGACGTAACCGAAGGTGAAATCTTTTTGGACGGAGAAGAATTATCAGAATTAGCTCCCGAAGAAAGAGCCCACAAAGGGGTTTTTTTATCGTTTCAGTACCCAGTTGAAATTCCGGGTGTTTCGGTGACTAATTTCATCAAAACAGCAATTAATGAAAAACGCAAGGCCAATGGTCAAGACGAAATGCCGGCAAATGAAATGCTGAAATTGATTCGTGAAAAATCGGAATTGTTAGAAATGGACCGTAAATTTTTGTCGCGTTCATTAAACGAAGGTTTTTCAGGTGGAGAAAAGAAACGTAATGAGATTTTTCAAATGGCTATGTTGGAACCGAAAATCGCGATTTTGGACGAAACCGACTCTGGTTTGGATATTGATGCATTGCGAATTGTAGCCAACGGGGTAAATAAATTGAAAAACGAAAACAACGCAGTTTTAGTCATTACACACTACCAAAGATTGTTGGATTATATTGTTCCCGATTTTGTGCATGTTTTGATGGACGGAAAAATTGTAAAATCAGGTACGAAAGACCTGGCATTGGAATTGGAAGAAAAAGGATACGACTGGATTAAAGAAGAATTAGTTTAAGACAATATTGTCCTACTAACGAAAGACGCATCTCCACAAGAGATTCCTCGGTCATTAGGAAGATAAAAGAACACACAAAATGGAATTAAAAGAAAAATTACTATCGTCTTTTATGGCTTTTGAAGAGCGTGTAGATGTGCAAACTGAACTTCATGATTTGCGTACCGCAGCTATAAAAAACTTTGAACATAAAGGCTTCCCAACCAAGAAAGACGAAGCTTGGAAATACACTTCTTTGAATGCAATTTTAAAAAGAGATTTTACCGTTTTCCCTAAGAGCGAACCAACGATAGAATTCAAGGACGTTAAAAACTACTTTTTACACGAAATAGACACCTATAAAGTGGTGTTTATTGATGGTGTTTTTGCTTCCAATTTATCCTCTACTACTCATGATGGCATAGATGTTTGCTTGATGTCTTCGGCATTGACCAAACCGAAATATAAAATGGTTATTGACACCTATTTTAACCAAATTGCTAATAAGGACGAAACGTTAACTTCTTTAAATACGGCTTTCGCCAATGAAGGAGCTTACATCAACATTCCGAAAAGTAAAGTTGCCGATAAACCGATAGAAATCATGTACTTCTCTACGGGTTCTGAAGCGGCGCTTCTCGTACAGCCAAGAAACTTGGTGATTGTAGGCGAAAATTCTCATGTGCAGATTATTGAAAGACACCAATGCTTGAATGAAAATGCAGTTTTGACCAATTCGGTTACCGAGATTTTTGCACAAAAAAGAGCGATTGTGGATTATTATAAAATTCAGAATGATAAATTAGAAGCAAACTTGATCGACAACACGTATGTGTCTCAAAAACAAGAAAGCCACGTGTCGGTACAAACGTTTTCTTTTGGAGGTAATTTGACCCGAAACAACTTAAATTTTTATCATTTTGGCGAACGTTTAACGAGTACTTTGAACGGAATTACCATTATTGGTGATAAGCAGCACGTAGACCATTACACTTTGGTACACCACGCGCAACCCAATTGCGAAAGTTTCCAAGATTACAAAGGGATCTATTCGGATCGTTCGACAGGAGTATTCAATGGAAAAGTATACGTAGAAAAAGAAGCACAAAAGACAAATGCGTTCCAAAAAAGCAACAATATTTTATTAAGCGATAAGGCGACAATCAATGCCAAACCACAATTGGAAATTTTTGCTGACGACGTAAAATGCTCCCACGGATGTACCGTTGGGCAACTAGATGAATCGGCTTTGTTTTACATGCAACAACGTGGTATTCCGAAGAAAGAAGCTAAAGCTTTGTTGATGTATGCCTTTTCGAATGCGGTTATTGAAAGTATTAAAATCCCGGAATTGAAAAATAGAATTACCGCAATAATCGCTACCAAATTGGGCGTAAAATTAGGATTTGATTTATAGCAAATAGCGATTAAAAAAATAAAAAAAGGCGTAAAGTGAAATCAACTTTACGCCTTTTTTAGGTTTATTTTTTAATACTGCGCACGATTCCGCCCAGCAATCCATTAAAGTTAAATTCAGGGTCTTCTTTGAGTCCCATGCGCACAATTACTAGATCGTGACTTGGGAAAATGGCGACCATTTGTCCTTGAAAACCGCTGGCAAAATACAAATCTCTAGGTGCTGCTGGAAAACGACCGCTGGAGTTGAGCCAAAATTGACCGCCGTATTGACCGTTTGAAGTAGCAGTAGGAGTAGCTACATATTTTGCCCAACTTGGCTTAAAAAGTTGCTCGCCGTTCCAATTGCCTTGGTGCAAATACAACAATCCGAATTTCGCCCAATCTCGTGTAGTTGCCCATCCGTAAGATGACCCCACATAATGACCTGCCATATCGGTTTCTACTAACATGGAGTGCATCCCTATTTTATCAATCAACTCTGCATACCAAAAATCCAAATAGTTTTGATGGCTTTTGAATTGTTTTCTTAAGATGCCCGAAAGTAAATTAGTCGTTCCCGACGAATAGTTCCAGTGCGTATTGGGTTGGAAAGCCAATGGTTTTTCAAGTTGCGAACGTGTCATGTCTTCTGCTTGAAAAAGCATTTTGGTCACATCCGAAATGGCTCCGTAATCTTCTACCCATTCCAAGCCTGAATTCATGTGTAATAAATCGTTGGTGGTGATTTTTTTGCGTTCATCGTTTGCCCATTCTGGAATAGGAGCGGGTTGGTAGATGTTGTATTTTTCTTGTTTTTCCAAAATTCCAAATAGGGTAGCGGTAATACTTTTGGTCATGGACCAACCCAGTATTTTACTGTTTTTAGTAAATCCTGTATCGTATTTCTCGGCAATAATTTTGTCTTTGTAAATTACAATTAGAGAACGCGTGCGTTTGTTTTTTTGGCCCTTTTTATCAAAAGCGTTGTTTACGGTTTGGTTCAATAAATCGTAATCAATGTTGGAAAATAACGTGTCTTTTTGTTCTGCATCGCCATAAGGATAAACCAAACTGGCTTTTGAAGTCGTTCTTTTAGGGACCAAATAAGGCTGTGTTGTGTCAAAACCGTCGTTGATTAGGGTCGCGCCCAAACCTTCGCGATAGATTGCTTTTCGTTCTTTTAAACCTTTCACAGATGCGGTTACAAATTGACCCGCATCGTCGATTTTGTTTTGTGCTAAATCGATGAGGTTGATGTCGTTATCGCCCTTTTCAATCATTTCTTGCGTACGGTGATCTATAAAATGTCCTGAAGCCATGCTTTTGGCCGAAAAACCAGAAATTAAATCCAGTTTAGGATAGGTCGTGAATCCAAAATAGAACAGCGCAATAACCGCTGCAATAGCGACAAGTTGAAGAAATTTTTTCATTTGAAATGGTTTGAAATCGATGCAATGTAAAGAAAAATCAGCAAATATGTTCAACTGCAAAAACAAGCGTGTTAATGAGCCCCGATAGAAGCGGCATCCTTTTGGGGTTCTTACCCCAAAAGATAGAGCGAATAGCGGGACATTACGTGATAAAATATCAAAATAAGTGCTCCAAAAATCAAGCTAAATTATTTTGAAAAATCCACTTCAATTTTACTACTTTTGTATTTAGAAAAATTCTAAATAAATGTTTGACATTCAAAAAATAAGAGCCGATTTTCCGATACTTTCAAGACAGGTCAATGGAAAACCATTGGTGTATTTTGACAACGGAGCGACGTCGCAAAAACCCCAAGTGGTGATTGATGCGATTGCGACCTATTATCAGGAAATCAATGCCAATATTCACCGCGGGGTTCATACGTTGAGTCAGTTAGCTACAGATGCCTACGAAGCTTCTCGAATTAAAATTCAACACCATATCAATGCTTCGTTTTCTCACGAAGTGCTGTTTACTTCGGGGACGACACACGGGGTAAATTTGGTGGCTAATGGATTTGCTTCCCTTTTGAAAGTGGGTGATGAGGTACTGGTTTCGGCATTGGAACACCATAGTAACATTGTGCCTTGGCAAATGTTGTGTGAAAAGACAGGAGCTGTTTTGAAAGTCATTCCGATGAATCAAAAAGGCGAATTAATACTGGCAGATTTTGATGAGTTGTTATCAGAAAAAACTAAAATCGTAACGGTCAATCATATTTCGAATGCGTTGGGAACGATCAATCCTATAAAATACATTATTGACAGAGCCCATCAATTTGGCGCTGCCGTTTTTATTGACGGCGCACAAGCTGTGCCGCATTTAAAACCCGATGTGCAAGCATTGGATTGTGATTTTTATGCATTTTCTGGGCATAAAATATGCGGACCAACAGGCACGGGAATTTTATATGGAAAAGAAGCTTGGCTTAACCAATTGCCACCTTATCAAGGAGGAGGCGAAATGATTAAAGAAGTTACTTTTGAAAAAACTACCTATGCCGAATTACCCCATAAATTTGAAGCAGGCACCCCAAATATTGCAGGAGGAATTGTGTTAGGTACAGCTATTGATTATATGAATTCGATTGGTTTTGAAAACATTCAAAAGCAAGAGTTGGAATTATTATCGTACGCTACCGAGCAGTTATTAGCCATTGAAGGATTAAAAATTTACGGAACGGCCGAGGAAAAAACTTCGGTGATTTCATTCAATATTGACGGCATTCATCCGTATGATATTGGAACCATTGTTGATAAATTGGGCATCGCCGTTCGCACAGGCCATCATTGTGCGCAGCCGATTATGAATTTCTTTGAAATTCCGGGAACCATTCGTGCTTCGTTTGCTTTTTATAATACCAAAGAAGAAATCGATATCTTTGTTACAGCTGTGAAAAGAGCGGTAAACATGTTGCAATAAATACTAATTCTATGAAATTACTAGCGCTCCTTTTTTTGACTTTGTTTGTAGGTAAAGGCTGTTCAAATACGGATGACCTAAAAAACACGCGTATAGAATACACCGCGATCTCACGAGGATATTACCAACAAATCGTTGTCAGTAATCAAGGAATGGTGGTGCAAACGGGTCGAGAGGGTTCAGAAAAAAAGACGATTTCAATATCTGAAAAGGATTGGAAAGCGTTAGTAGCCAATTTTCAAACGATTGAACTTGAGCAAGTAGCTGCTTTCAAAGCTCCAACCCAAAAGCGTTTTTCGGATGGCGCTGCCCTAGCACACGTGAAATTCACAGTGAATGAAAAAGAATACCAATCGGCCGATTTTGACCATGGTTTTCCACCTGCCGAAATGGAGAAATTAATCAACAAACTAGTTGCCTTAGCAAATCAAAAATAATGAACATACAACACATACAAGATAGTATCATAGACGAATTTTCCATCTTTGACGATTGGATGGAGCGTTATGAATACATTATTGATTTAGGAAAATCGTTGCCCTTAATCGACGCCCAATACAAAACTGATGATAATCTGATTCAGGGATGTCAGTCTAAAGTATGGGTCCACGCCGAATTAAAAGACGATAAAATTGTATATACTGCAGACAGTGATGCCATTTTGACTAAAGGGATTATTGCGATATTAATTCGCTCTTTTTCTAATCAATCTCCTGCGGCAATATTGGAAGCAAACACCAATTTTATTGATGAAATAGGGCTCAAAGAACATTTATCGCCTACACGAGCGAATGGCTTGGTATCGATGGTAAAAAAAATCAAAATGTATGCATTGGCTTTTGATGCGATGCACTAATTGTAAAACTAAGAATACTAAAACTAGATAAATATACAATGGAAGAATTTAACGATACGATCAATTTAGGGGATGATGTGGTCAAAACATTAAAAACAATTTATGATCCCGAGATTCCGGTTGACATTTATGAATTGGGCCTGATATATGACGTAATGATTAATGAGGATAAAGATGTAAAAGTGATCATGACTTTGACTTCTCCAAATTGCCCTGTGGCAGAAACATTACCTTTGGAAGTTGAGGAAAAAATCAAAAAAATTGATACCGTTCAATCGTGTGAAGTAGAAATCACGTTTGATCCACCATGGAGCAAAGATCTGATGAGTGAAGAAGCGAAACTAGAATTGGGAATGCTGTAACTACCGCATCATGGACGAAATAATAAATAAAGTCGCGAATTCTTCTTTAGAAGTTTTTGATTTGGAGGATTATTATCCGGAAGGAAAACGAACCTCTGTTGATATTTCGCAGTGGCTGGAAGAAGGCACATTCTTGAAAGAAAAAGATTTTAGAAGCGCCTTATCTCAGCATAATTGGGAGCAATACAAAGACCAATTTGTGGCTATTTATTGTGCTACAGATGCCATTATTCCTGCTTGGGCAACACTCTTGGTTACGGTTCATTTAGCCCCTTTTGCGCAAAAAACGTTTACAGGAACGGTTCACGAAATAGATGGTTTGCTTTACACCGAATTGCTTTCAAAATTGGATTACAGTAATTATCAAGGTAAGGCTGTTATTTTGAAAGGTTGTTCAAAAAAACCTGTTCCGGAGACTGCTTATATTATGGCCATCCAACAGTTACAAAAAGTGGCAAGAAGTATTATGTATGGAGAAGCTTGCTCGGCCGTGCCTCTTTTCAAAAGAAAATAATAACATAACATATAAATAGCACGATGTGATGGAGGCTGTTTTTGATCATGAAACTCTCGAGATTATTTTCGGGAGTTTTTTTGTTTAATTGAAATTAATCTTTATTTTTGATTCAATATACTATAAGCCAAACAAATAAGAATGGAAGAATTTTTCAAAGGAATCATGTTTCTTGGAGTAGTAATTGGATTAATATTCATATTCATTACTAATTTATCTCCAAAAAGAAAGGACAAGTCAATCATCTATTTAAATCTTTTTGTCCTTTCCTTCATCCTCAACAACCTACAAATTACATTAGCGGATTACCATTATTTACCGCTTAATTTTTTTCAGCGAAAACTATTAATCCCCTTTTATGTATTAATCATCCCTTGTTTTTATACGTTTGTCACCTATTATTTAAAGGCCGAAAAGAAAATCCAATCTTTTGTGTTGATTTCAACAGTACTTTTTTTAATTGAAATCGGAATTCGTATAGTAGTATCCTTTTTTTATTATCACGAAACGACTCCTTTTGTTGTAGCTAAATATGCGCAAATAGAAGAAATCATCAATGTTTGTTATACCTTATTTTTGTATTTTAAAGTAGTTCATATTTTTTTAAACCAATCCAAATTATATGAAAACATCTCCTCTTACGATAATATGAATTGGATTAAAAAGTTCTTACTTTTCGGATTTATCATCCTTCTTTTGTGGGTTTTCGCCATTTTATTTAACATAAAAGAAGTGCTATCGCCCAACATACCAGTGTATTATCCGTTACGACTTTCCTCTTCTTTAATTATTTTTTGGATTGCTTACTACGGATTTTTCAAATACAAATTATTGACGGAACGCATTGAACTTCGACGAGAAATTGGGAAAAGTACCCTAAATATCAGCTTAAAGTTAAAAACGGACGATAGCTTTTCTAAAATTGAGCAATACATCATGGATGAAAAGAGGTATTTGGATCCGTTATTAAGTTTAGAAACCATTTCGATCGAACTCAACATCAGTTCTAGAACCCTTTCCAACATTACAAAAACGTACCGTTCAATGACACTTCTGGACTATATTAATCATTTTAGGGTAGAAGAAGCAAAATTAATTTTGATGAATCCGGAATATTCCAATTACACGATTACGGCGATTGGATTTGAGTGCGGATTTAATTCGAAGGCTACTTTTTATCGTGTTTTTTCTAAGTTTACCAATACAACCCCTACCGATTATAGATCAAAAAATAACTGATTGAATCGTCTCATTTTTTGTAAAGGTGTCTCAATTTCTGTAGTTCTACAAAAATTGAGACACTTGTTTTTTTAGGCACGACTACATTTGTTTTGAAAAATAATTTCCACAGAAATGAAAACAACACTTATTACCCTTGCAGTAAGCCTGTTCTTTTTAACAGCCTGCACCAACGACGAAGCCAAAGGCAGTGAATGCCAAGCCAATTTGCCCGCCATTACAACCACTGGAGCCAATACGTTTGGCTGTTGCATCAACGGAAACCTACTTATTCCCCGGGACGGGACGGGTACATTTGGCGCTAGTGATGATGGATATAGTTTATTTGGTGGTTATCCCAATTCAACGGATTATTATGAATTAGACATAAGAGATTTTAAAAGTGAGCGAACAGGTAAAATTTTAATTCATTTAAATCAAGTTCACTCAAACGGTACCGGAGATTACATCATTAACGAATCAAACGGAGAACATTCTATTGATGGCTTAAATCATACGTATTTGCATTGTCGTGTTTTTGATCCCAAAACGAATAGTTACCAGTATTACCGTTCCACGGAGAATTCGGGAATAATTAAAATTACGCGTTATGATTTTCAGCACAGAATTATTTCTGGAACATTTAATTGTATCGTGACTAATTCATCGAATCCCAATGACAGTATTGAAATAAAAGACGGAAGGTTTGACATTAATTGGTTAACACTTCCCAACACTTCTTTTCCATAAAAAAGGTTGCCACGGCAATGGCAACCCTAATCTAGATCAACAAACGCAAATTTATTAACCAAAAATCAAACAAAAGTATGAAAAAATTCAACTACTTTATGTGGGTAGTGCTTTTTGCTATCGCTGCCCATGCCCAATCGATTTCTGCTGATGAAACCATTAGTCTGGATCAACAACTCTCCAACATTCCACAGACATCCGTAACCAGTGGGATTATTTATGAACGGGTCATTTCTGCATCCAATTTGTATAACTTTAATAAAGTTAGCGCCTTCAACACTGCTAATTTTCCTTATTTCAAACAAGCTTTTTCAGAAATGCGACGCGCAAGTAACCACACCAAGTTCATTTCGCTTGAGGCGTTTACAAATTTGGCAGCAGCTAATACAACCCCAAATGAGGTCGATTTGGCTATACTGAACACCCAATTTAACATATTGAATTACAATGAAGATAACCCAAATGCGGGCGGAATGACTTATAATACCTCAACCAATAAGTATGTGCTGATCCCGAATAAAGCACCTTTTTATTTACTGCACAATACCGTCATTGCCCCAACAAAAGAGTATGTCAGCTGTCCCCAAGTCGTATATAAATTGCGAAATGATCTGTATTTTAAAAATGGCACCAAAAGCATCAAAACCTTGGTTGCCAATTTTGGTGATGGCATCAACAGAACAGTTATTAGTAATTCGGTTTTGGTGAATCAGAATATTACGGTTAACTATAACAGTAGTGGTGAAAAAATAAGCACGTTTACCCTCACTTACAATGATAATTCTACTTTGGTTACTTATGGAAAAATCTACTTTAATTATGTATCAACCAATACATCTGTCACCCATACAACACCTGGTTCTTGTGGTGGAATTGACCCACTTAGACAAGATTTTGTTTTGCAAGCCGACATCCCTTTCACGGGATACAACATGAGCGATCCTACGATAAAAGCTAAAATCGATTACCGAATTTATTATGCTTTTGAACATACCGATAAAAAAGTACGAAAACCCATCATCATTGTGGACGGATTCGACCCTGGAGACAAACGGAAAATTGAAGATTGTGATTGCGAGAAGATCCCAGATTGTGCGGCTCGAAACACGACCGACGGTGCATTTGATCCGGCTAAACACAAATCCATTTTGGATTTGATGATTTATTATGATGAGCTTGGTTTTAAAAAAGAATTATTAGTAAAACTTCGAACAGCTGGCTACGACGTTATTATTGTCAACCATCCGAAATACACAACGACCAATTTACAAAACGGTCAAACCACAACCATTGATGGCGGGGCTTATTATATTGAAAGCAACGCCATGGCGTTAATCAAATTAATACAACAAACAAAGACTTTGCTGAACATTAATGGAAGTACCAGCCAGATAGCTATTGTGGCTCCTAGTATGGCTGGGCAAATATCTCGTTATGCGTTGTCTTATATGGAAAAAAAATATGCCGAAACGAATAATCCAGTATGGCAGCACAATACGTATTTATGGATAAGTGTAGACAGTCCGCATTTAGGCGCTAATATCCCATTAGGTGACCAAGCATTGCTCTACTTATTAAAAGATGGAGGGATAGAAGCGGCAGGCAATTTTTATGATAAACAACTGTCATCGCCAGCAGCAATGCAACAGTTGATTGAGTTTCACAGGCCTAATCTAGGTTCTCACAATGTGAACTCCTATATGTTGAATGCTCAAACGACTTCTCAAAACATGCCGAATGATAGAGGAAACCCAGTTTTTCAACAGCATTACAACAATCAAAACAGCAATGGATTGCCAAATTCGAATGGATGGCCCCAAAACTTACGAAAGATATCCATAGTCAACGGTTCGTTAACAGGTTCTAGACAAACCCAATCGGTTAATGGGAGACCGTTTATTCCTTTTGCAGATACCGGCGTAACAGTCTTGAATATGAGGGGATTTCAAAGGGTTTACTTAGATTTACCTTGGCCGCTGGGGTCGATTACGTTTAGGATTCACATTGCCTCTTTGGAATCTAATTTCATGCCGTCTTTTAATACGGAAGCAATGGTAGCACGGTTTAAAAAGTCATTTAGTGATCAAAACACCGTAGCGTCCAACTTCAATTCTCGTGGGTGCATGGACAATGTTCCTGGGGGATTTTATGGTGCTCAATCGGATATTTTTGACGAAGTAAATTCTCAAGATCCGGTACCTGGAGTATCCTTAACGGCATTAAATAATTGGACCTTAGATAATTTATCAATGGAAAATTTTGCGAAATCATTAAGTGAAATGTTGGGCGGATCGGAATGGTACATTCATGCCTACAACCCGATACATTCTTTTATTCCTTCCTTTTCAGCGCTAGGTCATTTGCAACCCAATCAAAATTGGGCCAATCCATTAAATACAAACCTAACCTGTCCGTCAAACAAGCTCACTCCTTTTGATAGTTATTATGGAGCAGAGTACAATACGCAGCATACCAGTTTTACAAAAGAAAGCGTAGATTGGCTGCTTAAAGAACTAGCCGGTGTACCACAAGCACCTCATTTTCCAATTCAAGCGGACGCTTTTTTGGGACCAAATGCTTTTTGCAATCAAGCTACTTATTCTTTTTCAGATTTATGTAAAATTCCGAGTGCCGTGACTTGGTCGGTTTCAGACAATCTTCAAATTGTAAGTCAATCAGATATTGCGATTACAGTATCTAAAATTACGGACGGAGCGGGTACTGTTACAGCTACTTTTCAAAATGGACAAACTCAAACAAAAAAGATTTGGGTTGGAAACCCATCTATTCAATTGGACTATCAATATTTTGAACCACAACCCATAAAATCCATCGTTTGCGTTGAAAGTAGTTTTCCAAATCTAACTTTGGAACAACAAAACATTACAAGCCTAACGTATCAGATTTGTAATTCAAATACCATCAATAACATGAACCTGAGCAATTGCATGATGCCCAGAAAAAATTGTTGTATTGAATATACCGCAACGAATGGGTGCGGAAGCACTTCGGTGCAGTTTCAGTGTCTTGCATTTAGACAAAGCGATGATACAAAATACTTTGCAGTTTATCCAAATCCTGCTTCAGATATTGTTAACATTGACATTCGTGACGAAAACGAGCTTCCAGAAAAAGAGGCAATTGTTTCAGGAGAATTATTTGATATGATGGGGCAATCTAAAACCAAGGTAGCTATTGTTGATCACAAAGCAAGCTTTTTAGTCAGTAATTTGAACAAAGGAATTTACATACTTAAAATATTCATCGATGATCAAATCGAATCCCATCTTATTGAGGTTAATTAGTTAGTTGTTGTTGAAGGCCATTAGTGCAAACTAATGGCTTTTACTCTTCTACTATAATATCTTTAAAATCAGGATATAGAAACTGATTATACGGAAAACGAGTCACATGAATTTCGCGCACTTTTTCATAGACGCGTTCTCTAAATTCCTCAAAGTTTTCTTTATGAATTGCCGAGATAAACAAAGCGTTTTCACTTCCTACTGCACTCATCCACGTTTGTCTCCATTCCTCTAACGTAAAATGTTTTGAAGTTCTTTCGGTAATTAAATCATCCGATTCAATGGTTAAATGTTGGTAAGTGTCTATCTTATTAAAAACCATGATGACCGGCTTGTCACTGCATTTAATATCTTGTAATATTTGGTTGACCGAGGCTATATGATCTTCAAA
>ERZ650308.1162-NODE-1162-length-13780-cov-25.704044_pt1 | contig 13780 bp, 8 predicted proteins | sample MGYA00376244_ERZ650308 | MGnify/ENA primary metagenome ERZ650308 (study PRJEB26733, sample SAMN07839295) | wastewater metagenome | biome: small river; feature: stream; material: water | place: USA: North Carolina | collected 2016-04-26 ...
TGGCAAATCATAAGTCAGCTTTAAAAAGAATTAGAAGTAACGAAAAGAAAAGAGTATTAAACAGATACCAACACAAAACTACGCGTAATGCGATCAAAGCTTTGCGTTTGGCTACTGATAAAGCGGATGCTTCATCTAAATTATCTGCTGTAATCTCAATGATTGACAAGTTAGCTAAGAAAAATATCATTCATGATAATAAAGCTTCAAACTTGAAATCTAAGTTAACAAAACACGTTGCTAAATTGTAATAAATACAATTGAAGAAAGTTAAAGCCTCCTTTTAGGAGGCTTTTTTTATTCTATATTATTTTGATGTTAAGTAATGAATAGAAACAATTTTTTATCTCAAAATAAAGTGTACCTTTGCACCCATTAAAAATCACAGATGGAATCTATTAGAAACATTGCAATTATTGCCCACGTTGACCACGGTAAAACGACTTTGGTTGATAAAATTATGTATCACTGTCAATTATTTCGTGATAACGAAAACACAGGTGACTTAATCCTTGACAACAACGACCTAGAGCGTGAAAGAGGAATTACAATTACTTCAAAAAACGTTTCGGTTGTTTACAAAGGAACAAAGATCAATATTATTGATACTCCTGGTCACGCCGATTTTGGTGGTGAGGTAGAACGTGTATTGAATATGGCTGATGGAGTTTGTCTTTTAGTAGATGCTTTTGAAGGACCCATGCCACAAACACGTTTCGTATTGCAAAAAGCAATTGATTTAGGTTTAAAACCATGTGTGGTTATTAATAAAGTGGATAAAGAAAACTGTACTCCTGAAGAAGTTCATGAGAAAGTATTCGACTTGATGTTTGAATTAGGAGCTACAGAAGAACAATTGGATTTCCCAACTGTTTATGGTTCTGCTAAAAATAACTGGATGTCTGATGATTTCAGAAATCAAACAGAAAATATCGAACCATTGTTAGATATGGTAATCCAAAATGTGCCTGCTCCTAAGGTTTCTGAAGGGACACCACAAATGTTGATCACTTCATTAGACTTTTCATCTTTTACAGGACGTATCGCAATTGGCCGTTTAGAAAGAGGAGTTTTGAAAGAAGGTATGCCGATTTCTTTATGTAAAAGAGACGGTTCTATCTTAAAATCTAGAATTAAAGAATTACATACTTTTGAAGGTCTTGGACGTAAAAAAGTAGCTGAAGTTGTAGCAGGTGATATCTGTGCAATTATAGGTGTGGAAGGATTTGAAATTGGGGATACTATCGCCGATAATGAAAACCCAGAAGCGTTACAAACGATTGCAATTGATGAACCTACTATGAGTATGTTGTTTACCATTAACGACTCTCCATTTTTTGGAAAAGAAGGTAAATTTGTTACTTCTCGACACATTAGAGACCGTTTGACTAAAGAATTAGAGAAAAACTTAGCGATGAAGTTAGGTGAAACTGATTCTGCTGATAAATTCATGGTTTTTGGTCGTGGAGTATTGCACTTATCTGTTCTTATTGAAACTATGAGAAGAGAAGGGTATGAATTACAAATTGGACAGCCGCAAGTTATCATTAAAGAAATTGATGGAAAAAAATGTGAGCCTATTGAAGAGTTAACCATTGATTTACCAGAATCACTTTCAGGAAGAGCAGTAGAGTTTGTAACTTTACGTAAAGGAGAAATGTTGAGTATGGAAACCAAAGGGGAACGTATGATTATCAAATTCAATATTCCATCTCGTGGAATTATTGGATTGCGTAATCAATTGTTAACTGCAACAGCTGGTGAAGCGATTATGGCACACCGTTTCATTGGATATGAACCATTTAAAGGTGAAATTTCTGGACGTAACAAAGGATCTTTAATTTCAATGGAAAAAGGGAAAGCGATTCCTTATTCTATTGATAAATTACAAGATCGTGGAAAGTTCTTTGTGGAGCCAAATGCTGAAATTTATGAAGGACAAGTAATTGGAGAAAATTCTCGTGGTGATGATATGTGTGTGAATGTAACCAAAGAGAAAAAACAATCTAATGTTCGTTCTTCTGGGAATGATGAAAAAGCAAGAATTATTCCGCCAATCATTTTCTCTCTTGAAGAAGCGTTAGAATACATTCAGAAAGATGAATATGTTGAGGTTACTCCAAAAAATATTCGTTTAAGAAAAATATATTTGACAGAAACAGATAGAAAAAGATTCAAAGTCTAAGGATTAAATTATTTTATTAAAGAAAAACCACCAATGAAAGTTGGTGGTTTTTTTTATTCGATTAGCGAATTAAACTAAAATGCCCCTTAATTTCTCTACCATCTTCAAGTATAATAGAGTACCAATAATCATCTGAAGGTAATGGTGCACCGTTAAAGGTTCCATTCCAAGCCCAACCCGTTTCTGGTAATGGAAATTGCACTAACAGTTTTCCATATCGGTCAAAAATATAGATCTGTGATTTGGAATTAAACCTTTCATTAACCCCATTTATATTCCATAATTCGTTTTCATTATCATTGTTTGGCGTGAAAAATTTTGGAATGCCAAGAACAGCAATTTCTTTCGAAATTGACTCACAACCTTTTTTTGTGTCATCAATATAAATGGTATGAATTCCGGCTTCTACATTATCAAAAAAATTCGATATTTGGGGTAAACCAGAATCAAGTCGATATACATAAATTCCTCTTCCTGAAGCATTTATTGTAATAGAATTTATTTGGGACAAATCAACAATATCAATGCTATTAATGGTCGCTGTATCAGATGCATCCACTTTAATGGTTCTAGTTCTTGAACAACCTTTATCGGTACTTACTTCTACAGTATAAATACCTTCTTTATTCACATTTATTATAGAATTCATTTCAGCGGGTAATATATCCCCATCTTTGGTCCATTTATAACTATAAGTTGTACTTGCAACTCCGGAGCGCAGTAAAGCATCCAGAGGTACAAAAACAGAAGGTTGATTTAAACAAATTATGGTATCATCTTGTCCGTCTTCGTTAGTATCAATATTTGGTTTTGGATTTACAATTAATTTGACATATTTCCCTATCCCAAAGCAGGAATTATCTGAGACACTCTCTATTCTTACATATATATCTTGTCCGTCATTACTGTTGCCATATGGAATATTTCTATATTTCTTTATATTAGTTATTTCTTTTGTTTCATCCTCTGTTACTGCATCATTTAAGGTTGGATAGTATTTTATGGAGTAATCACTACTAGAATTAGGAAGTTGAGAATATATGTAATCAGTTACACTACTAAAATCAAATTCGGCTGTACCGTCAGTATCGGTACTAATACCATTAACTAAATCATCACATGCCATAAATGGTTTATTGAAACTTTGAATTTGAGTGGATAATACTTTTAAATTTATTACAGCAGTACTAGTACAACCATTTGTGTTTTCAACATTGACCCAAACGGAAGTAGAATTTGTAGTGTATGCATTCGGATTAGGAATTAAATCGTTGGTATCTTTATTTTGTGCTCCAACTAATGTGTTATAATAAGTAAATGTCTCAGTTGATGCATTTGTAGAAATGAAATTATTTTTTTCTCTAAGGTTAAAAGTATAATAATCACATTGTTTTAAATCTATGGAAGGCTCAATTACTGGTAAAGCATTTACCGTTAAGGTTGTAGGATCGGATATTCGCCCGCAACTATTTCCATTTTTTGCTAATACTACTCGGAATTGATTACCCTGCATTGCATTGGTTACATTAGTAATGATTAATGTATTGGTAGTTGCCCCTGAGTAAGTACTGTCATTTGTAATATTATTCCATATCGTCCCATTGAGTAGCTGCCATTGATAGGAATTCACTCCGTTTTCGGTTATGTTAATTGAGGTATTTTGAAATAAGCATGTAGGTGAAACAAGTGGTTGTTTAGTAATAATTATAGGGGCAGCTGTACTATAATCTGTGTTTGGTGGAGAATAAGGAGCTCCAACTATCAAGCCGTTTTGATCTACTCCAATAGGGGAATTCCCATATTTACCATCGGAATCGCCATCACTGAACCCAGCTTCAATCACATCATTACAACCGTCGTTTTCACGGTCAAAATCACGAAAATTTCGAATTCCGTCAACATCTTGATCAGCACTTGTTTCGATTTCGTCTTTGATTCCATCGTTATCACTATCCAAATCTAAATAATCGTAAATAGTATCCTGATCAGTATCTTGAGGATTTGTTACTGTTCCAAACACATCATAAATTCCGTCTTTATTTAAATCGGTTGTAGGAGAAGCATTTACTGTATTTGGATTTCCTTCAATGCTATCTAGTATTCCATCATTATCAGCATCTGTGTCCAAATAATCGGGAGTTAAATCTAAATCAGAATCTCTTGGAATGCATTTTATTTTTATTTTAAAAGAGGCTTTATTATTTGAAATATCCGATAAATTTTTATGACTAAAAGTTAGCGAAGTCGTTTGGTACGATTGGAAACTAAATTTACCTGTACCTGCAGCAAGTGGTGTTGTACTATTTAATCGGAAACGGATTTCAAAGGATGAATATTCGGTTATTCCACTTTCAAAAATACCATCATAGTTGGTGTCAATTAACAATTGGTTAGACGGATTCACTACTGTAATGGTTTTATCAATATCAGATTGAAGACTGAATTCAGCATTTGAATCTATCAAATCTGTTGCATCGGAGTTTACATATTCTAAAGCAACAGCAATGGGTTTAATATTAGTAATTGGATTATTAAAATTGATTTTATATTGAATTGAATTTCCTTTTCCAATAGGTACTTCACTTACAAAATCACCATTGCTTTTCCCGACTACAGTAGCAGAACTAGTTGAGGGATTTTTAGTAGTACTGCTAGAAAAGGTATTGGCGTATGTGTTTTTCACTATATTTGTTCCAGTTAGGTCTATATTTAAATCTCCAAAAGACTCTTCACAATTAGTAATTCCATCATTATCATTATCTAAATCAACGTTATCCGGAACCGTATCCCCATCTAGATCTGTCGGACAATTACTTACAGGAATTAAATCTGATTTATTACTAATACCACAACTTAAAATACTTCGTTCAACCTGGTAGTAACCAGGTTCTGTTGGAGTAAATGTGTTTTCATCAGCAGAAATAGTAACATTATTTTTGTACCACCGATAATCATAATCCTCATCGAATTCCGTTTTAATTATAATATTGGGGATACAGTTTCCTAAAATAGAGGCTGATTTTGTAATAGTTAATTCCGGTTTTAGATCAAAACCAGAGTAATAGCCGCCATACGTTGCATTACTATTTGTTCCGTAATATGATACATAAACTTGTTTACCAGATTTTATTGAAATATCGCCATCAAGTCCGGTTACTGAGTAAAATACAAAATCAGGATTTCCATTAATTTTCGTAGGATTTACACTAGTTAAAATATCATTAATATATACCTTTGCAATGGTTTCAGTGACTATATTAACAACACCAGAATAATTAGTGCTACCAATTTCATTAATTTTAGGGATATTATCTACAATTTTAGGAGTTGAACAATTTAAAGGCGGAACAAAAAATAAATTTTGATTTGCGTTTGATGCTTTCCCCCCAATACTTTGATAGGCAAATACTTTCTTAGAAGTTTTAATGAAGAGATTATTATATTCAAAAGCACTACCGTCCAAAATAAATTTTTCACCAGTTTTGATTGTTTTTATTTTAGTTGTATTTCCATTGATGTAAATATCTGTATCACCCACTTCATCTGCAATTATTAATACTTTTTCAATTGCATTTGTTCCGAGTCCTTTTACAAAAATGTATTCAGTGCCAATTTTATCAGCACCTACAATTTGATCAAATCCGATATCTCTTCCAGCATTACTGTCATTTGTAGGATCATTGGTACCTCCAAAAGAGCCGCTATTCACAACAACATTTTTATCCGATTCAATTAAGGCTCCTATTAAGTTACTTCCTAAATTGCCATCAATAGCTAAAATATAACTTTCGTTTTTATTTAGTTTGATTGGAGGGTCGGACTCATTAAAAATAGTTCCGTTGGCCAAAATTGTACCGTTTGGAATATTGCTAATTTTGATTTCTGTATTGTTCTCTGTTGCTAAAATTGAAAAGAAATTAAGTAATCCAACAATATTAGATTCATTAGACATTGCGCCAGCTCGGAACCGTTTTCCTAAACCACTAATTCCTTTAGATACAATACCACCAGCTTGGTTTAATCCCCCAGCATTGACTCTAATATTGGCATAAATCAAACCATCACTTTCAATTATGTATCCTTTGTTTTGTACTTTTCCAGTACTTCCCTTACTTACAAATAATTGAGAAATATCATCTATTCCTATGCGATAAGGTGAGTAGGGAGAATTTTTACTAACCCTACCTTCAATTGCAGTCCCACCAATTGGAATTATTTTAAATTTAACTTCAGAAAGACTAGGGGTAGAAATATAGATGTAGTGGTCTTGGGGAACTACTCCTGGACTACTTGTCAATGGCGGAATGTAATGCGTTTTGCTCAGCTGGGCAAAGCAATTCATTGCAAAAAATAAAATGAAAAGAAGTGATATTTTTTTCATCTGCTAAAAATAGCAAAAAATAGTTTATCTAATTAGACTAAAATGTCCTTTAGCTTCTCTGTTAGAAAATTGCACACTAAACCAATAATCATCTGCGGGTAGAAATGCACCATTATATTTACCATCCCAGCCCTGGTTAGTAATTGTATTGGAATCAAACTGTTTTATGTATTTTCCGTACCTATCAAAAATAATAACTTTAGCATCTGGATCTACATCAAACAATTTATTTATTTTCCAATAATCATTTGCAATATCTTCATTTGGTGTAAAAAAAGTGGGGTGATTCAGTATAGTGTATTTTCCTTCAGCCACTTTACAGCTTGTTGTATTTAAAATATAAAAAGTATCGTTAAAGCTTTCTCGCTTATAAAACAAAGGGGCCTTTTGAAAGTTAAAACCGTCTAAGGAAAATTCAAAGGGATCTGTAGTGTTGAGGGGCATTAATGTTATACCATTTTTATTTCCTGAAAAATCCTTAATTAATGGCTCAGGTGGCGTTATTGTATCAGTACTTGTTGGAATTGTTTGTAATGTTAATTCAGCCTTTTCAACACATCCAGTATTGGGGTCTTCAACTTCTATCTCAATAATTTCTCCATTAGTTCCAATGTAATTACTTGGATCTATTGGGTTTCCATATGAGTCTAAATAGTTATTAATTTTTAGATTACTAGTCCCAATTATCGCCGACTTCTTAGAGTCTAAGTCAAAAATGGCTTGATTGGGAGTTAAAATACTTTCGCAAAGCGGGTATGTTTGGTTTGTTACCGTTATTTTGTCAAAGTACGCTATTTTTATTTCTCCTGTAAATGTACACCCAGTGTCTATCACTTTTAATTTGTAGTCTCCTTTCTGCTCGACTAATAGCGAATTCCCGGTTTCCGGTAATGTTAGTGTTGAACCTGAATCAGTTTTTGTCCATATATGATTAGTTCCTGTTAAACCTGAATTTAATTCGTGAGTTTCTCCAAAACAAAGTGCATTTTTGTTTGTTAAATCAGGTCCCAAATCTATTTTTGAGGTAAAACTCCCAGCTTCTACGAATAGAGCTGAAAATTCAGATGGACTTGGTCCTTCAGCAATGACGAATTTAATTTTATATTTTTTACCTGGAATTAAATTGTCTTTTTTTGCTTCCAATACTTTGGTTTGACCTGCAAAGTTTATTGGGTTTGGAGAAGCTGAATTATATAATGCTGAGTCAAAATATTCCTCGTTTTTTTTATCACATTTTTTTATACCTGACATGAAAAAATCGGGACGGATATTAAAGGACGAGACGCTTATTTTTTCTTTTTTATCATTTAATATTACAGCTAAATTTTCATATTTACTGGTTGGGTTATTAGCCTCTTTTATAAGTATAGCTACACCGTCTGAAAGCTGAGAATTATTACAAGGGATATAAGTCAAATTTTTTCTATATTCATCTGATGCAAAAAGATATTTGAAACTCAAGACTTCTGTCTTAGCTTCAAATTCAAATTCTAAGTATGTTCTATTATGAGTAAGATAATTTATTCCTAAAGCTTGTTTAAGGTCAATATCTTCATCGTTCCATACTTCCCCGATTATGGTTTTATCTTCTGAAATTATACTTTGTCTAGTACTTAAAATTATTCCAGATTCAAAAGGGAAATTACTACCGGTCTTTTTATTAAAAACCCCATAACTTTTATTACTTGAAGTATAACCGCTAACAATTGGATTTATAGGAATAATGCATGAACTTGTACCTGTTAAAATACTTGCCAATTGATTCGCATTTTGAGAGTCATCAACACTAATCTGCGCCGAAATCCCAATTGGGAAACCACTCATAATTAATATCAACAATACGATTTTTATCCTATTCATAACATAACAAAGATACTATAAATCTCATTTTGGGAGTACTAACGGAAAAGGAAACCGAAAATTATTTTCCTGTATATTTTTCAGTAAATTTGTTGTAAATACTTTCCTCATGAGCGAAGAACCCTTACTAATTTTTAAAAAGCCGTCGTATCCAATAAATGAATCGTTGTTGGATTACCTCGAACGATTTGATCGGATTTCTAAATTTCCTATTTCGTATGATGATTTACTACGTTTTTCTGGTTCTATCAATGTGTATGATAAAGACGATCAAGATACTTTATGGGTTCGAGTATTTTATAATGAATTTGAACGTGAAGAAATTGATTTGACCTTAAAAAAAATCTATTCGTTATTGCATTCCGATGGTAATTTGGAAATAATTAAATTCTTGAATGTTGACTCGATTGACTATTGTACGTTTGGGAATTCTAAGCCATTCCGAATTAAAATTCGAAATGTACTCAACGATAACTACACTCATTTTTATGTAAAAAAAGCGGATGCTTCTAGGGTTTATGGTTTAGAATTGGAACATATTTTATCCCCTGATAAGATTAACTTTTTAGTGCATCAAGACACTTTAATTGAGGAGCATATCATGGGTATAGCAGGAGATGTATTTATCAATATGCATCTTAAGAATTGTACTGAAACCGAAAAGTCCCAAATAGCAAAGGAGTTTGTAAAGTTCAATGAACGGTCAATGATCCGATTATTGGGTGATATGCGCGCGTACAATTATGTAGTAATTCCTATTCACGATTTTGATCAAGTAGTGTATCGAATTCGTGCCATTGACTTTGACCAACAATGTTACGAAGGGAATTTTAAAGTATACCGCCCTCAGTTTTTTAAAGAGAATTATCCGATGGTGAAATTGGTAAAAGACAAATTACAAGAAAGTTCCATAAATCAATATAAAAACGAAGAACGTTCGGTTTTGGCTAAACGAATTCACTCTGCCGAGAATAGGATTAAACGTTTACTAAAAATCATGGGTGAAGATACATTGTCAACATCTTCGCATTTGGATCAGTTGAAATTAGAATTGTATCGGTATACGAATGATTTGAATTTTAAGAAAGCCAAATCAATGGGAAATATCATGAGTGCTTCTTTTCAGTATATTACTCGAAATTTCAAAAACGTTAATCCGTTTAAGTCGTATTGATTTAAAAAAATCCCCGATGAATATTCATCGGGGATTTTTTTAGTTTTTCTCTTCTTTGTTAAAGTAGACTAAGTAATAATACATTTGTTTTTCTTCGTCCCAGCCTTTCTCTACAAATTTTTCGGCACTTTCAGGATTGATGAAATCCATTTTAATTTGGATGTGTGTATCTAAATTAATCACGTTTTTAATGGACTTTCTAGCATCTGAAACGGCACCGTTGGCAATAGGGAAGGTGGTGATATCTTCTATGCTGTATTTGTCTCCCTTGTCTACTTTATAGTTTTTAAATTCAGGAATCAAATCTGGATTATCTAGGACTTCGTTCAAGAAATTAGTTTCCTCGAACTGGTCATTTTTGGCAAAATAGTTCACTGAACGATTCATGAACATGACTTCTTCTTTTTTGTCTTCGGCAGGAAAAACGACATCTTTGGCAAAGCCTTGACAAAATTTCAAGTATTTTTTAGTGATGTAATTTTCATCTTCAAAAGCATCTACCGCTAAGAAATGTTCTAACCAATAGCGTGCATCATAACGGTTACTATCTACTGTCAAGATTTTATATCCTTCTTCTTTTTTGTAATTGAAAATCAAACAACCCTTGTCTAATTTATTCAAACTTACTCCGTGTTGCAATATCATTTCTAAGTGAGTGTCTTTCTCTTCAAATTGCAAGAAATCAGCTTGGATTTCACTTTTGAAAATCCCAATCGCATCTACCACATTGTTGTCAATAGCCAGATTAGTTAAATAGGTAACATACACTTCACCATTTTTAATATGTGGGTGATTGGATTGTTCAAACAAATGTTTGGTAATTTGCTTTGATACCTCATGAACACTAGACGGATTGTCAAATATCTGAGAAGCGAATTTGTACATTTCATTGTAGTCTAAATCTACTTCGTGCGCAAATTGAAAATAGTTTTCTTCTTTTTCTCTGAAAGGTTTGAAGAAAAATTCTTTGATTAAAGGAACAATTTCATCGTTTAAATTGAAAGGTTGTTCGGATAAAAAGATAGCTTCGTTACGGCTTTTATTTCCCACACGGTGAATAGAAAGTGAATCAATGTGTGTATTGAATAAGTTGATCATTGTATTTTAATGTTTAAGAGTGTATCAGTGTAATGGTCTATAAGGTTGTGGGTTTTAAACGTATAAACCATTTGCCATTTCCACCTTTTTTTAATTCCAATTTTCTTCGTAGCCAAAATCTTCAAAGCTGTCGTCGCCTTCAAACATGTCTAGATCGTCTTCGTCTAAATCATCTTCAAATTCGCCATAAATATCATCATGCATATCGGCTTCAAAGTTTTTTTCAATCGCTTCGTCTGGCATTTCACCATGAGAGAAAAGAGTTTCAGGATACAAAGCGCCAGCTTGTGGTTCTTCAACCGCAGCTAATTCCACCAAGAAAGTCCACATATTGATAAAATCATATACGTATATAATTTTGGTGTTTTCTTTATCCAATAAATCAGACAATTTATAATCGCTCATGATGGTTTGTTCGCCAGGAACATCTCCTGCATCAAACATTGGAATTTCATCTTCCTGATTCCAAGTATCATCGCATGTATAAAATGAAGCTACTTCCATTCCGTCAAAACCAAATGAATTGAAGATAGCGTTGTGTAAATCTTCTAAAGTGTCCTCTGCAAGGATAGCAATATCTCTGAAAATATCTTCTTCTGCATCTAGAATTACTCTGAATTTATAAACCATAATCGTTATTTTTATAGAAAGTTCAAAGGTAAATTATTAATTAGGACACGAGCAAAATAAATCTAATTTATTTTGAGAATTGCCAAATTTCTAATGAGTAAGTTTGTTCTTTCTACAATTCATCCTGATTTTTTGACAATTCGGTTTTTCTTATTTTTATACTCGGATTCTTTATAGCACTTTTGTCTTGTTAAAAAATTAAAGAAACCATATGATCCGAATAGTCATTTTTATAACCTTAAGTTTGATTACTGTTTTTAAACAACTTATTACATTAATCTAAAAACTATGATTGATAAATTAATTAAAGAATTTCCAAGGGCACTCGTAATTTCAACTTTTGTTTTTATCATCCTGCTTTTATTAAAAATAGTTACTGGAGTAGCAATTCAAATCAATAGTAGTTTGGTTGTGTTTTATTTATACACTTCGCTATATAGCTTTAGTTTATATTTTGCCAATGCCTTCTTATTTATGGCCTTAGATAAGCAATTTATTCATAATCGATTTTCTACACAACGAATTGGTTTAGGCTTTCTTTTTTCGTTTCTAATTTCAACTCTAATCATTTTTTTATTGCGAATTTTTGAAGATGTACTTCTAGAAGGTGAAAGTTGGAGCAGTTTTATAAGTCACGAAAATGGATTTGATTATTTGATTTCCATTGCGATGACGTTTTTTGTTACATTGATCTTTCATGTATTTTATTTCTACCAATCATTTCAAGAAAACAAAGTCAAAGAACAACAACTCATTGCAACTACTGCTAATGCACAATTTGAAAGTTTAAAAAATCAAATTGATCCACATTTTCTTTTCAATAGTTTAAACGTCCTAAGTTCTTTGATTGAAGAAAATCCAGATAGCGCTCAAAAATTCACAACGTCCTTATCCAAAATATACCGTTATGTTTTGGAACAAAAAGACAAAGAGTTGATTGCAGTTTCTGAAGAATTGGCTTTTGCCAAAATCTATATGCAATTATTAGAAATGCGTTTTGAAAATTGTATTTCGTATGAATTGCCCGAAAATTATAGCGAAGATGCAAAAGTGATTCCTTTGTCATTACAACTGGTTTTGGAAAATTGCATTAAGCACAATGTAGTCAGTAGTTCAAAACCTCTTCATATAACTATAAGTATCGATGAAAATCAATTGGTGGTGGCCAATAATTGGCAAAAGAAAGAAGTTTTGTCAAATGGAAAAGGAGTTGGCTTACAAAACATTGTGAATCGTTATGCTTTATTAACGGAGCGAAAAGTCAAAATCACCAATGATGAAAAATCATTTAAAGTTTATTTACCTATATTAACCAAACAACTCACTAAGATGAAAACAACTAATTTTATAGAAGAAAATAATGCTTACCTACGTGCAAAAAAGCGTGTTGAAGAACTAAAAGGGTTTTATATAAATCTCACTTCGTATTGTATCGTTATTCCAACATCGGCACTAATAAATTATAACACCTTTTGGGGATTTCAGTGGTTTTGGTTCCCAATGTTAGGTTGGGGATTGGGGTTATCTTTTCATGCTTTTGGTGTATTTGGATACGTAAAATCCTGGGAAGAACGTAAAATACAAGAATTAATTAAACAAGATAAAACTAATAACTGGGAATAAATTTTTAAAAATAAGAAACTATGGAAAAGAATACTTTAGAACAGATCCGTTACGAAGATGCGGTTAAAAAAGTAAAAAAATTAAAAGGGTTCTACACCCATGCTTTAGTGTATGTGGTTATTAATATTATGGTGATAATTGCTAATGTTCAGAATGATGAACCAGGTGAAATTTTTTTTCAATTTAAGACTTTTATGACTGCCTTTTTCTGGGGAATAGGTTTGTTGGCTCATGCCATGGGTACTTTTATTCCCTATTTTATCCTAGGAAAAGATTGGGAAGAACGCAAAATCAACCAATTAATGGAACAAGAACGCAAGGGAAATAAGTGGGAATAATCTAGTATTGAATTTTTTTAAAATGAAGATAATCATCATCGAAGACGAAAAACCGGCGGCTCGTTTGCTACAACGCAAAATCGAAAAGTTGGGTTATGGTATCATCACTTTATTGCATTCGGTGGAGGAGTCGTTGGAATGGTTTCAAAACAACGATCATCCCGATTTGATTTTTTTGGACATCCAATTGTCGGATGGTTTGTCATTTGAAATTTTTGAAAAAATCGATATCAAAAGTGCTGTAATTTTCACCACAGCCTATGATGAATATGCATTACGAGCTTTCAAATTGAATAGTATTGATTATTTACTAAAGCCAATAGATGAAGAGGAATTGGCCACAGCAATTTCAAAATTCGCGAATCAATTCCAAGTGAATAGTGTTTCAAATTTGGATTTTGAAGCCATAAAACGAATGTTGGTCAATCCCATTTCTAAAGAATACAGAAAACGATTTTCAGTTAAAATTGGCCAACAAATTAAAGTAATTG
>ERZ650308.1164-NODE-1164-length-13760-cov-12.788909_pt1 | contig 13760 bp, 10 predicted proteins | sample MGYA00376244_ERZ650308 | MGnify/ENA primary metagenome ERZ650308 (study PRJEB26733, sample SAMN07839295) | wastewater metagenome | biome: small river; feature: stream; material: water | place: USA: North Carolina | collected 2016-04-26 ...
ATAAAGACTGGTTTGTCAATAGCACACCACTTGTTTTATTGACTATGTTTATATTGCTTTCAAATACGCACATTAAATACATCAAAGCGTATAGCTTATTTTTCTTGATTGCCTTTATAATTGGTATGTCAACAGAGATCATTGGTGTCAATACCGGACTTCTTTTTGGCCATTATCAATATGGCAAGGTATTAGGTCCAAAGATTTTCGGTGTCCCTTTTTTAATAGGTTTAAATTGGTTTGTAATTGTATTTTGTTCAGGAACACTACTTACTCAATGTATTGATCTTTTACAAAGAAAGTGGAATGTCAACATAGCTAAATCTGCCTCAACGGTTTTTATTGTAGTAGGAGGCGCGGCTATAACTACTTGCTTTGATTTCATTTTAGAGCCAGTGGCAGTTAAACTTGATTTCTGGTCATGGGAAAATGGTCAAATACCTGTTTTTAATTATGCATGTTGGTTTATCATCAGTGCCATTTTGCTGATCGTTAAAATGTACCTTAAAAAAATATCAGTAAATTCATTTGCCACAAGTTTATTGTTTATTCAAGCCGTGTTTTTTTTACTGCTTAACTTGTTTTTGTAAAAGCCCGTATCACCAATTATCAGAATGGTGCTACATCAGAGAAATACCATCGCCTGATTGAATAGGTTGATCAAAGTAAAACGAACTAAATATATATAAAATAGTATATACATACAGTTACTACCAGTAGCTCTAATCGCAATAGCCCTTAAAAATTAACCTAGAGCCGTTTTTTAAAGAATAAGTCACTAAAAGTGTCCATGTGGGTAAAATTTTGGTTATTTTCAAAAGTAACTTTTCCCCATAAGTGTATTGTAGTATGTCAAATTTGCGTTTTTTACTATTTACTTTATTATGCTGTTTTTTAAACGCGACAGTCGTTACCGCGCAAGATTTTTCAAATAAGGGTAAAGCTTTCTGGCTTGTTTTCCCTCCGCATGCACCCAATGGCACTAATTTAGCTACTTTGTCATTATACATAAGTTCAGACAAAAATACGAGTGGCCATATTGTGATTAATGGAGATTCACTGCCATTTAATATTATCGCTTTCACTCCTCAGGAATTTGTTTTACCCAGAACAACTACTTATATAAGTGGCGCCGAGTCTGCAACGGATGATCCAACAGCAAATAAAAAGGTTGTTTTAAATAAAGGCATTCAAGTAGTAGTAGATGAAGGTAAGCCGGGTATCGTTGTTTATGCCCATATGTATGCGAGTGCTCGATCTGCAGCCTCTATCATTTTACCTACTTCCGTTTTAGAAAGAAGGTATCAAGTTATTTCTTATACTCAATCTGCACAGCCAGCTTCGGGAGCAGAGGCCAACGAGTATCGACGTGCTCAATTTAGTGTGATAGCAGTAGAAGACAACACAGTGATCAGGATTCAATTAAGAAAGAACGGTCAAATGTCAGGAGGTAGTTATGATGTTGAATTGCCAAAAGCAGGAACAATTTATTCATTTCAAGATCCACTAGATTTAACAGGCACGTCCATTGAATCCGTATCTATTGACGGTAGTGTTTGTAAAAAAATCGCGGTCTTTAGTGGTAGTAGTAGTCTTTCTATTGGCGCTAACGGGTCGGTGGATCCTTTGTATCAACAATGTTATCCAATAAATTCTTGGGGCTTAAATTATTATATCACACCCTTTCGAGGGAAAAATAAATTCATTATCCGTATTTTAAGTAAAGAGGATGGCACTAAGGTGATTGTGAATGGACAGGAAGTTCCGCTCAATGCCAATGAATTTAAAGACTTTAGCTATACCAATCAGGCAGCATTTGCTATTAAATCTAATCAACCTATTGCTGTGGCGCAATATGCACTTACACAAACTGCTGATATCGGCGTAGGGGATCCTGACATGGTTATATTAAATCCGGCGGAACAAAATATCAATGATGTCACTGTTTTTTTAACACCTAAAAATTCGATTACCGATCAAAATGTAAATGTGATCATAAGAGATGAGGGTATTGCAAGTTTTAAAATAAATGGTCAAAAGCCTACTACCTCATTTGTAAAAATCACAAATACAAACTACTCTTATTTGCAAGAAAAATTCAATGTAGGCAGTACGGCATTTTTAAGTTTACGCTTAACTTCGGACAGTGGCTTTAATGCATTTTGTTATGGTTTTGGTCAAGTGGAATCCTATAGTTATAGTGCAGGAACCAATGTGAAAGATTTATTCCAAAAATTGTTGATTACAAATAAGTTTACATCAGTAGATGCCAACGCAGTCACCTGTAAGGGTGCTCCATTTATCGCCTCCATCACTTTACCCTACATACCGAATATTTTAAAATGGAAAATACCTGCCTACAACCAAGTAGATGATTTATCTCCCCGACCAATAGACTCGGCAATGGTAAATGGGAAACGTATTTACACTTTTAAATTAAACCAAGAGTTAACCTATCAAACTGCAGGTACCTATACGATAGAGGTGATTGTTAACAATCCCATTGGAGATGGATGTAGTGGCGAACAAGAAATAAGTTTTGACTTAGAAGTATTAGAGCCACCTAAGGCACTTAATCAAATCATAACAAGTCATTGTGTTTCTGATTCTGTTAGTTTCAAAGATGCATCTATTGTCAATGCAAATGATAAAAAAATTACCAATTATAAATGGGATTTAGGGAATGGTATTTATAAAGATTTTCCATCGGAGTTTAAATTCAAATATGATACTGCAAAATCCTATCTCGTGAATTATTTTTTAATTACAGAGATAGGCTGTATCAGTGATACGATAGCTGAAACCATTCGTTTAGATGATTTACCAGAAGTTGATTTTGATTTTTCATCCATCACATGTCAAAATAAAGAGATTGTATTTACGGATAAGTCAAAAACTAAAGGAGTTGCTATTTTCAATAAATGGATATGGGATTTCGGAGATCAGTCCAATATAGATACGCTACTAACTAATACTACAGTGAAGCACAGCTATAATGAGGCAAAAAAATACCTTGTTCAACTTACTACCATCACTCAAAATGGGTGTCAGAATTCATTACAGAAAGCACTCATTAGCCATCCCAATCCAGAGGTTGGATTTATAATGCCAGAAATATGTTTAGAAGATGAATTTGCTCAATTTACGGATACCACCAAAATAGCCGATCATACAACTGGTTTTATGTATCAATGGAATTTTGGAGATCTGGCTAATTCGGCCTACCCTAATACAGCTAATATCGCTAACCCAAAACATCGATATCTACTGCCAGGCAACTATAACGTAGCATTGGAGATTACGAGTGCCGCAGGATGTATAGGAGCAGATACAAGTTTATTTACAGTTAATGGATCGATCCCCAAGTCAAAATTTAGCGTTCAGAGTGATACTGCTTTATGTAGCAATAAGGAAGTGGTCATTGTAAATAATTCAGTAGTAGACATAGGAACAGTTGGGAAAATTGTCATCTACTGGGACTTTGGCAGAGACCTTTTAGATACTACAATAGATGAAAATCCCACAATTGGAAAAAGCTATAAGCATGTTTATACAAAATATAATTTTCCAAATACAACCAATTTTACAATTAAGTTAGTCGCCTATAGTGGGGGTACCTGTTTAAATGATACGGTTCAAAGTATTTCAATCATACCTCCACCCTCAAATGTTGCCACCTTGCTTACTAAAAACTTTGTATGTAAGTTTGACACCCTGCATGTGAATACAGCAATTACTGGAGGATTGCCGCCATATAAGCAGATCTGGTCGGTAGATAAACCCGGCTCGGCAAATTTTACAGGCCAGGTCTTGAACGGTGTAATGGCAGACAATATCAATGTCTCCTTAAAGCTTATTGATCCTAAAATGTGCGAATATGTTTACAATGATCTAATCAATCTTAATGTGCGAGATATCCCGGTAGCCATTTTGAAAGCAAAGGATACCGTTGTTTGTAATGGAGACCCAATTACTTTAGTAGGTAATGGAGGGTTGAACCACTTTTGGTATTTAAATGACGTTATTGCCCAAACGACTAACTTGGTAGATACATTGGCTACTTCACAAAACGGAATATTTAAATTAGTTGTACATGATGGTTATTGTAATTCATTGAAGTCGGATCCAATTTTAATTAAAGCATTGAATATACCTGTATATACATTGAGCTATAACCCTTATAGCTGTATCAAAGGAAATTTAGCTATACGAACCAATGCAAGAGACCAGAATAATGTCCATTTTACATGGGACTTTGGGGATACTAAAACATTTAACCAGGCGCAACCAGTTACCCATAGCTATGACAAAGCAGGGAGCTACCTCATAAAATTATTCGTCAAGAATGATTATTGTCCAAAATATGAGTATCAATTAAAGGGTGATTCTGTGAACATAATTGCGCCATTGCCTGCATCTAAGTTCACCTTTTTTGTACTAGCAGATCAGGACACCGTAATTCATGCTAAGAAAACAGATTCGGGATATATTGATTATAAATGGGAACCTTCTTTTAATCTATCCAACCCATTCATTCCTAATCCAATGTTTAGAGCGAATAGTTCAATTGAGTATACATTAATCAGGACAGATCCGGTTACCGAATGTTTTATAAAGGATGTATATTATGTTGACGTTTCTAATGCGATTGTAGTCACTATCCCTAAGGCATTCACGCCTAACAGAGATAACCTAAATGACCTGTTGAAAATCGAATATGGAGCAGGCCTCAAGATATTTAATTACTTTAGGATATTCAATCGATTTGGTAAAATTGTATTCCAAACAAATAATTTAAATGATAGTTGGGATGGCAAATACAATGGCATTGATCAGGAGGTGGATGCTTATACCTATTTAATTGATTATGTTACCTATAAGGATGAACATATAACCAAAACAGGGTCCTTCCTTTTATTAAGATAAATGAATCAACTTCTAAAAATAATCATTGGATCTTTGCTGCTGTGTTTTGCGCAAGGCTTGCAAGCACAAACACCTTACTCATCTCAAAACTTTAATTTAAATAATTTTTTTAACCCTGCTAATTCAGGATTCGGGATCAATAATAAAGTGCAAACTATCTTTAGAACACAGTTTGAAGGAGTGGGGAATGCCTACAGAACAATTGGTCTAGCAGCAGATGTAGCGCTTTTACGAAAAAACAGTTATGATCGAAATAATATTTTTGGCATAGGTATTCAAGCGGTTTCAGAACAGGTATTAGATGGCGTCTTACAAACCAATGCAATCACGCTTAGTCTTGCTAACCGTCTTTTTTTAGACGAGGCTAAAACAAGTCATATTGCTTTGGGGATAAGTTCAACCATCATTACTAGAACAATCGATGCTTCAAAGCTTACTTTTGGAGATCAATTTAATTCAGGTAGGCTATTCAATGCGACTAGTTTAGAAGCAGTTAATGCGTATCCAAGTAAATTTTCTTCTAATGTAGGCTTGCTCTATACTTTATCAAATGAACAAACATTTTTTCAATTGGGTGGAAGTTTATTTTATATCAATCGAAGTACAACACAGCAAGCGCTCGAAAAATTTGACCAATCTTATCAAACTTTGGCACAAATTAATTTTGAAAAAAGAATATGGGAGGATAATACAATTGCGTTTCATGCAGATTATCAAAATAGATTTGAAACTGAATTCCTTTATATGGGTGCGGTTTTTAGTGTCCCAATGCACCTGCAAAAAGAAAATACAGATCGACTATATTTGGGTTGCTTCTACAGAACAAAAGATGCCACCATACCCTATGTTGGGTTGATGTATAGAAAATATAAATTCGGGTTGAGCTATGATATTTATCAATCCAATATGGCTTTATCTAGCTTAAGGCCACATAGTTTTGAATTTACGATTACCACTAATATCAGTCATCGAGTTTCAGATAAACTAGTTAGTTTGTTTAATTAGCAGCGGCCCCTCTATCAACCCTAAATAGCATTTTTTCATATAGCACTTAACTAGCTGATGTGTTTAATACTCGGCGTTGAATTTATTTTCTAGCATTTTATCTTTTAAGACAGATTTGAAAGAGTATGCTAGTGTTACCATGAATGCCCTGGTATCAGACTTTTGAGAACGATATACAGCAAAGGTGGAAGTCTGTGTGTTGTATCCGCTTTTAAGGGTGTTGAAAGCATCTACAATTATAAAATTTAATTTAAAATTACTCTTGCCTAATTTCTTTTGCAATCCTAGATCCACATTATACATAGAAAAGGTTTCTCCCTGAGGTGTTGTTTTTGGAGAGATATAATTTGCCATTATCTGTAATTTACTAGAAGCGTTTAAATTGAAGTTATTGATTAGCTTTCCGTTCCAGTTAATGCCGTTTCTAACTGCATCAAGCATGAGATTAGATCCGTTGATATTTTGCTGAAAAACAGTAGCACTGAAATTAAAATCATAAACATGGGTCGGTTTGCCATTGACCATCGTTTCGATTCCATAATTATCTGTATTGCCAATATTCATTGGTAAGTTTAAGATAGCGCCATTTTGTTGTTGGATATAAAATGGTCGAATGGTGTTGATTGAATGTCTAAAAAACAAGCTAGTGCTTATATTGAACTTATTGTCACCATTGTTAAAAGCCAATTCGTAGGCGTCAATGAATTCTGGCTTTAAATTAGGATTTCCACTATGTGGACTCAATACATCAGTGATATCCACAAAAGGATTTAATTGACCGAGTCCAGGTCTGTTTATCCTCTTGCCGTAACTTAATTTGATGCTTTTTTGCTGATTCAAATTAAAGGTTACTTGTGCAGTTGGGAATAACTTAATATAGCTATTAGAAAATTCCGTGCTTTTTGAATTCGTTGCGCCATTATTTGCAACCTGTTCTGCCCTTAATCCAGTTGCATAGTTCCAGCTAGACATTTTGCCTTTTAGGTTGTTAGTATTGTGGTATTGAATATAAAGTGCTTGTACCTGCTCCTTAAAATTAAAAATAGTACTTGATGCATTATTGGTTACATAGACGTCATTGATTTTATCGGCAGTTAAGAAATCTGTTTTAATAGTTCTAAAAAGCCCTTTATAACCCGCTTCAAATACCCCCATTTCGGAAGTGGGGATACTATAATCCAAATTTGCATTGGTAATAATACCATCTTCGTAGTTATGCGTAAGTTGAGCTAGAGATGGTCCAATTGAGTTGCCATTTAAATCCAATGCAGTGGTAAAGATGTCTGTATTTTGACGTCCTTTTTCAATAGAGGAGCTTAGGCCTGCATTGAAAGATTTAGAAGTATTCTTGTAAGTTCTTGCATAGTTTAAAGCAAACTCGCCTTCTTTTACGCGTTCGTATTCAAAGGAATGTCTATCATTGCTACTTACGAAATGATTGCTCTTATTCAATAACTTACTTACTAGATCTTCATTGTTGTCTTGACCTTCCATATTACCAATTGCCTCAAAAGACAAAATATTATATTCATTAGGTGTATAGTCAAGATTTAGCTTGAGATTTTGCAGTTTTTCAACTCTTTTATCATTTCTATTTTGGCTAATAAAATAGGTATCCAATAAATTATAATTGGTTCGATTGCTTTCAATCTTTCTAGTTCTTCCAGCAAATCTATTATCATAACCCAGTCCGATATTCCATTTGCCCACTTTATTATTTACGATAACAGAGCTATTCACTCTACCTTTAGCGCCAATACCAGTGCCAATAGCAAGTGCCCCATTGGTACCTGACTGTTTATTTTTTTTAAGTTTTATATTGATGATACCGCTTTCTGCATTCGCATCGTATTTAGACGAGGCGTTGGTAATGATTTCAATTCGATCCACACTACTTGCAGGGATTTGATTGGTATTGGACAAGGCAGAGTTTCTTCCATTAATTAGTATCAATGGTGTCTTGCCCCTTAAGGTGATTGCACCATCATTGTCAACAGCAACCGTTGGTGTTGTTCTTAATAGATCTGTAGCAGTTCCACCTAGTTGTGTCAAATTATTGGCCGTATTAAATACAAAACCTTCGCTTGTTTTTTCAATCATTTTCCTCTGCGCACTCACAACCACGTTTGTTAATTGAGTGGCATCCTGTGTCAATATGATATCGTTTAATGCATATTCGTTTTTTGCGACAGTTAATTCAATGTCTTTAGCGACGGGCAGGTAACCGACAAGCTTAATTTTTAAAATATAAGCTCCAAGACTTAAGGCTTTAAAGTAGAACTTGCCTAAACTATCTGTAGCTTCAAAATAGACTAATTTACTAGTATCCTGCTTATTTACAAGACTAACTGATGCAAATTCAAGTGCTTGAGTTGTATTGCTTACTTTACCACTAATTTTCCCCTGTGCCTGCAAAGATGTATTGGCAGTTAAGAGCAGGAGACCAACTATTAAAAATTTATTCATTCGATTATTTTAATCCTACATACGCTTATTAGATTGCGAAGTTAGGACTATTCACTTGCGTTGTACTTCTTTTAAGTACCACTTGTCAAATAAATTATTTTAATGATTGTACTTTAGCTCAATTAAATCAAGCAATTCTGATCCTTGTTCTTTTAATTTAATTTGATAACGCAAACCTACTGAAATCCTCTCTTGTCTAAAATGCCAAGCTTTAGCTAAGGTTTTCATTTCTTCATTTGTAAGCTTAGTATTCTCTAATTCATTTTTAATTTGCGTAATAAAATTTCCATAATTCTCGTACCTGCCTGGATGGACTATTGTATCCATTTTAGTCATACTTTTTAATTCGGATTCGCTTATATATTTAGAAAAAGATATAGGGAAAATATTGGCAATGGCAGGCCTAAATTCATTGTTATATTGGTCTACTTCCATTAACGACCTGGTTTCGGCTAAACTTGCATTTTCTTCATACCTTAATACTGCATTTAATATTTCTTTGTCCTGAATATACCTCAATGCACCTGTATTTTTCATTTGTTCAAAAATGGTCCTTTTATTAATAAATCGATATACCCAAAGATCTATGGTTTCAGCTAGTGCTTTTAAATCTATTTGTTTTTTTATAAATCCATGATCAAATGAGAGTGAGTCAAAATATTTTGCAATCCTTGAATTATTTGTGATCAAAGAGTCTAATTGCGTCTGATTTTCTTTTATATCTGACACAAATGAATGCATTAGCTCTTCGGATCTTTCATTTTCAATATGTTTTTCTCTGATATTTTCTGCAATAAAACCCATGCTTACAGCTAGGAATAACATCAAAAATTCAGTTATATATTCTTTCCATTTTTTTGGTTTGTGCGAGTGGTGATGTACTTCCATGTTGTATAGTTAATATTTAGTATATGATCATGTATGTAAAAGCCATTCATTAAAAAAGGGCCTACGTTGTATAATCGTAGACCCTTTAAAAATGTTTTTATAATTTACTTAGTCGCTAAAGGTAAATCTGAATTAAAAATATCTCTATGGAACATCAATTTTCCATCCACTCTTTTCCATAGAACAATATATTTGCCTTTGTCAATTTCTGAACCATCTTTAGCAAATAGCTTATAATTTCCTTCCTCAGTCACATAGTTTTCATCCCCCCAAACTTCTGTAGTATTTAACTTTGCAGAACCAATTCCTGCATTTAGAACTTGTGAGATACTGCTTACCAAAGCAGCTCTACCTTCTACAGCAGGTGCATTGGGATTCATCCATTTTGAATCTGTTGTATAAAGGCTAGCTATTCCGTTTGAATCAGATTTGCTTACAGCTGTCTCAAAGGCCAAATTTGCTTCAGCAATTTCTTTTTTTGCTGATGCTACATCAAATGCCGGTTTTGGTGCAGATTGACATGCCAATAAGCTGGTTGCAATCAAAGCAGAGAAAAGTACTTGTTTCATTTTTATTGTTTTAGTGTACGTAATTAACTGCATTTACATCCTCAAATTGTAAAATAGCCTTGTTTCTTTGTTCCTTTCCGCGATTCCGGTACAACATTTCCTCCTTTTTGAGTCATTAGCTAATGGTTACTAAATAAATTCATGGTTCAAATTAAAAACCCAATTTATGAAAAAAGTTTACCTAGGTCTACTAGTAGCAGCTTCATTTGCTGCTTGTACAAGTTCTGAAAAAAAGACAACTGAAGTTGCAGAACTACCATCCGATAAAGTTGAGCACATCTATAAGCCAACTTATACCGACAATTTCAAGGTAGGTGATTCAAAAAATGTATTGTTAGCCGAGCAGTTTCACAAGGTTTTGTTTGATAAGGACTTTAAAGCAGCAGCAGACATGATCTCTGACACTGCACTTTTTAATAACGAGGACGGAACTACATTAAAAGGCAAAGCTGACATTGTTGCATTTATAGAAAAGAGCTTCACGGGACTTACATTTAAAAACTATCAAATTGCTGCTATTTTACCAGTTGTTGGAGAAAATGGACACCAGTGGGTAGATGTATGGGATGAAGCTGATTTAGTCACTCCAGACGGAAAAACTCAAAAAGTACAATGGGTAGATGCATTTAGATTCGAGAATGGGAAAATTGTACACTTTATAGGATTTGGCAAGGTCGTTAAAAACTAAAACCAACCTAAAACGCACCTATAAGTTTGGAAAAATACAGATGAGGCTCCTAGTGATAGGGGCCTCTTGTTTTTATTAAGATATAAAATTAAACTCCAATATTTGAAGGCGAGATTGCTGGTTTTTACAGTATTAATGCATCTCTGATCTTAGTAATTTTATAAGTTTATCATTGCTTTTTTTTGCGCTTAATAAACTAGTACGATAAATAAATAAATAGTTATAATATTTTTGCACTTCATAGATAAATTCATCCGAACTTATATCCTTTTTTGTTTTATTTAAACTTAACATGAAATTTTGATAACTATTGCTATCGTTAAGTTCATACTCGTTTGAAAATTTTTGATAGTCTCTAATTAATTTACCAAGTCCAATCGGAAAATAGTTATTAAATACTATACCCACTTGATCAAAAAATTCATTAGCGGCTTCTATAGATTTAAAATTTACTTCATAATAATTTGCTAAGGCGTTTTTTAACTCCCCGTCTTCTAAATAACTTAGCAGGCCACTTGACTGCATATTCTTAAATGAACTATTATTCATGTATAGTGTAGTAGAATAAGCAATAAATTGAGAAGTGTTTTTAATAGAATCAATTAACTGTGCTTGGTTTATTTTATTTGTTTTTGCGAAATACAGATAATTGTTAATTCTATTAAATCTTTTGATACAGCTGTCTTCTACGGCAATCACTGCAGAAATATCAGCTGAATCTGCTTGTAAATCTTTTAATATAGCAATCTTATTTTGCTCTACCCGATGGTTCATGATCTGATGCTCTCTTAAATTTTCAGCTAAAAAACCTAAAGTAAGAGCTGCAAATAACATCACAAACTCTATAATGTATTCAGACCATTTCTTTTTATGTGTTGGATGATGTGGGTGATGTACTTCCATATTTTATATTATAGTTGAAAATAAGCTAATGTTCTCAATTCCTGCGCTTCAGCTCCATTCACACCAGTTTTCACTCAAAAAACACAAAACCTGGCCCAAACTTGGCCGATAATTACCCCAAACAAAAAGGGTCTACGCCTTTAACAGAATAAACCTTTGAAAATGATGCCTTTCGGCTGTGGGCCCACTAGGGCATGATCCTGGGACAACCTGATTAAGAGGGTTTCTGGTGGAATTCTATTCCTTTTCTTTTATTGATAATCATTAGGATACAAGATTGAAATAGATTAATATTTCTCATATTTTACCTCTTTTAACCCGTTTTTCGTGAAAACCTGGCAGAGAATGTGGCAGAGAAAATTTATTTTAATGTTTCACTTTAGTGCAACATTAATGCTTAACTTTGTAATGTGTCAGAAAGTAAAAAAATAAGGACAATAGTATTTTACAAAGAGTACTTCCAAGAGTTTTTCTCTGCACAAAAGGATAAGGTTAAGGATAAAATAATCTGGACGTTTACACTAATTGAAGAATTAGAAAGAGTTTCAGAACATTTTCTGAAGCATTTGGAGGGGACAGATGGCTTGTATGAAATCAGAATTCAATTAGGGAATGATATTTTTAGAATATTCTGTTTTTTTGATCAAGGAAAACTAATTATAATAACTAATGGGTTTCAAAAGAAAACTCAAAAAACACCTAAGCAAGAAATTGAAAAGGCGTTGAAAATTAAACAAGACTATGAAAACGAGAAATAACACTTTTACCTTGGAACAATTTAAGGAAAAGAATTACGGAGTTAAGGGAACTTCTAAGAGAGATAAATTAGAAGCAGGCTACCATGATTTTAAATTGGGCGCTTTGCTTCAAGAAGCAAGATTAGGAGCGGGGTTAACCCAAGAAGAATTAGCTGAAAGAGTTGGCACTACCAGATCTTACATATCTAAACTAGAAAATGATATTAAAGAAGTACGATTATCTAATCTTCAAAAAATTGTTGAATTAGGATTAGGTGGAAAATTAGAGTTATCTATTAAAATTTAACATCTTCTCAGTTATTATATAAATAAACTGAAGTGGTATTTATTTATAGCTTATCAAGAAATATGAATATTTGATCGTACGCTTCTTTTAATTCTCCTGATTTAGGTGAGTGTCCTGCGTTTTGATTAAACATTATTTCATTTTTGGTTCGATTTTGATTTAATAGCTTAATAAAATTTTCGAAAGTACTAGGAAATACCTGATCATCATTTCCGCCATGCCATAAGAAGAAAGGCGGATCATTTTTATCAAAGTAGCTTATAGGTTCGTATTTAATGATTGACTCTTTGGGTGCATAACCATCATCTGGAAACATGGCATTGCCAATGTCGGTAGAGCTTATTTCCTTGTTAATTTGTAATTTCCAATCAATAAATCTTTTTTCAACAATATCTAGTTGATCTGTTGGTCCAGAAAAATCAACAATACCAATAATTTTAATTGTTTTATTTAAACTTGGCTTATATGTTTTGTTATTTGCTGAAACTCCAACAAGTGCTGCAATGTGTCCACCAGAAGAAAATCCTGATAGTACAACACGTTTTAAATTGAGTGAATACTTGCCATTATTCTTTTGAATGAAGTTCAATGCTTCTGTCAAATCTACAGATGCTGTGGCAACTCCTCTTTTTAAACGATAATTTAAATTAATTACATTCATTCCTTTAAGTAAATAGGGCTGAATATATCTCTGTACATCTTGTTTATCACTTAAATACCATCCACCACCATGTAAGAATACAACTGTAAAATTTTTATCACTATTATTACTTGATTCTTTAGATACATAGATATCCATAATTTGTTCTGCATCTACACCATATGGTATATTTTTTAATACACTATAATTAGCTACAGCTTCTTGAATTTGTTTTTCCAAATCGCTTTTTGCTTGCCCATTAATATTGGAAGACTTCATGATCAAAAAACTCAAGATTAGAAATAGATTTTTCATTTTGGTATTTTTCAGTTTTGTAAAAGAACAAATTATTTGAAAAATATAGTGACATAGTGGCTTCTAGTTTGTTCCTTTTTCTCGCAAAGGAACATAAATAGTTTTCTAATGTACCCAACATTTAATTATGCCAAGTAATTCCATTATATCACCTCCATTATCCCCTGTTTTCCCTTTAAAAAGACAAAACCTGGCCCAAACTTGGCCGGGATTTACTTCAACTAAAAAGGGTCTACGCTTTTAACAGCATAAACCCTTAATAATGTTGCCTTTCGGCTGTGGGCCCACCAGGGCATGATCCTGGGACCCCCTGATT
>ERZ650308.1166-NODE-1166-length-13752-cov-19.689056_pt1 | contig 13752 bp, 28 predicted proteins | sample MGYA00376244_ERZ650308 | MGnify/ENA primary metagenome ERZ650308 (study PRJEB26733, sample SAMN07839295) | wastewater metagenome | biome: small river; feature: stream; material: water | place: USA: North Carolina | collected 2016-04-26 ...
ATCCACCCGTCCAAGCGTCGGCAGCACCTCGCGGCAGTCGCCGAGGTAGAGCGTGGCGTCGCCTATGATTTCCGTGCGCATTTTGTCGCCTCTTCCACAGCGCCGTTGAAAAAGTCCCACGAGAACTGTTCCGCGTCGGGCTCGATCTCGAACGTCGTGAAGCCCTCCGCCTCGTGGTGCGTCCATGCGGTCACGTTGAAGGACCGGGCGCCCAACCCCCGGCTCGGCCCCTCCGCGCGTTCCAGCGCCGCAATCAGTTCTTCTCGGGTCATTCGCCCTTCTCCCTCAGCCACCTGGTTTCTCGCTTCTGCCGCCTGCTCCTCCACCGAACCATCATCCCCACCACCCCAAACGCCACGACGAACCACAGCGCGAGGCCGAGGGAGACGGCTTGGAGGAAGGTCATGGGGTGCTTTCCGGCCAGTGCAAACGCACCCATGCAAGGCCGGCGTCCGAAATTCGGTAGCCCGCGCCGGCGAATTCCCCATCCCAAGTAATCAGCCCGCTGGCGAATTCAGCAAGTCCCCCACGCTTCAATGCTCGCACCTTTACGCGAACGAGCTTTTGATCCATGGCGGTGCGTCGGCAGATTTCTTTGAACGGCCAAAAGCTTTCTCCGCACTCCCCATGCAGATCGGCCAGCGCCCGCAGGCATGTCCCCATCCCTGGACTCACTCCACCCACTCCTCAATCTCCACGTCCCCGCCTGTTGCGAGCCGGATATCGACGGCCTGCCGCAGCGTCGGCACGCGCTTTCCGTTGGCGAGGCGCCAGACCTGGGACTTGTCGAGCCCGACCCTTTCGCCAAACGCCTTGTATGTGACCCGGTTCTGGTGCAGCCAATCTCGTAATGTCATGTCGGGCACGTTGCCATATCCACAACGGGTGCGTCAACCGCCATGGCGTGGGTAAGTTGCCGCGCGGGCAATTTTGTTGTTGACGCAGAGACGGCATACGGGCAAGGTATGGGGACAGCAACGAAGGAGGGCTAAATGTTTACCGTTGAAAGTGGCGTGGCGATGCCGGGGGTAAAAACAAAATCAGGGGTCATCCGAAGCGGCCACATTTTTCCGATCATGGATATGGAAGTGGGAGACAGCTTCTTCGCTGGCGGTTACGCTGTGGCTGGGCGCAAAGCACGGACGGAGCATTTGAAGGCGCTGTCTGCGTACAACTTTGAGCGCCAGCGCCCCGGCACCAAGTGGTCCGTCCGCACCGTCACCGAAGACGGCGTTCTCGGCGTCCGCGTCTGGAGGGTGAAGTGATGACCGAAACCACGCACGACTTGCCCCGCATCCTGGCCGAACACCGCAAGTGGCTGCGCGGTGAAGGCGGCTCGCGCGCCTACCTCTCGGGCGCCAACCTCTCGGACGCCGCCCTCTCGGGCGCCAACCTCTCGGACGCCGCCCTCTCGGGCGCCAACCTCGCGCGCGCCAACCTCTCGGACGCCGCCCTCTCGGGCGCCAACCTCGCGCGCGCCTACCTCTCGGGCGCCTACCTCTTGGGCGCCAACCTCTCGGGCGCCAACCTCTTGGGCGCCAACCTCTCGGGCGCCAACCTCTCGCGCGCCAAGCATCTGATCGACGGCGGCCAGCGCCTCGACGGCTACCGCTTCGTCGGGTGGATCAAGGGCGGTGCGCTCATGATCCGCGCAGGGTGCCGGAATCTCACGCTCTCTGAATACCGCACCCACAACGCCGCGCGCTCTGACGTGGCCCTGCGCGACGAAACCAGCGCCATTCTCGACCATATAGAAGCGGTGGCGCGAGTTCGGGGTCTGCTGGGATGAGCGAGCACAACCTGATCACCGCAGTTTCCATCCGCCGCGTGGACAACGGCTTCGTCCTGAAGGCGCACGACGCCGAGCGCAACACCGTCACCGAGCAGGCGCACGCCGAGTTGGAGGACGCGCTTGACGCCATCGGCGAGATGGCTTGGTCGGGTGAGCGTGGGAGGGATCGGTCGTGACCGGCCTCCCTTCCCACGTCCCCACCGCGCTGTATCAGCAGAAGTGGGGCGCCGACACTGAGGACTTGGAAGAGCGGCTGTTCCTTGGCGCTTTGCTGCGGACCACGGGCGCGAAACTGGTCGAGGGCCTGCGCACGGTCCAGACGGACGACAAGCTGTTCAACGAGCGCTGCCACGACCTGGCGCGCACGCTGGACGAGGGGATGGCGGAGCTTCAGCGGTGGGGGGATTTGTGATGCTTGAAGTTCTTCAGTTCGTGTTCAGCAGCTTTTGGGTTTGGCTGGGCACTGTGGTGCTGATCCTCTGCGTTGCGGCGTGCGTGCCGTCGTTCAGGTTCCGCTACACCAAAAAGACGGGTGCCCCATGACCCTCACCACCATCGAAACCCTCGACGCCCAAGCCGTCGCCGCCGCGACCTGCGCGGCCACGTCCTACGCCGACGTTCTGCGCGCGGCCGGCGACGACCTCAGCGACTTCGTGCGGTGCGAGATGCAGGACAACCTCACCACGTTCCAGCGCAAGGAACTGGAACGGCTGGCGGTGCTGATGCGGACGGTGGCGGGGAGCCTTCCAAAATGACCCCCGGCCTCCACCCCATGCCTGCCAGCCGCGACGAATGGCTGGCGTTGCGTGGCCGCTTCATCGGCTCCTCCGAAGTGGCGGCCCTGTTCGGCGTCCAGGCCGCGTACCAACAGAGCCACTATGCCCTTTGGCACACCAAGCGCGGCATCGAGCCGCCGCCTGTGGGTGGCCCCAGGGTGGCGTGGGGCAAGCGCCTTGAAGCCGTAATCGCCGGGGCTGTCGCGGAAGAGCACGGCTATGCCGTCACCCCAGGCCGCTACGCCATCGCCGAGGGCTGCCGTGCCGCGGCATCGCTGGATTTCGAGGTCGCTGCCGATCCTGCCGGTGAGTTCCAGGGGCCTGGCGTGCTGGAAACCAAGAACGCGGACTGGCTGATCCACAAGCGTCAGTGGACCGATGGAGAGCCGCCGCTGCACATCCTGCTGCAACTCCAGCACCAACTGCTTTGCACCGGCTGGCAGTGGGGCGCCGTCGCGGCGCTGGTCGGCGGCAACGATCTTCGGCTCTACCGCTACGCCGCGCGGCCCAAGCTGATCGCCGACATCCGCCGCCGTATCGACGTCTTCTGGGCCAGCAAGGAACCGCCGCCGGTCGACGGCAGCGACAGCGCCGCCCATGTCCTCGCCGCGCTCTACAGCGCCCCGGTGGACGACGCGCTGGATATGTCGGGCCACAACGAATGGCCCGATGCCGTGGACGGCTTCCTCCGCGCCGCTGCGGCCAAGAAGGAGGCCGAGGCCGAGTACGGCTTGGCGCGCAACCGCGTCGCCGCCCTGCTGGGCAACCACAAGCGCGGCTACGGCGCCGGCTTCAGCGTCACCACCGTCATCACCCCGGCACGGCCCTCGCGCCCGCCAGAGCCCGGCGAGGTCATCCCCGGGCGCGCCGAGAGCCGCCGCTACATCGCCAAGATCCAGGAGCCCGTTTCGTGAGCACAGCCCTATCCACCGAAACCAACGCGCTGCGTCAGCAGCTTTCCCGCATGGGGCCGGAGATCGCCAAGGCGCTGCCGAGCCACATCAAGCCCGAGAAATTTCAGCGCGTCGTGATGACCGTGGTGCAGCAGGCGCCAGACCTGCTGGCGGCGGATCGGCAATCGCTTCTGGCGTCGTGCTTGAAGTGCGCCGCCGATGGCCTGGTGCCAGATGGCCGCGATGCCGCGCTGGTGGTGTTCAACACCAAGAACCGGAGCGGCGGCTGGGAAAAGCGTGTGCAGTACATGCCCATGCTGGCCGGCCTGCTCAAGCGCGCCAGGAACAGCGGCGAGATCTCCGGCATCGTGGTCAACGTCGTCTATTCCAATGACGAGTTCACCCAGACCCCGGACGACTTCGACCGCCCGGTGCGGCACCAGCCGCCGAAGCTCGGTACTCCGCGCGGCCACGCCATCGGGGCCTATGCACTGGTGAAGCTGCGCGACGGCACCGTGATGCACGAGGTCATGGACAAGGACGAGATCGACCGCGTGCGCGCCGTCAGCCGGTCCAAGGACAGCGGGCCGTGGGTGCAGTGGTGGGACCAGATGGCCCGCAAGACAGTGTTCCGGCGCCTGTCGAAATACCTGCCGATGGACGCCGAATCCGAGGACCTGATCCGGCGCGACGAAGAGGCCGACACGGCCGAGCCGCCGACACTGGAGGCCGAGCCCGAACCCGCCGCGTCCGCGCTTTCTGCGGGCAAGCTCGACGCGCTGGAGGGCGAGGTCGTGGAAGAGGGCGAGCCCACTCTGCTTGAGGCATTGGTCAGTAGGATCGAGCGCACCACCACCAACGCCGAGGTCGACGCCCTGCTGCGTGGCGCCAAGCCCGACATCACCGCTATGTCGGACGACGATCGCGCGCAACTCGAAACCGCCGTGACCGCCCAGCGTCACGGGTTCAGCATGGGAGCATCGAAGTGACCGAACTTGAAGCCCTGCGGGGCGTGGCCGAGGCGGCGCGTGAGTGGCAGAAGTTTTACTGCGCAGTAAAACCAGACGAGGGCGACTATTTGTCAGCGCGGGTCAACCTGCTCACCGCCATTCACGCCCTCGACGCCCTCCCCACCCCCCAACCCACTCCCGCCCGCTCCCGGCTGGCGGCGCTGGAGGCCCTACACGCGGCGGTTCGGGACTACGATCGGGGCACCGGTCAGGGCGTGCGGTGGGCCGACGTGCGCGCCGCCCTGGCCGCAGTGGACGACAGCCCCGCGCCCGCAGCCGAGCCGGAGGGGGAGGCGGTGGAGGTGGCGGTGTGGCGTGACGGTAGCGGCTTCTGCGTGCTCACCGTTGCGGGCAGTCACGACGACAAGAAAGGCAGCGGCCACATGCAGCGCCTTGGCACCACCCGCCTTGCGCTCGTCCCCGAGGTGGTGGGGGAGGTCGGGTGATGGAAGGTGTATTCCTGATTGGCAACGGCACTGTAACGCGCCTCGTGGGTCAGGTCGGGACCACACCCGCCTGTCCCCAAGCAAAGTTCACGGCAGGCGATGTGGTGCGATTGCGGAAGCTGCACTGGCTTGGCCCGGAGGGTGGTCAAACCGGCGTGGTAGCTACCGTTGTGCCGCCCGGCTTTTCCCCCGATTGGGCATGGGCCGATCTCCGCAAAGAGCCACGCCCCTTGATGTGTCAGGTCGGAGCGAGGGTAGTGTCTTACATTCTCGCTTTGGAGAGCGGCAAGGCGCTCCTGATCAAAGAGCGTTACCTGATCGGAACCGGACAGCGTGGGGAGTTCGGTTGGAAAGAAGAGGACCCCACCCCATGACCCGCACCCACACCGAGACGATGCTGCTGGAGGCGCTGGAGTGGTCGCATGCCGCATTCGTGGCTCAGAGGGATCAAGCGCCAGTTCGTAAACGGCTTATGGCCCTGACGATCAAGAATTGCCGCATGGTCGTCGTGGACATTATCGCGCAGTCCCGCCGCGCCATCGCCGCAGCCAAGGGGGGGGACCGGACGTGAGTGCGAGTTCTGTAGAAGAAGCGGTCAGGGTTGTTGATCAAGTGCTGATGGACACTCTCGACATGGACCCAGACATTGGCGACGCCGACATTGTGCTGGACGCCCTCTCCGCCATGCCCCTCGCCTCCCGCCTCGCCCTCGCGCGGGCGCTGGTGCCGGGGTGGGCGGTGGTTCCCGCAGAACCAACCGTGATGATGCTTCAGGACGGCGACATGGCGATACGTCGCGCCCGTCCCGGTGGCGTGTCTGGCATGACGATTGAAGCGCAAACGAAGGCCGAATGTGCCCGCGCTGGCGCTTGTTGGGCTGCGATGCTCACCGCCGCCGAGGAGCCGCCCCATGGACCGTGAGGAGTTGGTGAACCGCATGGCCGACGCGATCTTTCGGCTGCGCAGCGCGGATCGCAACGTGAAGTCGTCCGACCTCGCCCGCGCCGCGCTCGCGGTGGCCGAGCCGGCGGTGAGGGCGGGTGAGCGGGACGAAATCATCGCCCTAATCGAAGCCACGCCAACCCCGGGTGAGGCCGACGACACAGAGAGTGGGCATCGCTACGCAGCGGGTTACCGCGATGCCTCTAACTGTGCTGCGGATGATCTGCGTCGGCTTCGAGATCGCGTTGTTGCCCGCACCGGAGGCACCCCATGAGCGACGCGCGTTGCGAACCGCCGGAAGAACTGCGGGGGCGGAATGGGACGCACTGGCTCCAATATCGCGAACACCCAATGAGTTATGCTGAATGGATAGCCGCAGAACAGTCGTGGTTCTTCCCACACGATCAGGTCGTTTCCCCCATGGATAGCATGTCAACGGAGTGGCGCTACCTCTCCCCCGTCCTCACCCCCGCCGAAGTCGCCGCTCTCCGGGCGGAGAGGGATGCGGCGTGGAACGAGGTCGAACGAGAGCGCGAGAAATACAAGGACGACATGCACGCGGCTCTTGTTGAAGTTGGAAGGTGGTCGTGGCGAAGCGGGCTTCAGGACGCCGAACTCACTACCCTCCGCGCTGAGGTGGAGAAGCTGCGGGCGGCGTTGAAGCCGTTTGCCGACGCTGCGCCGAAGTTTCGCGACTGCGGCGACGCCATTGAGGTGGCCGATATCGCCCATGATGCGACGTTCACAGTTGGTAATTTGCGCCGCGCCGCCACCCTCGCCAACGCTGTGGAGGTGCCGGAATGAGCGCGACGTGTGGGAACTGTAGGTGGTGGGACCGAAGGGACGACGACACCGGGATTTGTTGCCGATACGCTCCACGCCCAGTTTGGACAGAACAGGGTATCGACGAGCATTGGCCGTCGTGGCCTCAAACCCTGGAAGACGAACGGTGCGGCGAGCACGCGCCCCAACCCAAGGAGACGCGCGATGAAGCCTGAGGATGTGCCGGATGAATGGGTGTGGCAACTTGCCGCATCTTTGGATCATCCCAGTGTATTCATGGGAGGCCCCAGCGAACGAAACAAAAGACGGGCGCGTGAAGCCCTCGCCGCCGTGCTCCCGCTGGCGGTGGCGGAGGAGAGGGCCGAGTGCGCGAAGGTGGCGATGGAATACCCGGTGCTTGAGAACGAAACAGCGCCGACAGCGCACGCGCGGGTGATGCAGGGCTTGGCAATTGCTGTCGCCATCCGCTCCCGAGGGTCACCCCGATGAGTGACCTGTTGCCGTGCCCGTTTTGTGGCCGGGCGGTAGGGCTGCTGCGAAGCGCGACTTGGGTTCGCGCAACGTGCGCGTTCTGCGAAGCGGATGGCCCCACATGCGATGATGATGAAGACGCCATCGCCGCCTGGAACCGCCGCGCCCCGAGTGCCGACCATGTTCCCGACACCGGGAAAATGGTTGCCCCGCCAGTCGTCAAGGATTGCTTGACAACTCAGGCCGCCTACGCCGCCGGGGCCGAAGCGATGCGGGAGCGGGCGGCGGAGCAAGTGGATTGCGGCTGTTCGTGGCGTGCCGACGCGCTGGCCGCGACCAACAAAGGCGAAAGGTTCGTAGCGTGCGGGAATGACCCCTGCGGCGCAATCGAAGCCCGCGCCATCCGCGCCCTGCCCCTGCCCGCCGGAGGGTCGGGGTGGAGGCCGATTGAGACGGCGCCGAGGGATGGCGAAAGCATTCTATGCTACGCCCCCGAAACCCGCGACCGCGCAGCAGTGAGGCGCTCCGACTATTGGTGGATTGAAAAGGGCGCCTTTGCGAACATGCGCCCCTCCCAGCCCTATACCCACTGGCAGCCCCTGCCCGCCGCGCCGGAGGAGGGGGATGAGTTTCAAGGGTGACTTGTGGGAAGCCTTCACCGGGAGGGGCATCGTGGTTCCGTGGTGGCTGTTCCCGGCAGCATCGCGGCTCGATGACCGCCGCCGGGCCATCCAAGTGCGGCGCATGTTCTTGCCGTCCATATGGCTGATCGGTGGGGGGAAGCGTTCCCGCCGCTGCTACCATCGCCCCCTGAAGTTCATGCTGTGGCAACGGAGAAAACCCAATGACCGCTGAATGCCGCCCACCGCCTGGCACGCCGGATGGGACGGTCTACAGGGTGCTCGTCGTCAGGGACGTGCGTGGCGGCTCATGGCACGATCAGACGTGGTACCGCATCGGACAGCAGTTCGATTGTGTGCCGAACAAGCCCCCGTATTCGCTGGGATGGCGAACCATCCATCCGGAAGACCCGTACGGTTCTATCGCTGCCGAGCATGCAATTGTGCTGTCTCGAACCATCGCCACGCCGCCGGAGGGAGAGGGATGAGGGCATTCATCCGATGGCTGGCCGCTGACGAAATCAAGGCCGCGCGCATCCAGGGGTATCGAGAGGGCATGGCCAGCGTCTCTGCATCTATTCGCCGCACGGCAGCCAAAGATCCCGCCTACGGCGAGGGCGCGAAAAAAGCCGTGCTGGCAATTGCCGGAGGGATAGACGACGCGCTGGCCGAAACGCGGGATCCCACCCCATGACCCCGCGCTGGCTCGGGGCGGAGCTACTTCTTCTCCGGCAGAAACACCGCCGCAGCCCCAGCCGCAGCCGCGCCGAGGGACACGATAGCGTTCAACTGCTCCGGCGCGATCTTGACGCCGAACACGCCGGCAACCACGGCGAGGCCGGCCCAGGACGAGGGCTCACGGAGGCGCGCGAGAAGTGCTTGCATGGTGGGGTTCCTTGGGGTTAGGGCGTTTTGGGTACCAGCCCGCCAGGCAGCAGACGGCACCACGAGCCGGCAGAGGGTGGAAGCCCCTCACTTCCGCCCATCCACCGCCCGCTCAATCCGTTCGAGCGTCACCTTCACCGCGTCAATCGTCGGCTTCATCCCGGCGAGCGTTTCGCGCATGGAGACGACGGTATCGGCGGTTTTTTTGTCGCTTTCGACAAGATCGCGGGCTTTGATTTCAAGCACTTCCACGCGGGCATCTTGCTTGGCGGCGTACCAAACGCCCCCGGCCGTCTGCACGAGGATGGCCAAGATCAGGGCAATGGGCACGCGCTTGTCCAACTGCCAGTTATACCCGGGCGGGACACTATCAACACTTTGCGACATGCACCACAACCCCCGATTGCTTAACGTAGATTTACCGCAGAAGTCACGATCCGATGGCCGACCAGTAGAACGTAAGGCTCTGGCCCGCATCGCCGTAGACGTCGAACCCTGCGGTGGTGACGGTGCCCACAACCAAGGGATACAGCGTCGTTGCTCCGCTGCCGCCGTTGATGGTGAGTTGCACGTTGTGGCACGCGCCCGGGAACGCCGCTGCGAACGTCACTGCACCCACGCCGGCCGTGGTGCTGCCGGTGCCCCACTTCAGGATGAGCCCGTTCGGCAGCGTCGTCGTGCCGGTGGACGTCAGCGTGGCCGGGAACTGGCTGTAGTTCACCACCTGCGAGCCCGAGGTGCCGTTCGCCGCCGTGAATACCCCGCTTGAGGCGCCGAAGTTCATCGCGACGCTCGACGCGGCAAGCGTGCCGATGTTGAGGATGTTCTTACTGCCCCAATCGAAGTTGCCGGTGATCGGGGTCTGCCCATCCGCCGCCACGCTTTGGGTGAGCGCGGTCGCCACGTCCGCGAAGTTGCTGTTCATCGTCGTGGAACTGATGACAGTCCCGGACGAGAACGTGTTGGGGATCGTATAGGTGCCTGTCCCTGAGCGCGGCATTTACTTGTCCCTCAGTTCTGTTGCCATCAGCGCTCGCGGCACTTCACGCGCCAGCGCGCCCGTCGCCACGTCGCGCACACGGTCGCCCATGGACTTCTGCCAATACGTCATCGCACGCTCAAGGCTTTTCGGCCCAGCGTTCTCAACCAGCATGGCCGCGAACTTGGGGTCGCGCATCGCCTGCACCAGCATCTCGCGCATCGCCTGCTCCGGCGCGCCCACGATCCAGTTTGCTACTGGCCCCATCTTACCCAGCGATTGCGCCAGCGGGTTCTGCGGGTCCACAACGCCGTTCGTCAGGCGCGCGATGAAGTTCCCCACACTCAGGTTTTGCGCTGTGTCGCTGCCCCGCGCGCGCACCGTGTTTGGCAGGGTGCTTTCCGCGAAGTCGGCCGCCAACCGCTCCAGCGTTTGCCGCTCCTGGCCGTTGAACAACTGATCCACCGTGCCGCTGTTCTTCTCCCACCACTTGCGGAACTGCGCCGGGGAAAGCTGGCGGGTCACGTTGCCGCCCGCGTCTGCGATGTCGCTGGTGGTGCGGCTGGCCCGCAGCATGTCGTCCACCACTTGGTCGCGCATGGCTTGCTTGGCATCCTGCAATCGCAACGTCATGGTCCGCACTTGATCTTGTGGAAGGTTGGCCGCCCTAGCGTCTTTCACCGCCTTTTCCATCGCCCCCAACGTTTGCCTAACAGAGGCCGGGGTCGCGGTCACCGTCGCAGGAACTCTTTCGTCCGGCATCATGGGGGAACCGAATTTGTCCCGTGCCATCACACGCCCCGTGGCATTGGTGCCAGAAGCATCGCGGCCAAGGGCCTCGCCAACCATGCGTCGCTGTGCCGTTGCCGCTGCCCACTCCGGGCCGCCGCCGATCTCGTCAATCTTCCCGACAAGAGCCCCGGCAACCGATGCGGTTCGGTTGTCGCCGTCGCGGGCCGCGCGCCCTGCGATGTCCCCGACACGACTACGCAGCCGTTGCAGCGTTTCCCAATCCACGGTGCCCGCTGCTGACGTGGGAGTGCGGCCCATAGTGGCGCCCGGCATGAACGGGGAAGGGGCGCCGGGGGAAGGCGCGGCACGCGTCAATTTGGCGATGTCGTCAGCTACCGACTTGAGTTCGGCCGGCATGCCTCCGCTGCCGGGGCCGAAAATGGTGCGGCTGGCGTCATCCAGCGATGCCGTGAGGGGAGCAACCGAGAACCGTGCATCGCGTGGGATCGCGTCGTAAAGCGCGTCAGTCAACGCTTTCATGCCCTGCCGCGCTCCTGGAGCTTCTGGATTGGTGCGGAACCCCAAACCCTCCCGCACCGTCGCCCCACGCGCCGCCGCATCGCCCTCACCCCGCATCAACCCTTCCGCCACTGCCACGCGGTTCGCATTGCGCTGCGCATCCACGTCGCGAAGCGCTGTGGCGGGAGACATGACGCCGGGCACCGTCTGCGCATCCGAGCGCAGGCCGCTTTCCAGCAACATCATCTGCGGATCGCGTGCGGCTACGCCGGCCGTAACGGGGGAACCTGGCAGGCGCCGGGTCGCATCGTCCGCACCCTCGCGCAGGCGCGTCACCAGCGTTTCCGGATCCGCGCTGTTGCGGAGTAGCGCCTCGCCGATGATTTTTTGGCGGCCCGTGTTGGTGAATGGCTGCACTCCAGCGGCAATGCCCTGCCCGACCATCCCGGCCAGCGTAGGAACCGCCGCACCCGTAACGCCGCCTGCCAACGCTGCGCCGATCTGCGCTGCCGGGCCGAACCCGTTCTCGCGCGCCACGCCACCCGCCGCGCCAGAGCCCGCAGCGCCGGTCACCTGCGACACGGGGGCCTGCATCAGCGCCGTTCCAATCCGCGCCACGGCTGGGTTAGAAGCGCCCTGCATCACGGCGCCAGCGCCCATGCTGGGGATCAGCGACGCGACGCTTTGCCCGACATCCGAGCGGATGCGTTCCCCGGGGGTGGATGGCGTCGGCAGTCCGGCAGCGTCGGCCGCTCCGGTCAGAATGTCCTTGCTGCTGTAGCCGGCGGGGATGTTCGTCCCGGCGAGGGCGTTGATCCCGGCTGTGATCGCACGCCCCGGCGCCCGCAACGCGTCGTACGCCATGCCGGGCAGTTGCCCAACGCCCTCTATCACGTCGCGCGCCCCGAGACCAAGCCCGCGCGCGAACGATTGGCCGACGCTGGGCGCATCCTTCGGCATGTTCGCCTGCGCGTACTTCAAGATGTCCGCTTCCGACGCGCCGTCCGGCGCCGTCACGATGAACTTCTTGCCGTCCGGCGATGTGATCTCGAATTCAGGCATCAGCGCACCGGGCGGATGGACCAACCGCCCCCCTGTGCCGGGGCTGTGGGCGACGCAAGCGGCGTGGCATCCGGCTGTGCATCAGGCGCGACCTCCTGCCACTTCCCGGCGCCGTGGATGATGTCCATGTAAATCTTCTTCAGGCGTGCAAGGTTTTGCGAAAACTGCTCTTGCGACTGCGACTGCTTCAGGCTTCCGTACACGGACTGGAGCATGGCGTTTTCCTTGTCGGAAACAGCACCCAGCGCCGCCCCAGTCGGGCTGCTGGCGCGCATCTCCTGCAACTTGTCGAACGCGATGTTCGCGCCGATGCCTTCCAACAGGTGCGCCACGTCAGATGCGCCAGTCCCGGAAATGCCAGACAGGAACGTGGCGCCGGGGCCGGCAGTGGGAAGCGTGGACGTCGCCACCAACTTGCCGATGCGGTCAATGTCCTCGGTCACGATGTTCCCCGCGCGAACCGTCGCCTCCGTGCGCTTGCCTTCCTTTGCTTCCTTGTCCCGCAGCGCCATGTCGGTTTTGCTGCCTGGGATCACTTCCATGCGCACAGTCTCGCCGCCGCCCGGCAGCGGTTCTCGAACGTAACGGTAATCGGCCGGCGGCTGGGTGCCGTAGCTGGTGCCGCCGCTTACGGTGACGTTCGTGCTGGGTCCACGCACCTTGGCTGCGATCAGGTCACGCGCGGCTTGTTGATATTCCGGCGTGCCCGGCTGAAGCCCGGCCGCAGCCAACAGCCGCTCAGTGTCATTGGGCTGTGGCGCCTGCGCCATGGCGATCTGTCGCGCGCCCGCCGCCTGCTGTTGGAAAATCTGCGCCCAGCCCTCGCGGCCCATCGCCAAGGCGCGTTGGGCGCGCTGTTCCAGTTCTTCTGCGCGTGCCAGCCACATCTGCCTACCCTCTGGCGTGCGCGGCTGCGGCAAGCCCCCCTGTGCCGGCGCAGCGGTGGGGATCGTCTCGCCACCCTGTTGCGGCAGCCACTGACGCACGTTGCGCACATAGTTCGGGTCGCCGCCGCCGTTGTAGGCGCGCAGGGCGATGTCCTGATGCTCCGGGTTGTTGAAATCTGTAGCGCCGGATGCGCGCCCCTTCGCGGTGTAGTAACGCAGCATGAAATCAACGTTGGCAGCGGGGTCGGTACGCAAGGCCGGATCAAGTGGCGCGACCCCATACCCCGGGTTGCGCGCGGTGGCTTCCTGAATTTGCCCAAGCCCGACGCTGCGTCCGCCGTCTCCCACGGCGCCCGGACGGCCGCCGCTTTCCTGCTTCACAATCGCCAGCGCCAGAGGAAGGGGCACCCCTTCGCGCTGAGCCACCGGAGCCACAAGCGACGTCAGTTCTTCATCCGACATCGCCCCGGGCGCGGGCAACCGCTGCTGCGCCACCGGCTGCCTCGGCGCAGGCGCCCCGGCCAGCATCGTGTCGGGCTGCTGCGGCGGCGTCATGGGGGTCATCGGCCCGAACAGCGCCGCATCCTGCTGCCGCCGCAAGTCTCCCGCCGCCTTGATCTCCTTGTCACCCTGCCCCTGCTCATACCCACCCACAAGCGCCTGCGCGAGCCGCGCGAGCCCTTGGTAAGGCGACTGGATCGGCGACGTGTCAGACCCCGCCTGATACAGCGCCGAGCCTTCCTGCCGGCGCCGCAGGGCGTTGGCAAGTTCCGGGTTCTGAAGGTAAAGCGCCGTCAGCGATTGGCTCATCTCACCCCCACTTGCGGATGCCAGCGCCGCCGAGCACGCCAGCCAGGCCAAACAGCCCACCCAGCGCCGCGTTCTGCTGCTGCTGCTGTGCATTCCACTGCGCCAACTGGCCTTGATACTGGGTTTGGTATGCCCCCATCACGTC
>ERZ650308.1167-NODE-1167-length-13752-cov-4.572242_pt1 | contig 13752 bp, 12 predicted proteins | sample MGYA00376244_ERZ650308 | MGnify/ENA primary metagenome ERZ650308 (study PRJEB26733, sample SAMN07839295) | wastewater metagenome | biome: small river; feature: stream; material: water | place: USA: North Carolina | collected 2016-04-26 ...
GGGCCGCCGGCCACCGCGCGGCGATCGCGCTCCTGCGCCACCGCCACAGCGACCGCGACCCGATCGAGGTGGCCGCGGAAGCCCTCGACGAGATGGCCGCCGTGTACGTCGAGATGGTCGAGGCCGAGATCGACTCGACGCTGCCAGGTGCCCCGTGATCGCCAAGCGCAAGCACCACGCCCGCCCGGCCTCGCGCGGCTTCGACGCAGAGCGCAGCGCCAGCGGCACCCACCGCGACTGGCTGGCGAGCTGCGCCGGCAAGGCCCGGTACACCAGCGAGGCCGCGGCCCGCGCCGCGATCGGCCTGCAGCTGGGCGCGCCGGCACTCGACGTCTACCACTGCGCCCGGCACTGCGGCGCCTGGCACCTGACCGAGCGCCGGCCGGCCAAGTCCAAGAAGGCCGCGCCGCCGGTCCACGTCCTAGCGTTCGTCTGTGCCGCCTGCAAGGCCCGCCACGCCTCGATCGCCGTCAGTCCGCGCGAGTGGACCCCGGAGACGCGGCGGACCGCGCTGCTCAAGCTGGAGCCAGAGGCGATCCGGGACGGCTGGAGCGTGGGCGCGGTCGACGACCACTGCCCCGCGTGCGCGGCCGCGCTCGGGCTCGAGACGCTGCGAGGTGCGGCATGACCGCCGACTGGACCCAGAACCCGAAGGCCCCGGCGGTGTGGACGCTCGAGGTCGGCGCCCTTACGCTGTGCGCCACCGCCGACGGCTGGTGGTGCAAGGGGCACGTCAAGAAGCAGCCCGCGATGTCGCTCGGCGGCGCGCAGGCCAAGGCGCTGATCTGGGCGCGCGAGCAGTGGCAGGCGGCCCGCGAGGTGTTCGCCGAGCTGGAGCGCCGCGCGCAGCGCCCGAACGTGCAGCGCACCCCGGCCCCGGAGTTCCCATGAACCGCCGCGACCTCATCCGCGCCTGCGCCGAGCGCGTCCCGGCCCGCGTGCCGATCGCCAAGCCCGCCGCCAAGCTGCCGGGCGACGAGATCGGCAAGGTCCGCTGGCGTGGCCAGGGCCGCGACGAGGCCGCCGCCGAGGCCGCGACGAAGCCCTGGTGGCCGCGGCGCAAGAGCGACGCCCCGGTGGCCAGCACGGCTGGTGGTGCTGGGCGCTGCGCCCGGCCAGGAGCACCCCGTGAAGCCGCCGCAGATCCAGCTGGGCCTGCTGCCGGGGTTCGAGGGGCCGATCTTGCCCGCCGCCCCGATCGAGCTCGAGCCGCCCAAGCCGCCGCGCCGCGCCGTGAGCGCCGAGCGCGAGCTGCTGGCAGCGCAGCGGTCCCTTGCCATCTCCCTGGACCCACCCGACATCGAGGGGTGGCGCGACGAGCTGGGCCGTGAGCGCCCGCGGATCGTCAACGGCGTCTGCACCGCAGTCGAACAGTGGCGCCGCCTCGAGGACGGCACGATCGGCCCGTGCCCCTGGACCGGCTGCCCGCGGCACACGCTGATCGACCACGGCCAGATCGTCACGATCGGCGGCCAGCGCCGCGCCGAGCTGCTCTTGCACCGGGCGGCCGACGATGAGGCCGTGGGCCGCCGGCCGGCGCTGCCCGTGGTCCCGACCGACGGCGAGATCGACGCGTTCGACCTCGAGGCCCTCAAGCGGAACGACCTGATCGAGCGCACCTGCATCCGCGACGCGATGCCGCTGGTCGCCGACCGCGCCGAGGATGCCGAGGCGTCCGCCGTCGGGGACCTGTACATCGACGGCGAGGCGGCATCGCTCGCCAGCTACCGGGCCGACGCCGCCCGGGTCGCCGTGATCGCCGAGACCCTGGGCCTGTCCGAGGAGCAGATCCGGCTCGACACGATCTCGGCCGCCGCCAAGCTCGGGATCCGGTTAGTGAACGGCCAGCCGGTGCCGGGCGACGGGGGGCGCGTCGAGGCCCTGCTGGCGAGGCTGGCGGGCCGGCGTCGGGTGCTGTCGGACGCCGAGCTGGCCGAGCGCCGCGCGCGGGTGATGGCCTACCTGGGGCGCCGTGGCTCGTCAGCCGAGGCGATCGAGCGTGCGCTGCTGGCGGACGCGACCCCGGCGCCGGTGGCGATCCGGCGGATCGAGCGCGAGGCTCCGCCGCCGCGCGAGCCCGGCGCGGACGAGATCTTCACGTTCTAGCCCTCGTGCGCCTCCAGCTGGTGCTGCAGGACCGGCAGCTCGGCGATCCGCACGGCGTAGCGGTTCTCCGCGGCCGTGCCCTCGAACGCGATCAGCGGCAGGCCGAGACCGCCGTTGAACGACGACTGCACCACCGCGTAGTAGTCCTGCCCCGTCGAGAACCGGCCATCGGGCGACGTCGTGTCACCGACGCTGCCGGTGTTGTAGAGGATGTTGGAGACGCCCGCGCCCTCGTCGATGCGATGCGCGAGCGTCAACCACGTCTCGTGGCGCGTCAGGTTGTAGCCGAACTCCAACATCCGCCAGCGCCCGTCGGCACTCCCGTAGGTGAACGGCGTGATGTCGACGTTGTGCTGCGCCGTCGTGCCGTACACCGCGATCCCGCACGCGCCACCGTTACCGTTCGCCGACACGCCCCAGCCCTTGTTAGCGCCGAGGTACTCCGGCCACGGGTACCACACGTCGTCGGGGTTGGGCCCCTTCAAGTTGCCGAGCATCCACCCTCCGCCGGGGCCACCGACGGAGTCATAGCGCCACGGCACGATCACTGACCACGACGTCAGGCTGTCGAAGTTGAACGCCGTCGTCGACTTCGCGATCCACCGCTTGCCACCGTAGATCAGCTCGAGGCTGCGCGAGTGGTGGTCGGGCTTGCCGTAGTCCATCCGCGCATCGGTGGCCGTCGCGCCCTCGCTCACGAGGTCCCACGGGTCGGCTCGGTTCACGTCGAGCACCACGCCGCCGACGATCCGCGTCAGCGCGTGGCTCGGCGTGAAGTCCAGTCGCGACGTGCCATGGATCGACGCCAGCACGTCGTCGATCGCGGCCAGCGAGAACGCGCGCAGCAACGGCGGGAGGCGCATCGTCACGGGCTACTCCTCCCACTCGAGGCCCTGCGAGACGAGCTGCGCCGCCGACGCGCCCTCGCACTGCACACCCGTCGCCCAGAATCCCCACTGCGCCCAGCCGCCGCCGTTGAACGCCGGCGCCGCGAGCGGGATCGCGCCGAAGCCGATCTCTTGCGACGTGCCGGTCAGCGTGCCGAGCGAGGCGCAGGTTGCCGACGCGGTTCCGAGCAGGTAGCCGCCGCGGCACCAGCGCACGCGCAGCACCGGGTCGGTGCCGCTGCGGTCGAGCTGACACACGTAATCGATCGGCGCGCTGCCGGCGGTCATCAGCGCCGTCGCCGCGGTCAGCGTGAACGTATGCGCGACGGCGGCGTCACCGACCGCGACGATCAGGTTGCCGCCGTCGGTGACGCGGATCGAGATGCCCTCGACCGAGCCGCCGGTCTGGCGGAAGTTTCCGAACAAGTTGTGATCGGTGCCGGCGGGGTCCGTCGCGAACCCGACGCGCCCGCCGAACATGATCGACGACGTGCCGGGGAGCAGCGTCGCCGATGCCTTGATGACGTCGCCCGTCGAGCTGTCGAAGTGGACGCCGACCTGGCCGCCGAGCGTGTACCCGTAGGCCAGCGTCCCCGAGGTCGCGAGCGTGCCAGCGACGGCGCCCTTGCTCGCGACGCTGCCAGCCCCCGACAGCGCCGAGAAGTCCCACCACGCCGCGCTGAGGCCGGTGGCGGCCTGGAACGCGGTGTCGTTGGCGGGGACGGCCGGCGAGCTGCGGCCCGCCTCGTTGCCGACGGGGCCGTAGTGCGTGCCGGTCGTGTCGCCGGTCAGCGGGCCGATGAGTGCCTGTGCCGTCACGGTGCCGTTGACGACGAGGTTTCGCGAAGCGAGGTTGCGGCTCATGTCGCTCATGGCTAGACCTTCACCGTGGCGAACAGGGTGACCGCGCCGCCCGTCGCGCCCATCAGGATCTTGATCCGCATCCGCAGGGCGTGGCTGTTGGACCAGCTATCGAGGTATGAGCTCGCCGTGCCGCCCGCGATCGCCACCGACTCGAACGGCGACGGGGACTGCGACGACCAGCCCGATGCGTAGGTCGACAAGAGCGAGGCGTCGCGATTCGTGCCCTCGGCGGTCACGGTAGCGATCGCCGTGGCGTCCCAGACGATTTCGATCGACTGCCCGCCCGACGCGCGTCCGGGCATGGGCATCTCGGCGTAGTAGGTCTGGCCAGCCTCGAGGGTGGCGCCCGCAGCGACGGGGCTTCCGTCGCTCTTGACGATGGCTAGCTGGATCATGGGGCGAGCCTGCGCGCCTCGAGTCGCTCACCCCAAGTTCACAGCCGGGGCTCGCGCGCCCGCAACCTGATCCGCGCGATCGAGCCGGCCGCCACGTCCGTCCCGCCGTCGTGGCCCACGTCGACGCGGGTCAGCGCGGTCGTGCTCGGCGTCCAGTCGGCGGTGCGGCCGGTGGCCGCCTCGACCGTCGCGCCCTGCTCAGCGCGCGCGCTCGTGTACTCCGTCGCCGTGCCGTCGCGCAGCCCGACGCGCTGCCACCGCAGCCGGGCCTGGTAGCGGATCGCGGTGTCGACGACGGCGATCGAGGTGGTTGCGTCGGTGTTCGTCCCAGCGCCGGTCGCGTGCTTGCCGACGACGTTCCCGCCGACGAGCCGGATCTGCCGGTTGTCGTTCGTGTTGCTCGTGTTCCATGCCCGCGCGATCGTCGCGGTGCCCTGGGTCACGAGCGCCACGTCGGCGTACAGCTCGCCCTCCGCGTTGTAGAGGCTGGTCGGCGACACCAGCACCGACGGGCAGATCGCGCCCGGCGCGCCGATCGGGAACACGCGCCGCGGCGGCTCGACGAGCCCCGCGTACATCACTGTCGACACGCGGACGGCGCGCCCCGTGCTGCCTGAGGTGATCCGCAGCTTGCCGTTGCCCGCGGTCGCGCCCGACCAGCTCAGCGAGAACGTCGTGGTCGTCGGCGTCGCTGCCGCGGCCAGCGTGTGCGACGCGACGGTGGCGCCGCTGTTGTCCTCGAGCACCAGCGTCGCCGTGCCGTCGGGCGAGCTGTACGCGACCTGGAAGTAGACCGTCGCCGCGCCGCCGAACGCGTAGACCGGCGACCGGATGCCGTCGCCCGACGCGCTGGCGACCGCGCGACCGCAGCGGATGCCGAGCAGTGGATCTGCGATCGTCTCGACGACGCCGCCGACGGTGGTCCAGGCCGTGAAGTCCGGCGTGACGAGGTTGGTGCAGGCCGGGCAGCTCACGAGCGCCAGGTCCGTGCCGATCTCCTCGTCGAGGACGTGCGGCGCCACGCCGATCGGCCAGCCGCGGCCCACGAGCCCGTCGGCGTCGCTGCCGTCGACGGTGACGACGTAGCCCGTGCGCGGGTACGGGTCGGTCACGCCGGTCGGGTTGGTGGCGTAGGTGAACAGGCTGGCGATCTCGCTCGTCGTCGGCGTCGAGCTGCCACGCCACGCCCAGATGCGCGCGATCTGGCCGCCGAACGCGGTGAAGCTCGGGCCGTTGCCGAAGGTCGCCTGCCCGGGCGTCGTCGCGCGGAACTCGCCGATCGCCGCGGTGCTGGCTGTCGTCGCGCCGGTGTGGTCGATGACGGCCACCTCGTCGGCGGTCGCGTCGTGGTGGATCGCCGCCATCCGCAGCACGCCGATCCCCGGGTCGCCGATCGTCGCGGCGCTGGTCGCGGTCGCCGTGCCGCTCGCGCCGTAGAGCACGGCCTTGGCCGCGCCGCTCGCGCTGTGGCCGAGCTCCCAGCCGCGCGACGAGATGGCGCGCGAGCCCAGGCCCCACTCGTCGCCGTCCCAGACGTCCGACTTGTACGCGATGACGACGCACCAGTTCTCGGTGCTGCGGAAGTTCAGGAACGCGTCACCGACGGCGCCGGTCTGCACGGTGCCGCCCGCGAGGTCGTAGGCCCGCGTCCGCAGCCGGCCATCGGCGCGGCCCTCGTCGCACAAGAACTCGCCGTCGGTGTACGCCGTGCCGGCCACCTCGAGCAGCGGCTCGTTGCCTAGCTCGCCGTTCGCGCGCCCGGCGTAGAGCGCCACGTTCGGCGGGGCGATACTCGGCCAGGCCGACACCCACTCGGCGTGGCTGGCCGGGAGGCGCTGCGTCGGCGGGCTGTCGAACACGTGGTCGAGGTCGACGACGGGATCCAGCTCCTTGTGGATCCGCAAGTCGAACGAGCCGAAGCATGCGTTGAGCGGCGTGCCGGTGACCCGCGTCGCGTCGAGCTGCACCCGCACGGTGACCGTGCCGCTGGGCAGGTCGAGCGTCAGCCGCCGCGGCGCCCAGACGTTGGTCCCGCCGAGCGCGCCGCTGGCCTCGGCGCCCGTCGTCGACGAGCCGATCACCGTGCCGCCGCTGTCGAGGGCCTGGAGCACGACCGCGCCGGTGTCGCCGGTGTCGTCGTTCATGCGCCCGCACACCAGCTCGGCGGTCGCGTTGACGTCCCATCCCGCGGCCGGCGTGATCGCCTGCCGTAGCTGCGCCGACGCGCCGTCGTCGGGGCGGATGTACTGCGCGCAGTCGTAGAGGGTCGCGGTCCGCGTCGACCACGTGCCGACGCTGGCCGTCCAGCTGGTCGTCCCGCTGGCGAACTCGTTGTTGCTCAAGAGCTGGCCGGTGAAGTCGCCGACGCGCAGCCGGCACTCGGTGATTCCGATGTCGACGTGCGTGTCGCCGCCGTCGCCCGAGGTGGCGATCGCCAGCGTGAACGACACGCGGATCGACGCGGTGTCGGCGTGGAGGTTGGCGATCTCGACGCTGTGGCGGTCCCAGGCCGCGGGGTGCGTTGCCGCGATCGACGCGGTGTCGAGGACGTTGTTGCTGGCGTCGCGCGAGGTGACGGTCACCTCGAAGGTGTCGTTCGCGTCGCCGGCCGTCGGCCCGGCCGCGAAGCTCAGGAGCGCGCGCAGGTCGGCGGGCTCGTAGCCCTGGATCGGGATGTCCTGGTAGAACGTCAGCGTCGTCGTGCTTGACGCGGCGGTGATCATCGTCCCGCCGCCGCCGAGCGAGCCCGCGCCGCTGCCGGTGCTGGCCGAGCCCGCGGAGATCGTCCAGTTATTCGACGCGTCGTCGAACTTGCCGTTGATGACGAGGTTCCGGTGCCGCGGCGCGACAACCTCGAGCGTCGGCACCTGCCACGCGTTGAGCGTCGGCGTGGTGCCGTCGGGCAAGGCCACGGCCAGCGCCGACTCGACGCCGACCTCGAGCGCGCCGTGGCCGGCGGCGCCGAGCGGGTAGCGCGTCGTCCCCGAGGTGATGCCGGTCTGCAACACCACCTGCGTCCCGCCGTCCAGCGGCCCGTCGCCCTTGTAGGCGACCGCGTGGTAGGCGGTGCCGGCCTCGGGCGTCTCCGTCGCGGCGTCGGGGCGCGTGATCGTGCCCTTGGTGCGGTCGCGCTTCGCCCACGTCATCGACACGCCGTCGTCGGTCAGCGTCGCCGGGGACTGCGAGCCGTTGACGGTCAGGTTGTCCACCGGGTAGGGCAGGCGCACCCGCGACCGCGCGGTCAGCGTGTCCGCGGGCGACTCGGCCGCCGGCGTCCACGTCGAGCCCGCCGCGGCCAGCGTGCGCGCCTCGTAGCTGGTGCCGTGGACGAGCACCTTCGAGCCGATGGCGCCGCCGGCGTAGCTGCCGGGCAGGACGTAGCCGGTCGCTCCCTCGGCGTGGTCGGCGGGCACGGTGTCGAGGACGCCGCGCCACACGTTGTCCAGGGTCCAGGTGGTGCCCGAGACGAACGTCGCCGTCTCGAACGCCAGGATCTCCCCGTCGATCTGGATCAGGTTGCGGCCCTCGGTGGCGATCTGCGTGGCCGTGGCGTTGGCCGGCGTCCAGCCGCTCACCGCGCGGATCTGGATCCCGGTGGTGTCGTAGGGCCCCTGGGTGCGCAGGTAGACGTCGTCGAGCTCGAAGCGGCCGGGGAAGGCGTGCGCGGCCAGGTCGCCGGCGCCGTCCGTGTCGACGCGGTAGCGGTCGTCGGCGCCCTCGGCGCGCGCGAGGTAGTAGCCGCGCTGGGCGTCGACGTTGGCCAGCGTGCCGGCCTCGAACGCCTTGAGGGCGATCCACCGCGGGCACTCGGTGATCGTGCGGAGCAGCACCGGCTTGGCGTAGCTCGGCACCTCGTCGTCGCTGACCTGCTCGTTCTGCCACAGCGTGCCCGGGATCGCCCATCGGTCCTGGACCGCCTCGATCTGGACCGTGCCGTCCTCGAGCGTGCCCGAGGTGACCTTGGCCACGCGGAACACGATGTCGACGCCGCTCGGACCGTAGGCGGCCCACTGGAACCGGAACGCGTCGCCGCCGCGGAGCGTGGCCATCGAGCGATTCACGCGCACCGACAGCGTGCGGAGCGAGCGGGACAGGAAGTTGAGCTGGCGCGCGGCCAGCATCGCGGCGAGCGGCTGGTTGCTGCACCCGGGGTAGTTCCAGGTCTGCGGGTTCCGCTTGCCGCCGAGCGCGTTCAGTAACGCGTCGTCGCGCGCCGTCTCGCTGTCCTCGATCCAGTCCTTCGCCGCGTTGGTGTAGGTGACCTTGACCTCGGTCACCGCCTCGACCTTCGTGGTGACGCCCATCTCGGGCTGGCCGATGACGTTGCTCTCGTCGATCACCGGCAGGCCCGTCGGGCTGACCTCGCGCACCAGCTTGACGTCGAGCAGCGTCGGGTCCTCGCGCACCACGCCGTCGACCTGGCTCAGCACCAGGTCGATCGCGTCGCGGGCGTCCATGTCGCGGACGATCTCCAGCGACATGCCGTGGGCCTCGTCCTGGAGCGTCTGCGCCGCCGTGCCGAAGGTGGCCAGATCGAGCAGCGCCGGGTCGATGCCGAGCCCGCCGTCGGGGTTGGTCAGTAGGTCGTAGAGGATGGCGATCGGGTTCGCGTCGCCGTTGCCGATCGGCGCGCACTCGGCCTCGTAGCCCGGGATCGTGACCGGGTTGTGGACGACGGCCGACATCGACGGCACGGTGCCGCCCGGCCCGAGGTGCCAGTGCAGGTCCTCGCCGCTCGCGCTGTGGCCGGTGCCGGCGAGCGAGATCATCACCTTGCCGCGGCGGGGGGTGGTGTAGGTCGCGTGCTCGGTCGACGTCAGGTCGTTGTCGTGCAGCACCTGATCGTAGCGCCCGCGGTAGAAGAACAGCAGGCCGAGGACGTCGGCGCCGACGCGCGGGTCGCCGTCGACGTCGGGAAGATCGATGACCCCGTCAGCGACCGCCCTGTAGCTCTGGTGTGACGATCCGTCGGTGAAGCCGATGACCGGCGGGCCGACCAGCGTCACCCGCTTGTCGCCGACGTAGAACGCCACCAGCGACGCGCCGCCGGTCGTGGCCGCGAGCGCGCTGTTGCCGCGGCACACGACGAGCCGCATCGCCAGGAAGTAGTCCTCGCCGATCTTGTTGCCGCCCGAGATCAGCGGCTCGGCCATGAAGTCGCCGACGCGCGCCACGATCGGCGACCGCACGCGGACGGTGCCGTACACCAGCGGGATCGCCGAGCCGTCGACGTCGCGGGGGATGTTGGCGTCGGCGGCGGTGCGCGGCGTCTCGCGGGCGCCGTCGTCCTGGGCCGGCGCGAACAGGCGTAGGACCGGGAGCGAGAACATGCCCGAGCGCACGAGGTCATACCAGGCCATGATCAGCTCCCGATGAGGTGGCGGATGTTGAGCGTGAACGGGTTGCTGCCCGGCAGCGAACCCTCGCCGCCGAAGTTCACCGCGTTGCCGAATTTCAACTGGCAGTCGCCCGACACCAGCGGCGTGCCCACGAAGTCGGTGTAGAAGCGGTGGGTGTGGTCGCAGCCGGCGTAGAGCGTCACGCTGTCGCCCGCGGTCAGCGTCGGGAACGGCTCGTTGATGGTCAGCGTCGTGCCGACCTGGCGGTAGACGATCCTTCGCTCGCTGTCGCTGACGCGGAGCAACTCGGCGCCCTTCGCGAACCAGTCGTCAGGCTGGCCGCCGACGCTGGCGACGACGATCGTCACGCCGTCGGACGCGACCGACGAGACGGTGGTCGTCAGGTCCCAATCGCCAGCCACCACCTTGCAGCCGGGGTCATAGAGCCGGTAGCGGCAGCGCCACGACGCGTCGATGCCGATCTTGCGCCGCAGCCACGCGCTCAGCTTGGTCGCTGCCTGGATCTGCGCGAGCGCGCCGCGCGGGCTGACCAGCGTCACCTCGCCGTCCCACACCGTGCGCGTCTCGCCGCTGTTGGCCTGCTGGCGGTAGACGCGCAGCCGCGTCGGTCGGTGCGACTGCGTGGAGAACGCCAACATCTGCACCACCGACTCCGACGCCCGCATCGTCACGCTCAGCGTGCTGGTGGTGCCGGTCGTCGGATGTTCGATCGCCGACCGCACGAGTCCAGGCGCCGGCGTGTAGCTGTTGCCGCCGTAGGTGACCGCGGTCGCGCCGCTGGTGTAGCGGTAGCTGGCCGTCGGCCCGGTGAAGTCGTACAGCTCGACGGGCGCGCCGTCGCTGACGCTGCTCTCGTCGTCGAGGTAGGCCACGCGACCACGCTACGCGCGCGGTCGGCGCCGTCCCTAGTTCTCGGTCAGCACCGTCACGGTCGCGTCGACCGAGCAGGCTCCGGTCACGACGTGGGCCGTCATCGCCTCGGGATCGAAGTCGACCGACCAGGTCACCAATGGAGGGTCGCCCCAGGTGCACGACATGTGGTCACCGTCGAAGCTGCACGGCGCCAGGCCGGTCTGATCGGTAAAGCAGGTGCAGGTCGCCGGGTCACTGTGGTTGCGGATGTTCATCACGAACGGCGCGGCTGGCGGAACGCCCACAAGGTGGTCGCACTGGCCGTCGCCCACCGCCGTGCCCGCCGTCCCGGTCAGCTTCATCGACTCGGGGAGATCGGCGCCGTCGCTGCACGCGGCGAGGGCCAGGGCGGCGGCGGCGATCAGAATCTTGCGCATGGGCGACAACGTGGTGGCCGGACCGGCGCGATGTCAAGCTCGCTCGTAACTGCGCGTATGCACAGCACCTCAACAGGGTGATGTTGCAGCCGATGCATCCGGTGTACACCATGAGCACTATGCCGACTCAGCTCCGTGTCCTGATCACCCGCTCCAGCGCCGCCGATGCATGGGTGGCGCAGTTCGTTGAGCTGGACATCGTCACCCAGGCCAAGAACCTGGCGCTCCTCGGTGAGGAGGTCGAGATCGCGGCAGCCGCGCACTTCCTGCTGTGCGCGCAGGAGGGCGTCGACCCGATGGCGATCGGGCCCGCGCCGGCCGACGTCGAGCGGGCATTCCTCGCCGCCGCCGAGCGCATCGAGAGCACCCGGCCGGCTGCGCCCGAGCCCTTCATGCTCGGCGGGATGCCCGCGCCGCGCCCCGTGCTCGACTGCCGGATCCACGCCTAGATGGCGTGGCCGTTCTCTGGGTGCATGTGCATCCGCGATCTGTTGGTGCGGTGGCGCGAGTGTGACCCGGCGATCATCGTCGAGGATATCGCGCTCATCGGTCCCTCGGGGCCGCGCACTGTTCGCCGCGTCAGACGCCCGACGAACAGCCATCAGCTGTCGGTTACGCTGCCGGCTCACGCTGGCGATGCCGACGTGCTCGACCCGCGCGTGATCGCGAACCTGTGTCGCCGCCTCGGCTTCGATCCTGCGGTGGCACTGAACGACGATCTGACGTAGCGCCGCTAGCCCGCCACCCGCACCAGCGGCAGCGTCACCCGCCCGGTCCAGTCCCCGCGGTACTCCACCTGCACGTCGTCGGCGTCGAGTCGCACCAGCTCGAGCATCGACACGGTGCGCACGGAGCCTCCCGGGATCGAGCCGGGGAGCGCCGCGGTCAGCGTGGCCTGTCGGTACGCGCCGGCGTCGGTGATGCCGCTGATCGTGCGGTAGGCGACCGACCCGTCGGCGAACTCGAGCTGCACGTGCGCGGCCTGGCCCACCGGCGCGAGGTCGGCCAGCGACTCGACCAGCCGCAGCGTCGTCGCGCCGCCGGCGGGCTGGGCCTGCAGGGTCGCATCGGGCCGCCAGGTCGGCAGCAGCAGCGGCTTCCACCGGCCGCGCAGGGCGGCGAGCAGCACCTTCCACCGCTGCCGCGCCGCGGCGCCGCGGATCAGCCAGGTGCCAGCGCGGGCCCGGGCGCCGCGCAGCCACGTCGAGCTCACCGCCACGGCGCCGCCGGCGTCGGCCCACTCGAGCCCGCCGCGGTAGCTCTCGCCGTCCGCCCCGGCGATCAGCGGCCGGTCGACCAGCACCGGGAGGCTGGCGTAGGTCGTCACCGTCGCGCCGCCGGCGCCGCCGATCGAGGTCGCGACCTGCTGGCGGCCGGCGAGCTGCCACCGGGTCAGGTTGACGGGCCACCGCGTCACGGCCTGGGCGTCGTCGAGGAACGTGTTGACGGCCGGGTAGACCATCGTGACCCCGGCCGGGTACGTACCCGACGTCGGACCGGCGGCCAGGGTCAAGCTGCCGCCCGAGAAGCTGCTGATCGTCGTGTCGAACGACGCCCCGCCGGCGCCGACCACCAGCACCCGCTGGCTGTTGGCGATCCAGTCGCAGTAGGTCGCGTCCACGACCGCGGCCGCGCCCGTCACCGCCGCCGTGGTCGGCGTGCCCTCGTGGGGCTGGGCCACCGGCACCGTGGCCGTGGGCGAGCCGAGCAGCGTGGCATGGAGCGCGCGCTGCTGGGCGTCGGTGAGGTCGACCGGGCCGGCGAAGTAGACCCGGGGGAGCGCGGACGTGCTGGCTCGCTGCTCGGTGCCGTCGGCGAGTTGGATCACGTCGGTGCGCCAGCGCCACAGGATGCGCCAGCTCTCGACGGGGAGCAGGATCGGCGCCGTCACCGGCCCACCGCCGCCCGGAACGCGCCGGGGTTGGCCGCGATCGCGTCGATGATCACCCGCGTGCCCGCCGGCGTCCGCATCGCCTCGAGCCCGGCGGCGTGGACGTCGGCGACGATCACCGTCTTGACGTTGACGTTCGCCGGCTCAGAGCCGCCACCAGGTCGCTGGCCCGCGGGAGTGAACGTGACGTGCTCACCGGGCGTGGCGCGCGCGAAGATCGGCACCGAGTCGACGCCGCCGCCGCCGACGTTCGGGACGACGTAGGACCCGCCGCCGGCGTTGTTGCCGGCGTTGAAGCCGAGCGCGCTGCCGATAGCCGACACGAGGCCGCCGGCGCCGCTCACGCCGCCCAGCGCCGCCTTGATGCCCTGGAACACGAGCAGCTTGATGATCATCTTCTCGATGTCGGCCAGCACCGAGCGGGCTAGGTCCGAGAACGACACCTTCGACCCGTTCGCAAAGTCGACGACGGCGTCCAGCGTGTCGCTGATGGCGCCGCCGAGCTTGTTGGCCATGATGTCGCCGAACTTGCCGGCGGTCATGCCCAGCTCCTCGAACTCGGTGACCATCTGCTGCTCGAGCGTGTGCGCTCCGTAGGTCACCTGGACGATGGCCACGGCCGACTTCTTGGCCTGCTCCTCCAGCTCCTTCTGCGCCTGGTTGTACTTGTCGATGCCCTCGGAGGCGGCCGACACCAGCGAGTCGCGCACACAGACGCACAGCGCGAGCACCATCGTCGGCGGCAGCGCCAGCATCGGCGGCCTGAGCGGCTCGGCCGCCGGCGTGCCGCTGACCGGCGCGGTCGAGACCGTCGTCGCCGAGGAACTGCTCAACGCCAACCTGGAGCGCGTCAAGGACGAAGGCTCGATCGGCGACATCAAGATGACGTGTCGGCCGCTCTCGGAGCTGCCGGCCGGCTGGTACTTGACGCCGGCCTCCCATTGCTTGCCGCGGGTGGGT
>ERZ650308.1168-NODE-1168-length-13739-cov-24.348802_pt1 | contig 13739 bp, 14 predicted proteins | sample MGYA00376244_ERZ650308 | MGnify/ENA primary metagenome ERZ650308 (study PRJEB26733, sample SAMN07839295) | wastewater metagenome | biome: small river; feature: stream; material: water | place: USA: North Carolina | collected 2016-04-26 ...
TGAATTTAAAGAATTTGTACAATTCTTTCATTCGTGGATGTACTTTTAAGTTTTCTGAAGTAATGATTTCTCCATTTTCACCAAGCATTGGGTACAAGAATACTTTCATGTCGCGATAGAATAATTTACCAAAAGCTTCTAGGATTCCTCCGCTTAAATGACGGTAGTATTTCTCGTCAAAAATATCAACAAGATTATTTACACCCATTGCCAATCCCATACGGGCTTTGGTATAATTAGCAAAATATTCGACTACTTTATAGTATTCTTGGAAATTGGAAATCATAACCGTTTGGCCTAGTGAACAAAGTAGTTCCGCTCTATCCATGAAATCTCTTTCGTCGATTTCTCCGTCAGAGCGTAAGTTAGACAAGGTAATTTCAAAAACTACGAGTGTATTCTCTTTTTCTACCTTGTTTTCTTCAAGGAACATCTTCAAGGATTTTTCATACATGTCCATGTTTACCTTGGTAACAGGACGGAAACTTCCTCTAAAAGCCAATAAGTTTTTCTTGTATAGAATAGCTGCGGGTAGAATATTTTTCCCTTCAGGGTTGAACATTACGGCATCTGTCATTCCATTTTTTACCAATTGTAAACTCATCAAACGATTATCAACATCAGCAAAACGAGGTCCAGAGAAGTTGATAGTGTCAATTTCAAGTTGGTCTTTGTCTAAATGGTCGTACAAATAGCGCAATAACTTTTTAGGGTCGTTGTATTTGTAATAAGCTCCATAAATTAAGTTTACTCCAAGAATACCTAGCGTTTCTTGTTGCAATCTCGAATCGGTTTCTTTGAAACGAATGTGAAGAATGATTTCGTTATAAGCTTCATCGGGTTCAATTTGGAAACTAATACCAACCCAACCATGACCTTTAAATTGTTTTGCAAAATCAATAGTTGCCACGGTATTGGCATAACTGAAGAACATTTTGTTGGGGTGCTTGTCTCTACTCAAACGCTTTTCAATCAAACTCACTTCGTGAGAAAGCATCTTTTTTAAACGGCTTTCGGTTACATAGCGACCATCTTCTTCGATTCCGTAAACGGCGTCACTAAAGTCCTTGTCGTAGGCAGACATCGCTTTTGCAATAGTCCCAGACGATCCACCCGCTCTAAAAAAATGGCGAACCGTTTCTTGTCCGGCACCAATTTCAGCAAAAGTTCCGTAAATATTTTCGTTAAGGTTGATACGTAGCGCTTTATCCTTGATAGAAGGAATTTGCTCCATTACCTTATCTCCTTTGAGTTTTATCTTTTTGGTATGCATTATTTATATCAAAAGTGCTTTTATGTTACAAAGTTAACAAATTAGGAGTTTGTTGAAAGATATTTAACCTTATTTTTGTAAAAAAATGGCATCTTGATACGATTATTATTTGAATCGTATTTTTAGCGCATTCAAATGTAGAATTACTATTTTTGAATCACGATTTTTTCGTTATTGATAGCGTTAAAATGAGTTTTTATTCTCAAGATCAATCACAAATACATCGCTTTTGAAAATATATTTTTTAGGTACTGGTACATCGCAAGGCATCCCTATTATTGGGAGTGATCATCCTGTTTGTAAAAGCGTTGATACAAAAGACAAGCGTTTGCGTGTTTCGGCATGGGTGTCATGGGAAAATCATTCCTTTGTGTTCGATTGTGGTCCAGATTTCAGACAACAGATGTTGGTTTCCAATTGTCAAAAAGTAGACGGAATTTTATTTACTCACGAACACGCTGATCATACAGCGGGAATAGATGATATTCGTCCATTTAACTTTCGTCAAGGACCAATGCCAATTTATGCGCACCAACGCGTAATTGATAATTTAAAAAACCGTTTTGATTATGTATTTGAAACGGTAAATAAATATCCCGGAGCGCCATCGGTAGCTACTTTTGAAGTGCAAAATAATAGTCCATTTGCAGTTGGAAATAAAATGGCAATTCCTATTAACGTTATGCATGGTGATTTGCAGGTTTTTGGGTATCGCATCGATGATTTTGCGTATTTAACTGATGTGAAAACGGTTGAAGAGTCAGAAATTGAAAAACTAAAAGGCCTTAAAGTTTTGGTCGTAAACGCTTTACGCGAAGAACCGCACCAAACCCACTTCAATTTGCAAGAAGCTTTAGATTTTATAACTTTGGTACAGCCTGAAAAAGCGTATTTGACGCACATTAGTCACCATTTGGGTTTTCATGAAGAAGTACAAAAAAAGCTTCCTGAAAATGTTTTCCTTGCGTATGATAATTTAGAAATCACCATTTAATTTTCCTTATGAAACGTTCCTTACTACTTTATTTAACGATACTTTTTGCTTTGACTACCTTGTTTACCTATGTGTTTTTGAGCAGTGAAGTAAAATTTGAGCAAAAGCGTTCCGAAAAGAAAATATCCAAATTGAGGGATAGTTTGACTTTGGTTTCGAATCAATTGGCTGATGCCAATTATTTTTCTTTGGCCAAAAATGAAAATGCACAGAACTATTTTGATAACCAAAGTACGCAAAAGACGATTCAGTATGAGAAATTGATTCCGGTAGTGACTGAAAAATTATTGGATTACAATTCAAATCCAAAAGGTAATCCTTTCACAGGCCAAGATCAAATTGGGGCAAGTAAATTCATTATTAATAAAGTAAAAATTTTGAATCATCGCTGGATCATAGCCGATTTTAGTAATGGCGAAATTTGGGGTGAAGTACTCCTGAAATATTTCGTAAATAAGGACGACACCATCACTTTTGATGTCAATCAATCACTATTGTACCAAAAATAGAATCGTATTAAGAATGGTCTTGTAGCCAATTCTTAAAGTCAAAAAATACTTGAGGCGAAACGCCATGTCCAATGGGGTATTCTTTGTAAGTATGTGCAATACCCAATTGAGTTAAAAAAGCATCTGATTTTCTGGCCCATTCCACGGGAATAACTTGGTCTACAGTTCCATGTGATGCAAAAATACCTAGTTTTGAAAAGTTATTTTTTTCAAAACCTTCACTTAAAATAGGTTCGCTAACATAGCCACTTAAGCCAATTATATTTTTTACTCTATCGGGTTGTGAAAGTGCCACGCTATAACTCAATATTGCTCCTTGGCTAAAACCGATTAAAGTGATGTTATCTTTGTCAATAGGATAATTATCTAGCAATTCGTTTAAAAAAGTACCAATCAAATCTCTAGAAACTTTCGCTTGTTCGTGGTCAGAAAATTTATTTTCATCGGCATCAAAATTGATAGCATACCAGGCATAACTTCCGTATTGTAAGTCATAAGGTGCTCGCGCTGAAACGATATAATAGTCTTCAGGAAGTTCCGTAGCAAAAGAAAATAAATCAGCTTCATTGCTGCCGTATCCGTGTAATAAAAGCAGAAGGGGATTAGAATCTTTTTTTATTTTAGGCTCCTTGATAAGGTATTCTAAAGATAAATTCATAATGTTATGATATGTTGGATAACCATTTCTGGAAATAGGTTCCTAAAAGTGGCATAGGTTTAGTTTCGCCTTTAATGGCAGTAAAAATCCCATAACTCCATAAAATAGAGATAAAAATCCACATAGGAAATGAAATTAATAAGCTGTCAAAATTACTTATGATTAAACCTAAAGAGATAAAAGTCAATGTTAATCCTAATCCTTGGCGGATATGAAAAGTGGCAAAAGGATTCTTATTATCAGCATTCATGGACATGGCAATAAAAACGCCAATTCCTAAAATATAACTGGTGATGGCGGTTGCTTTTCCTGCTTCAATCGTTTCTTTGTTCATATTTATTGATTTAGAATCAATTGGTTTTGATTGATAATTCCGTATACTTTGCCTTTAATTTCAGATCCAATAAAGGCTGAGTTCTTCGATTTAGAAAGGATGTTTTCGGTTGTAAAAATACTTTTTCCTTCAGGATTGAAAAGACTTATGTTAGCTTTAGCTCCTTCTGTTATGGATGGGATATCCAAACCAAAGATTGATCTTGCGGCAGTTAATTTATCAATTACAGTTGCAACAGTCAATACAGTCAGTAATGCTCCAAAAGCACTTTCTAAACCAATTGTTCCGCTTTTTGCCGTGTCAAAATCCATTTTTTTGTGTTCAATGTCAATCGGATTGTGATCTGAAGTAATCATATCGATAGTGCCGTTTTTAACACCTTCTATCAAAGCAAGTCGATCCGCTTCTGTTCGCAATGGCGGACTTACTTTGTAACGGGTGTCAAACTCTTCTAGTTTTACATCAGTTAAAACTAGGTTTTGAACTGAAACACTGCAACTTGCATTTAATCCTTTGGCTTTAGCTTCTTGAATTAAGGCTACCGATTTCGCGGTTGATATGGTTGGAATATGTAATTTTCCTCCGGTATATTCAAGTAGAAATAAGTTTCTTGCCACTTGTAATTCTTCCGCTAAATTGGGTATTCCTTTTAAGCCTAATCGTGTTGAAATAACACCTTCATTTGCTACGCCATTCCCTTTAATTTTTTCATCTTGGGAGAAAGCGATTACTAAGCCATCAAAATCTTGCGTGTATTGCAAGGCTATTTTTAACAAATTGGCATTCTCTAAACTTCGATTGTAATCACCAAAGGCTATGGCGCCAGCGTTTTTCATATCGAATAATTCGGCCATATCTTTCCCTTCGCTTTCTTTGGTTAATGCGCCAATAGGGAAAAGCTCGGTTGCCGCTGATTGCCCCTTACTTTTTACAAAATGTACTTGAGATTGATTATCGATTATTGGGTAAGAATTGGGTTGTAATGCTATTCCCGTGAAACCACTTTTTGCCGCTACCTTCAATCCGTTTTCGATTGTTTCACGATCTTCAAATCCGGGTTCGCCAAGTGAAACACTACTGTCAAACCAACCTGGTGAAACATGCAGATTGTGTAATTGAATTTCTTGATAATTATCAGGGTTGGCTATTTTATTCTCTATTTTTAAGATACAACCATCAGCAATTAAGATATCTACAGTCTTATTATGAAACGGACTTTTAGTGTCGATAATTGTAGCATTTCGGATGATTGTTTTCATATTTTATTTGATTTTTTATTGAATAAAATCTTATTATTATTGTATTGTAAACCAGTATTTTAAAATATTTATTCGAAAGTAATTATTTATATTAATTTTCAATTTTTTGTTTTATTGAAAAATTCAAATATTTTTTAAGGATTACGGTGCAAATCAATTAACAATCATTCCATGACCCTTAATTACTGTGCAAATATAAGAAACCATTTCCATATTCGGTTATCGTTATTTTTGCTTTACACTTCTTTAAAAACGGTTGTAATTGAATTGATCGTATTTGCATTTGAAAGTAGTTTTCATTGTTATTAATGTTATAACGTTAAAGATCTATTTGATTTAATTATTGCAATCTGTATTTAAATAAATCCTTTCACTATGTGTACTTATCTTTATTGTTTATTTTAGCCCTTCAATTGTATTCAAAATGAAAAACAGTATTCTACTTCTATTCCTAGCTTTTATCTCTTTGATACAAGCCCAAACCAATACTTTTCCATTGTTAATTGGTACTTACACTTCTAGTTGTGACAGTAAAGGTATTTATGTATATGATTTTGATGCCAATACTGGTGATTTTGTTTTCAAAAATGCAACTGCGAAAGTTATGAATCCGAGTTATTTGAGTCTTTCTAAAGATCAAAAATTTGTTTACTCGGTGAATGAGAATGGTGTCGATAGTGCTGTGAGTTCTTTTCAATTTGATGCAGCTAGTGGTAAATTAACGAATTTGAATCAGCAAAAGTCACAGGGCGCTGATCCGTGTTACCTTATCAATGATGATGTGAATGTGATTGTAGCTAATTATTCGGGTGGCAACATTGGTGTTTTTCGAAAAAAATCGGATGGTAGTTTGTCTGGAGCAAAACAACTAGTGCAACACAAGGGCAACGGAATTCATCCCCGCCAAGAAAGTGCTCACGTTCATATGGTGTATTTTTCGCCTGATAAAAAATATGTATTGAGTACTGATTTAGCTACCGACTCTATAGATATTTACAAATACCATCCAGATGCAGCTACGGATGTTTTGCAATGGGAAAGTTCAGTTGCAGTTCAATCGGGGAGTGGACCACGTCATTTGATTTTTAGCAAAGACGGTAAAAAGCTGTATGTGTTGCAAGAATTAAATGGTGCTATATCAGTATTTGATTTTGCCAATGATAAATTGAATAAAATTCAAGAAACTACAATTTTAGCGAACGATTTTAAAGGGAATTTTACTGGAGCCGATATTCATATTTCCCCTGACGGTAAATTTCTCTATGCTTCTAATAGAGGTGAAGCGAATACGATTTCTATTTTCAAAATTGTAAAAAATGGTTTGCTGCATCCGCAATCGGTGGTTTCATCTTTAGGTAAAGGACCTCGAAATTTTGTCATTGATCCAACTGGTAAGTTTCTTTTAGTTGCCCATCAATATTCTAATGATATTGTTGTTTTTAAAAGGGATTTAGCTTCAGGAGCAATTTTCGATACGGGTAAGCGACTTGAATTGTGCTCTCCGGTATGTTTAGTTTTCGGAAATCAGAGGTAATATTATTATTTTTTCTTCTTTTTCTGAGCTCTAGTTTTAAGCATGTTTCGGTTGACAGAACCGTGTGTTTTTTTCTTTGTTTTTGACGGACCTCCCAAGTTTACTTTGGTGTTCTTTTTCGCTTTTTCGTGGTACGCACCATCGCCATCTAACTTTACTTTTTTCATCAAAAACTTTACAGGTTGGCGGTCTTTTTCTGGACCAATCAACTTGATGGAAATTTCAACTTCTTCTGGGAATGGATTGATTTCAAGTTCTTTGTTCATTAAAACTTCAACTTCTACTAAAGATTCTTCTTCGCGAGGGGTTACAAAGCTTATGGAAGTTCCTTCTGCATCAGCACGACCAGTTCGTCCAATTCGGTGCATATACAATTCTGGAAGTTCTGGCATTTCAAAGTTGATGACGTGGGTAATATTGGAAATATCCAAACCTCGCGCCATAATATCTGTCGTAATTAAACCACGTAAATTACCTTCTTGAAACTCTGCCATTGTGCTTAAACGGTAATTTTGTGACTTATTCGAGTGAATAACTCCAAACTGTCCCTCAAATTCTTCGTCAATGCTTTCAAAAAGTAAATCGGATATTTTTTTATTGTTCACAAAAACCAAAACTCGACTCATGCTTTCGTCAGAAGTCAATAAATGTTTTAATAAATTGACTTTGGTATTGAAATTTGGAACTTGGTAAGTGATTTGTTTTATTTTTTCTAATGGAGTTCCCGATGCAGATAATGTTACTTCTTCTGGATAATCGAAAAAGTCATTCAGAACTGCATCCACCTCTTCAGTCATCGTTGCTGAGAACAAGATGTTTTGACGTTTGGTTTTCATCATCGCTAACAAAGCCGTCAATTGGGTTCTAAACCCTAAATTCAACATTTCGTCAAATTCGTCAATGACTAATTTTTGGGTTTCGTCAAAACGAACTACCGCATCTAAGGCTAAATCCATCGTTCTACCGGGAGTTCCCACTAATATATCTACTCCTTCGTAAACGGCTTTTTTCTGAGTATTGATGTTGACACCTCCATAAATTCCGAGTGTACTAACCGACATGTATTTGGTTAATTTTTCAATTTCTTCTACCACTTGAACTACTAATTCTCGGGTAGGTACCAAAATCACAATTTTAGGGGTGTTGGTATTGGTAAACTTGTAAAGTTTTAATAACGGCAATAAATAAGCAAAGGTTTTACCTGTTCCAGTTTGCGCAATTCCCATCATATCACGACCTGACATAATCACAGAAAAGGATTTTTCCTGGATTGGAGTCGGTGTAGTAAAGCCTAATTCGTCTATGGCTTTTTGTACGGATTTAGGAAGATTGAATTGCTCAAAAGTGCTCATAAAATGCTATTTTGTGCAAAGGTACATTAAAAAGAGGGATTTTAGGTGTATTATGTTTGATGAGTCCAATTAGAATCCTTCAAACACTCCTAATCCAAACAAGGCAAAGTCGTATTTTACAGGGTCATTTGGATCTAAAATTCGCAGTTGTGTATCCAATTCAGCCAAGGCTTTGGCATCGTTTTGTTTGCGGTGTAGTAAACCTAATTTTCGTGCTACATTGCCAGAATGTACATCGAGTGGGCAAGAGAGCGCTGCGGGTGAAATGCTTTTCCAAATGCCCAAATCGACACCTTTGTTGTCTTGGCGCACCATCCAACGCAAATACATATTGATGCGTTTGGCCGCAGAATTGTTCAGTGGATCTGAAATATGTTTTTGAGTACGTGTTGCATGCGGAACATCAAAAAAGACTTTCTTGAATTCATTAATGCTCTTTTGCATAGACAACGATTCTTGATTTTTGGCAAAAACCGCTTCAAGACCATAGTGTTTTTTATAAATGTGTTGTAACCCTTTTATGAAAACTATAAAATCTTGTCCGTTGAAGGTTCTGTGTACAAAGGATTCGAGATCTTTTAAATCTTTTTCTTGATGTAAAAGAACAAAGTCATAGGGTGCATTGCCCATCAATTCCATCATACGATGCGCATTTTTGATAATCATCTTTCGGTTGCCCCATGCGATGGTTGCGGCTAAAAAACCGGCAATTTCAATATCTTCTTTTTGGGAAAATAAATGCGGAATTTGAACAGGATCGCTATCGATAAAATCTCGGGTGTTGTATTGGATCACCTTTTCGTCCAAAAAAGATTTAAGTTCGGCAGCTTTCATAATAGCAGCTACAATTAAGGATTACTAATTTGTCCGTCTACCATAATCAATTTTCGATCTGCCATATTAGCTAATTCTTCGTTGTGAGTGACAATGACAAAGGTTTGTCCGAACTCGTCACGCAGTTGAAAAAATAATTGGTGTAAATTCTCTGCTGAAAGTGTGTCTAGGTTACCTGATGGTTCGTCAGCAAAAATCACATCGGGTTTATTGATTAATGCCCGCGCAACGGCTACACGTTGTTGTTCTCCGCCAGAAAGCGCATTGGGTTTGTGATCAATACGATGCGAAAGACCTAAATATTCCAATAATCGTTTGGCTTCTTTCTCGGTTTCTTGTTTGTTTTTGTTGGCAATAAAAGCGGGAATGCATACATTTTCTAAAGCCGTAAATTCGGGTAATAATTGGTGAAATTGAAAGATAAACCCCAGATTCAAATTTCTGAATTTGGATAAATTTTTATCATTCATTATTAAAACATCTTCTCCATTTATGTATAGCGATGTGCCGTCTTGAATAGAGGGTTTGTCTAGGGTGCCCAATAATTGCAACAAAGTCGTTTTTCCTGCTCCAGAAGCTCCTACAATAGAAACGATTTCTCCTTTTTGAATATGCAAATCAACGCCTTTTAGCACTTCTAATTGGTCGTAAAATTTATGTAGGTTTTTCGCTTGTATCATTAAGAACTAGTTTTTACAAAGAAACAAAGTTTTTTGGTTACCCAAATGAAATTTTGGGGAAAGAATTCGTATGGTAATTATTTTTTGAACAAAAATCCCAATCCTAATTTTCGCAAGAGTTTTTTTTCAAACTTCCAGAAAAAGGCAAATTGGCCAAATAGAAATCCGATGCTAACTAACAGCACTTGGTACAATGGAAAAATCAGAATGAGTCGAATAGGAGTAAACAAAAATCCAAAATCCTCTTTAGTTATTCCTAACCAAAGACAAACTGGTTTCGAAACCATCGCTGAGGCCGAACCTGTTATTGCAAAAACGATAAAAATAATAGTCAGCTGTAAATTGGATTGAACTCCCCATCGCTGTTTTAATTTCTCCATTTGGATTGTCTTAAGCGTTACAAAGTTATCATTTTTGTACAAAGTAAAGCATAAAAAAAGGATGCCTTTTGAGACATCCTTCTTATTTTTTATTTGAAAAAGACTAACCTAAAATACTAATGATTTGTTGTGCTAATTCTGTTCCAATTCTATCTTGTGCTTCTCCTGTCGCTGCTCCAATGTGAGGTGTCAAAGAGATTTTTGGATGCATAAGGATTTTGATTTCTGGTTTTGGTTCGCTTTCAAAAACGTCCAATCCAGCGAAACCAACTTTTCCGCTGTCTAAAGCTTCGATTAAAGCAATTTCGTCGATTACTCCACCACGAGCACAGTTTACGATGCCTACACCGTCTTTCATAATTGCCAATTCAGCTTTTGAAATGATGTATCCGTTTTGAGCTGGAACGTGTAATGAAATGAAATCAGCTTCTTTGAACAATGATTCTAACGATTGTGATACAATAGTTGTAGTGATTGATTGTCCGTCAAAGAATTCTACTTTTACATCTACTTTTTCAATAAAACTATCTGCCGCAATCACTTTCATTCCTAAACCAAGTGCCATTTTCGCAGTAGCTTGACCAATACGACCAATTCCTACAATTCCTAAAGTTTTACCTCTTAATTCAGTTCCGTTAGCGTAGGCTTTTTTCAATCCTTCAAAGTTAGCATCGCCTTCTAAAGGCATGTTTCTGTTAGAGTCATGTAAGAAACGAACACCGTTGAATAAATGACCAAAAACCAACTCAGCAACCGATTCTGAAGAAGAAGCTGGAGTGTTGATTACGTTGATTCCTTTGCTTTTAGCATAGTCAACATCAATATTATCCATACCAACACCACCACGACCGATGATTTTGATACCAGGACAAGCATCGATAATATCTTTACGAACTTTAGTTGCACTTCTTACCAAAATAACGCTTACGTTATTTTCGTTAATAAAGTTAGCCACTTGTTCTTGCGCTACTTTTGTAGTAATCACTTCATATCCGCCTTTTTCTAAAGCTTGAATTCCGCTTTTAGAAATTCCGTCATTTGCTAATACTTTCATTGTGTTTATTTCATTGCGAGGAATAAAGTACCTTCATCCTCAAATTGATAAATTATTTATATTTAAACTGCTTTTTCTAAAGCTTGCATTACGTCAACTAAAACTTGTACGCTTTCAATTGGCATTGCATTGTACATAGAAGCTCTGTAGCCTCCCACTGAACGGTGTCCTGGTAATCCAGAAATACCCGCTTCTTTCCACATAGTATCAAAAATCGGAGCGTGTTCTGGGTTGTTCAATAAGAAAGTTGCATTCATATTCGAACGATCTTCTACGGCAGCGGCACCTTTGAATAATGGGTTTCTATCTATTTCGTTGTAAAGTAATTCTGCTTTAGCATTGTTGATTTTTTCGATAGCTGCAATTCCGCCTAATTTTTTCAACCATTGTAAGGTTAATAAAGAGGCGTACACTGGGAAAACAGGCGGTGTATTATACATACTTTCTGCTTTGATGTGTTTTGCGTAATCTAACATACTTGGAATTTCTCTTCCGTTTTTACCTAAAATTTCTTCTTTGATCACTACTAAAGTAGTTCCAGCCGGTCCCATATTTTTTTGAGCCCCAGCATAGATAATGTCAAATTTAGTAAAGTCCAATTGACGTGAGAAAATATCCGAACTCATATCGCAAACTACAGGTACATTAGTAGTTGGCAATTCTTTCATTTGAGTTCCAAAAATAGTATTGTTACTTGTACAGTGGAAATAATCGGCATCAGCAGGAATCGAATATCCTTTTGGTACGTTATTGTAATTTTGTTCTTTAGATGAAGCTACAACAACAGTTTCTCCAAAATATTTAGCTTCTTTAATTGCGGCTGATGCCCAAGTTCCAGAATCTAAATAAGCGGCTTTACCGTTTTCATTCATCAAGTTATAAGGAACCATTAAAAACTCCAAACTAGCACCACCAGCAAGAAAAAGGGCTTGGTAACCTTTGCCTTCTAATCCTAATAATTCTAGTGCCAACGCTCTTGCTTCATCCATAACCGCAACAAAATCTTTGCTTCTGTGCGATATTTCTAAAATAGATAAACCGGAATTGTTGAAATCCAAAATAGCTTGAGCTGATTTTTCAAAAACTTCTTGTGGTAAAATACAAGGTCCTGCGCTGTAGTTGTGTTTTTTCATGGTAGTTGTTTGTTCCAAATTTAAAGAATGCAAATTTCGACAATCGATTCTTAAAATCAATTAAAAAAAACGAAATATTTGAACAATTTATTAGTTTATTGTTAACGAAAACGAAATAGTATCCACATGGTCTGCATAATCCCATAATTGAGGGCGTTGTGTTTGTCCAAATGTGATGCTGTTTTGTACTAAATTATTGCTTACAATACATTGAATAGTTTCAGCTTCAGTTTTTAGTCTTTGTTCTATTTCGGCAAGGGAATCATAGTATTCGTAAAACACGCTAGAAATAGGAGAGGCATGACTAGAGTCTTCTTTTAAAGTTAAAAAGCCATTGTCTAATAATTTGTAGTTACTCATTAAAAAAACAGCCTTGTTGTAATCGTAATTATTAGCATATTTTTCATAATTAATTACGTCTTGGTATTCAAAAATAGCTTCGAAAAAAGCATCAAACGAATAGCCTTTGGGTACAAAAAGTTTGGAAACATTGCGGCAACCCAATCCAAAATATCTAAAAATATCTTCGCCCAAAGCGATGAGTTGTTCTTTGGTTTCTTGACCGTTTAATATGGCAACTGAATTTCTGTTTTTTCTGATAATAGAAGGTTTGTCTTTGAAATAATATTCAAAATAACGGGCTGTGTTGTTGCTGCCTGTAGCTATAACGGCATCGAAATTTTCTAATTTCCCTTCTACGAAAGTTATTTTTTGGGCTAATTGGGGTTCAAGAGTGATGAGGTATTTGGCTAAAAACGGTAATAAGTGCTGATCGTTAGAGGAGGTTTTTACTAATACATTATGTCCTGAAATTAAAACAGAAATAAAATCGTGAAATCCAACTAAGGGAATATTTCCTGCTAAAATTAAAGCAATTGTTTTGGATTCAGCTATAGTAAAATCATAAGACGAAGTCCATTGATCTAGGTTTTCTTTTGTTAAGGCTTTTGCCCAAGATTGGATAGAGAAGTAGACTTGTTCCGGAGTATACCACCCATTGTGTGATTGGGATAATTGAATTAATTGTTCAAATTCTTCAAAAAACAAATCATTATTGGGTACGCTCAAATCCGGGTTAGAATTATTTTCTGCGAACTGATTTAAAAAGCGTCCTAATGTAACAAAAACATTTTTTTTTGTTTCTAAGTCCATAATGTTTGTTTATGAATGGTTTTGATTGTAATTTTGCACAAAAATAAGGATAATTAAGCCGAAAGTCAATAAGACAATACAAGACTTTAGACTTTCCAACTTTAAGACTAAAATTATGGCAATTATAATTACAGACGAATGTATCAATTGTGGGGCTTGTGAGCCAGAATGTCCAAATACTGCAATTTACGAAGGAGCTGATGACTGGAGATACAAAGATGGAACTAAACTATCGGGTAAAGTAATTTTGCCGGATGGTACTGAGGTAGATTCCGATGCAGCTCAAACTCCAATTTCTGATGATGTATATTATATCGTTCCAGGAAAATGTACGGAATGTAAAGGATTTCATGATGAGCCACAATGTGCGGCTGTTTGTCCAGTAGATTGTTGTATTCCAGATGATAACCATGTGGAGTCTGAAGAGACCTTGTTGAACAGACAAGCATTTTTACACAACGAATAGTTTTTTTGAAACTTGTATCATAAAAAAAATCCTGAGCTAATGCTCAGGATTTTTTTGTTTCTATCAAGTTGAATTAGAATGTAAATCCTAATCTAGCATAGTAATAGGCTCCGCTGAATCCCATTTG
>ERZ650308.1169-NODE-1169-length-13738-cov-4.806256_pt1 | contig 13738 bp, 10 predicted proteins | sample MGYA00376244_ERZ650308 | MGnify/ENA primary metagenome ERZ650308 (study PRJEB26733, sample SAMN07839295) | wastewater metagenome | biome: small river; feature: stream; material: water | place: USA: North Carolina | collected 2016-04-26 ...
GGCTGGCCAAGGGTCATGGTCAAGCTAAGCAGTAGACCAGCGCCTACAAATGAGCGAAGTTTCATTAGTACTTGGTCACCTTTCCGACTCCATCGATTGAGTAATAGCGAACCCAGTCGATTGTCATCGCACCTGATTTCAGGTCAGGGTCAATCTCGCCGGTGAACTGACCGCCGACGGCCAGGTTCATGATGAGGTAGAACTCCTTGTTGAAAACCCAGTCGTTATCGCCAACATCTTTCTTGTTGAGCGTGAAATAGACCTTGTCGTTGAGAAGCCACTTGATCTGGTCTGGCTTCCATTCGATGGCATAGACATTGAACCCGGTGTAGTTGAAAGTCTTCATCTGGGTGAGCCCGCCAATGGCTTCTCCACCGGAGTAGCCAGGGCCATGTGCCGTACCGAAAGCGGTCTTAGGGCTTGCGCCTTTAGCTTCCATGATGTCGATTTCGCCGCACGCTGGCCACTGGTTGGTTGCAATGTCAGAGCCGAGCATCCAAAAGGCTGGCCACATTCCAACGCCCTTAGGGTTCTTGATTCGGGCCTCCATTCGGCCGTATTGAAAACCGACCTTGCCGAAAGTTGTGACTTTCGCGCTGGTCCACTCGCATGCCGTGCCGTAATAGCAGAGGTAAGGGTTGTCCTTAGAAGTCTGGCCGCCAGCTGGCACCTTCATGCGCTTGGCTGTAATGACTGCCGAGCCTTTGCCATCTTGCTTGATCGCGTCTTTGATGTAGTACTCGCGCTCGGAGTTACCCCATCCTGGAATGCCAGCCTCGGTGCCATCGCCTAGGTCATAGTTCCAATACTTGGATGAAACGGCAGTGCCGGCTTTTGAGTTGAACTCTTCTGACCAGAGCAAGGTCTTCTTTGTCGCTGCAGACGTAGCAGGCATGTGCACTCCTAAGCTCATGATTGCGCTGAGTGCGAGAGTCGCGGCTAAGTATTTTTTAGTCTTCAAGGCGCTCACTCACACTTCCAAGTAGGTATCGATCGGTTTGCGCACACTAAACCAGAAACTGAATCTGAATCTAAACAAAAGCCTATGACGCAATCTTTCTCCCGCCCAGAAAAATTCTGTTAATCCGATAACGAAAAAATAACGAAATCGGTTTCACGAGCATTTTGCTTGATTTGAGAACATTTGTGGTGCTCTAATGTGTCTATCGCGAAATCGGTTTCACGCTAAAGGTGATCGAATTTCCCGGTAGACCAATTTGTGATGAAGATGGTTGTCCAGATCTGGGTGGTTGCGCACACAGCCACCCAGATCTGAAAACCGAAAAGGGAGCTTAGCGTGATTAAATTTTCAAAAACTCTGAAGGCACTGGCCGCCGTTGCGGTCTTAGCAGTTGGGTTCGGCCAGTTCTCGCCGGCTCACGCAGCAACCAAGACCGTTGTCACAATCTGGTCATTCGGTAACGTGATCCGCCCAGAATTGGTCACCGAATACGAAGCTGCAAACCCAGACGTATCAATCGTTGTCAAGAAGTCTGAACTTGACCCTCACCACAACTCGCTGATTACAGCAATGCTTGCAAAGAACACACCAGACATCGCGGCTATTGAAGTCTCGTACTCTGGTTACTTCCGTTCTTACCCAAAGTACTTCACCGACCTTCGCACTATGGGTGCGAGCGACATGGAGAAGGATTACCTCGACTGGCGTTGGGATCAGGGTGTAGCAGATAACGGTGCCGTTATTGGTATTCCTACCGATGTCGGTGGCGCCGCAATCGCTTACCGCACCGACCTTTTCAAGGCGGCCGGGATGCCTACCGACCCAACCGCAGTTTCGGCGCTTTGGCCAACCTGGGATAAGTACATCGCCGTTGGCCAAAAGTACAAGGCCAAGACCAAGAAGTCATTCTTGGATAGCTCAGGTACTGTCTTTGCCGCAATTCTCAACCAGGGCACTCAGAAGTACTACGACCGCAATGGCGGTCTGATTTACTCAACCAACCCGCAGGTAAAGACCGCATTCGAGGGCGCCTCTAAGGCTCTTGCTTCAGGAATCGGAAGCAACATTTCTCAGTTCACCTCTGACTGGAACGTCGGAATGAACAAGGGAACCTTCGCGACCATTATTGCCCCGGCTTGGATGATGGACTACATCAAGCAGCAGGCACCGGCAACCAAGGGTAAGTGGAACATCGCCGCACTACCTGGCGGCGGTGGCAACATCGGCGGAAGCCAGCTAGCCATCCCAGCATCGGCGAAGCACCCTAAAGAAGCAATGGACTTCATGAAGTGGTACTTGTCGCCTGCTATGCAGCTTCGAGTCTTCAAGTCATACGGCTTGTTCCCATCGACGAAGACCCTCTACGACGATGCGTCGGTCAAGAACTACACCGACCCATTCTTTAGCAACGCTCCGGTCGGCGCTATCTACACCAAGGGTGCGCTCGCACTAAAGCCAATCTTTGAAGGTCGAAAGCAGCGTCAGATTGACAACATCTTCGGTCAGGCCTTGTCTCGAATCGCTCTGAAGAAGCAGACCGCAGCTGCAGCCTGGCAACAGGCGCTCGCCGAAATTAAAAAGACTGTTGGCTAAGCGGTTAGCTGCCCAGGAGACTAGAAATGTCGAACACAACGATGAAATCGCCAAACCCTTGGCGTGCGTCAGCGAAGCCAGCTGCGCCTAGAAAATTAGGCCAGTTGAAGAAGCACGAATCAAAGTGGGCATACCTCTTTATTTCGCCGTTCTTCTTGATGTTTCTAGTCTTCGGGCTAGCTCCGGTGATTTTCTCAACCTACATAGCCTTCTTTAACTGGGATCCACTGGGTGACACCCTTTTCGTTGGGTTCGACAACTTCACCTACCTGGCTGCCGATAGCCGCTTCTGGCAGGCGACGGGAAATACCTTTGCAATCTGGGCTTTCTCCACTTTCCCCCAGATGGTTTTGGCATTGTTTCTTGCCAGCATCCTCCGTAATCCAAAGCTGCGAGCTCCGATTTTCTGGCGCACGCTTTTGCTCATCCCGAACATTACCTCGGTGCTTGCAGTTGCCATTGTGTTTGGTCAGCTTTTCGGTCGCGATTTCGGCATGTTCAACGTGCTTATCGGCTTCCTAGGTTTCCCACACGTTGACTTTGTCTCGAATGGGCCAGCCGGATACGTAGCCATCGCAACCATGATCACCTGGCGCTGGGTCGGCTACAACTCTTTGATTTTCTTGGCAGCGATGCTGGCAATTCCAAACGAACTTTATGAATCTGCAGAGTTGGACGGAGCAACTCGCTGGCAGCAGTTCCGATACGTAACTCTTCCGGGTCTGAGAAACACCATCACCTTCGTGATCATTGTGGGCACCATCGGTGGCCTACAGGTGTTTGCCGAACCTCTAACCCTGGCCGGAAACTTCAACGGTGGCGACAGTCGACAGTTCTCTACGTTGACTCTTTTCTTGTTCGAGCAGATGTTCGTTGAACAAAAGTATGGCTATGCAGCCGCGATCGGAATTGCGATTACGTTCATCGTTTTGATCATCTCGCTCATCAACTTCCTTTTGACCCGCCGCATCGCAAGTGAGGGCACCAAATGACAACTATGAAAATGCCGTCGGCATTCAAAGCCCGCAAAGGTGTCAGGAAACGCTTGTCGCCGCTTAGCTATTTGCTACTTGGTCTGATGGGTTTTGTTTCAATCTTCCCGTTCTACTGGATGTTTGTTGTTGCCTCAAGCGGTTCGGACGAGATCTCGAAAATTCCACCATCGGTGGTGCCAGGCCCGCGCTTCTTCAAGGTCATGGCCGATGTCTATTCGGCGGTGCCTTTCAATCAAGCGTTGATTAACACTCTGATCGTTGGCATTACAGTCGCCGCGGCGCAAGTGTTCTTTTGCGGACTTGCCGGCTTCGCCTTTGCCAAATTGAACTTCAAGGGTCGCCGCGGAATCTTGCTGGTGATTATCGGAACCATGATGCTACCTAGTCAACTCGGAATCATCCCGATGTTCATCTTGATGGGCGACCTTGGATGGATTGACACCTTGTATGCACTGATCGTTCCAGCATTGATCACCGCCTTCGGTGTCTTCTGGATGCGTCAGATTATCGACAGCCAGGTTCCGAATGAGCTACTCGAGGCAGCCAGCTTGGATGGCGCAGGTGTGCTGCGAACCTTTACTCGCATTGTGTTCCCTGTGATTCGCTCAAGCGCACTGGTTCTTGGCCTGTTCTCGTTCCTCGGCTCTTGGAATGACTTTTTGTGGCCACTGTTGGTGTTGCAGACACCAGAAAACTTCACGGTGCAGGTTGCTATCAACCAGCTCAAGGGAAGCTACACATTGGACTACGCGCTCAATATGGGAGGCGCGTTCATGGCAACGGCACCTTTGTTGTTGCTGTTCATTTTTGTAGGTAAACGATTGGTTGGCGGAGTAATGGATGGGGCGGTGAAGGGCTAATGGAAGGTTTTCCAAAGGATTTCAACTGGGGTGTTGCTACTTCCAGCTATCAAATCGAAGGCGCAGCCTTTGAAGATGGCCGTGGTGAAAGCATCTGGGATAGGTTCTGTGCGACGCCGGGTAAGGTGGCCAATTCAGAGGATGGTCTAACCGCCTGCGATCACTACCACCGTTATCCAGAAGACATTCAGATCATGAAGCAACTAGGTGTGAGCACTTACCGCTTCTCAATCGCTTGGCCGCGCCTCTTTCCAAAGGGAGACGACGTTCGTGAAGAACGTGGCTTTGACTTCTATAACAAGCTAATTGACGAACTTTTGGCCAACGGCATCATGCCGATGCCGACTCTCTATCACTGGGATTTGCCGCAGCCGCTGCAAGATAAAGGCGGCTGGGCCAACCGAGACACTGTAGCTGCTTTCAGCAAGTATGCCGCTGCCGCCGTCGAAGCGTTCGGCGACCGCGTAGACAAGTGGCTAACTTTGAATGAGCCATGGTGTGTCACCTGGCTTGGATATATGAATGGCGTCCATGCTCCTGGTGTGAAAAACCTGGATCACGCCCTTGCGGCTGCCCACCACACTGCCTTGGCGCATGCCGAAGCATCCCGGGCTATGCGTGCAGTACGTAGCGACCTAAAGATTGGTCTGGCTCTAAACATGACCAACTACCGACTTGACGACGAAAACGATGCTTCGCTGGCAGAGTTGGGCGGCCTAATGGATGCTCAACTAAATCGCTGGTGGATTGATGCTTTCTTGAATGGCACCTATCCAAAGGTTCTTATGGATTTCCATGAAGAACGCTTGTCGAACATCATTCAACCTGGTGATCTCGACAAACTCAAGGTTCAGACCGATTTCATGGGAGTCAACTATTACAGCGACTCATTCATTGGTATGCCTCGAGACGAGGATAAGCCTCTGATCGAAGAGGGGCTGTTCCCATTCCCACACAGAATGAATGGCAGTGCCCCGGCGCCTTATACCGACATGGGCTGGCCGGTTACCCCGCAGGGTCTTGAGGACTTGCTCTTGCGAATCGCTCGCGACTGGCCAGAAATTCAAGATATCGCAATCACGGAAAATGGCGCAGCTTATGACGAAGAGCCAGATTCAAATGGCGTTGTAAATGACACGCGACGAGTCGAATATCTCGAGTCACACTTGGCCGCAGCCGGTCGCGCCATTCAGAAGGGAGCGCCATTGAAGTCCTACTATGCTTGGTCTTTGATGGATAACTTCGAGTGGGCCGAAGGTTACAACAAGCGCTTCGGCTTAGTTCACGTCGATTTCAAGACCTTGAAACGCACTATTAAGAACAGCGGCAAGGCATATTCACGAATTATTGGGGCAAGCCGCCAGGCTTGATTAGATCGAATCCAAGGGGTTGAAATGACTTTGACATCATCGTCACCAGCTCGCTCGACCTACGCTGAAATCGCTGAGAGGGCTGGGGTCAGTAAGGCGACCGTTTCTCGTGTTTTAAACGGAGACGATCGAGTGCATCCCGAGCGCGCTGCCTCGGTTATGCTCGCAGCCGAAAAACTTGGTTATCGCCCGAACCGCGCTGCCCGCGCACTATCAACCGGTCGAACTGGTTTGGTTGCAGTCGTTATCGATGACGAACCAACCGCACTTAGTGACCCTTTCTGGGGAGTGGTGTTGGCTGGTATCAGTCGTGTCTTCATGGCCAATGACTTGCACTCTCTCTTGATGGTGACGCCACTGGACTCTCCTGATGGTGCAGTTGCCCACTACTTGGAGGGTGGCGAAGTCGATGGAGCTATCTTCCTTCAGGTTCACAAAGATGCTGTCATCAAGAAGGCCAAGGCTCAAGGCCTGCCAGTTGTTTTAATCGGTCGCCCGATTGACGAAGATTCCGACATCCCGTTTGTCGACACCGACAATGTCGGCGGAGGTTTTCAAGCCACCAACTACCTATTCGAGCGTGGTTGTAAGAATGTCGCCACCTTGACGGGTGACCTAGACGCCAGCGCGGGCCTTGACCGTTTGAACGGTTACAAACTTGCACACGAGCAAACCGGTCGCGAAATCAATAATGATCTAATCGCGAGAGCGAACTGGTCTTTTGAAAGCGCGAAAATAATGACTCTTCGACTGTTAGCGAAGAACCCCGAAATCGATGGGATTTTCGCCGCGAACGACATCATGGCCATTGCCGCGATTTCAGCTATCCAAGAGCGAGGCCGTCGAGTGCCAGATGACATCGCCGTGGTCGGTTTTGATGACAGCCTGCTATCGCAAACGCATCGCCCAGCAATCACGACCGTTCGACAGGACATTGTGGGCCTAGGTGCCGCAGCAGCCGAAACCATGATTGCGCTTCTTCAAGATAAGGCCCCGAAACTTGAAATGCTGGACACAGAAATAATGATTCGAGAATCAGCCTAAATATTTACCTGCAAAGCAATAAAGAGTGTGTGCGCACTCTAAGTAGTTCAAAGATGAAAACCGAGAGGCAATTACATGCGCACCTTTTCTAAAATTTCCGCTGTATTAGCGGCCGCAACGATACTCGCTTCGGTAGCGCCAATAAGTGCTTCGAACGCTGCTTCATATGTGACGAATCTTTCGTGGGCTAATCTGCACGTGAAGAAGCAAGCCGGTGTGTTCGAACGATTCACGCGCGAATTTGATGCCAAGGAGCAGCTCATTGCTGATTCTGAAACTCAGCACAACACCGCGTGGGTGCGCACCGATCAAAAGAGCGTCACGGTTCAATACGTTGGCACACCAGCCCAAGCCGGTCAGCAGGTGAAATTCATTGTCGACAGTGATGTCAAATACACCGACAACGTCGCTGGGGATGACAACTTGGCAACCGTCGATTCAACAGGCGTAGCTGAACTCGTGATTACTCCAGACGTAAAACCACAGGCTGACGATTCAATTCGTGTCGACTTGAGCAATGGTGCCTCGAAAGTGGGCAGCATGCTGATCCTCTTCAAGAACGCGGGTTACGCGCCGATCGTAAAGCTAGTCGGAACGTCGACCGGCCCCGAGGCGGTTTGCGATTACAAGTTCGACTGCCAGGGCAGCGACCTTTGGGAGGCAACCTACGAATGGAGCGTATTCAAGCGCGGATGGTTGCCAGAGTACGCACAGGTTTACGCAAAGTCATACATGTATGGTGCGACCATCGGTCTGAAGTACCGCGTCTTCGACATTTGGGGCACTCCGCAGGTAAAGAAAGACGTTTCGCTTATCGTTGACCGCGGTTGCAGTGTTTGCAAGTGGGATAAGTACGTAGCCAAGAAGGCCACCGACAAGAATGGTTACGCCATCTTCACAGTCAAGAACTTGAACACCAAGGCTCAGGTCTTGAAGTACAGCTCAGTCAACGCTGACACTAAGGAGACTGGCACCGGGTTCCTGCCATTCAGCATTAACCCGACCACGAACGACCTTGACGAATCTATTGACTACATCTGGCCACAAATTGTGCCAGACATGACTATCCGATCGACTGCTATTGCACTAAATGTGATGAGTCGCGGTGACGTCATGGCTGATCTAAACGGAAACGTTATTAATGGTTCGACCACGAACCCTGCGCTACCGCTTGACCCTGCCGGCACGGCTAAGACCGATCAGGTCTTGGTAAAGCTTGCAATCACTTACTTGCGCAACGCACAGGCCAACGCACTCTATTCGCCTGACATTTCAGTGACCGCCACCAACGGTGGAATGGCAACCTTGATCACCCCAACGAACAAGGTTGAAACCATGACCGCGGTGGGCAACGGCAAGACCAGTCTCGTCTTCGGTTATAACAGCAGCAACAAGAAAAAAGATGTTCAGATTATGTTGACCGGCACCAAGCCTGGCACCACAACTTGGACGTTCAATATCGGCGGCGTAAAGAAAACCGTCACCCAAGTTTTCAAGAAGTAACTATTCGCTGAAAACGGTTTCAGCCCTTTATCTGCGCACTTGAAACCGGATTATCACAGTTTTATAAATCTTCTGTGAAATCGGTTTCAAGTGTTGCATTTAAGGGGTAGATTTTTCTCAACAGACGGCCGTTGCCTGAAGTAAGAGCATTACCCCGGTGAATCGATCTTTTGAACGAGTGTGCGTGACTTCTTCAGACGATCACCTTTCAACTAACGTTTGAAAGGATCACAGCTAAATGAAGTTCAATGTCAAGAAGCTGACGTCATTGTTGACGGCTTCTCTACTATTGGCGGGTGGCCTGGTTGGCCTTTCCGCGTTACCAGCGAGTGCTGACTCACCAATCACTTCGTTCGATTTTGAGTCGAACACTGTTGGTGCCAACTCTTGGGCAAACATGTTCGGTTTCTCGGCTGATAACAATGGCTGGGCTGCAACCGTAGATTCTTCGACCGGTATGCCTGCGGGTAGTCCAGCAGGTGGAACCAAGGCGATCAAAGCAACCGAGGGTTCTGGCGCCTATTCAGGCACAAACGTTGGAAGCATTGCATCGACCTCTTCACTTATTGGTGTCGGTTCAAAGGCTGCTTCAGTCGTGTTCTACTCACCAACTGCAGGTGCCACTCTTCGCCTGAAGGTCGAGGAAGCAAACGACAACACTTATTCGCACTTCGTTACTGCTGATGCGGTTACCATCGCGGGTTGGCAGACCTTGGTGTTTGACTTCTCATCACCAAGTTCTGGAACTTTCAGCTCGAGCATTAACTACAGCATTGCAACTGTGAGCTTCGATCCAACTAGCACGACTCTTCAGACGCTGCCTTACTACATCGACTCGGTCGTATTTGCAGCCGGCTCAACCCAACAGCAACAGCAACAGCAAACTGTTGACTACGATGTTCGACTAACTTCTAGCTTGAAGAACACGGCCACAGATGCCTACGCCTGGACCTCATGTGGCGGTCAGTCGTGGTGTGCGAACAACAACTACTACATGAAGATGATCGCGGCTGGTGCCAGCACCACGTTGACCTATGTCGTTACCATTCATGGAACCAGTACCCCAGTTGCAAACGCTAGCGTCAACTTGCGCATGAACACTGCCTACAGTGGTTCGAACGCAACTTGGTCAAGTGGTGGAACAAGTTTCGGCGCTGTCAGCACATCTGCAAACGCTGATGCTGGAACGATTTCAGGAACCTCAAACAGCTCTGGTGAGGTCTCCTTCACCTTTGCCAACACCAACAACTCTGGTGAAGCAGCTCGTACTTTGAACAATGCGAACCCTTACCCATCTGGCTGCAACTCTCCTGCTGGTCAGACGAAGGGTGCAATCGAGCCAACGGTTACGGCTGTTAGCGGTTCAACCATTGGAACCCAGTACGTAGACGTCCTGTGGCCGCACATTTCGTCGTCAACGATCAACTCTGCAATCGCGGCGGGATCAGACGGTGTACAGCCATGTCCAGTAGCCGCACGCCCAGGCACCAAGGTTTGGAGCCCAGCGTTCGATGCGAACAACAATGGACACTACCCTCACATTCGCCTAGAGAAGAGCTTCTTGAACGAGAAGCTCGATGGAACCTGGTGGGATGGCGTTTGGCAGTACCGTGACGCAGACACTCGTGCGTACTTGAAGTACATCCCAGCTGGCAGCACCTTCGCGCTAACCTACACCGTCACTAACGAGTGGGGTCAGCCATACGAAGGTGCCAAGGTCAGCCTGATCGTGAATGCCAACTACTCGTGTTCGAAGACTTACTTCGCATACGAGGGTTCGCTAATCGGCCCGGATGACTGTGCCGGTGGCGGCCAGACTGAGCTACCTGCAAAGGTTGCTAACTCAAAGGGCCAGGTTACCTTCGTGCTAACCAACACCAACACCACCGGTGAAGCGATGCCTGTGGACCTAAATGGAGCACCAAACGCAGCTTCTAAGGAGCTTGGAACCAACATCAAGCCTCACGTTGTTGGTGCAACCCAAGAGGGTATCGACATGCTGTTCGCACACTTCGTCAGCGAGACCGGTAAGGCTAAGGCCACTGGTCCTGGTGCAAAGTCTGCAACCATTGGCACCGCTCAGCAGTCGGAGTTCGTCTTGACTGACGAAAGCGGCAACCCTATTACCAACACCGACGTCAAGTACTTTGTGAACGGCTTCGACTCGAAGGTCGGCTTCGCTCACACTGACTCACAAGGCAAGGTAACTATTCGCTCGACTAACTCGAGTGGCCAAGAGGGAATGCAAACCGTAGGTGTGAGCCTTGCTCGCGACGGAAAGCTACCTATCTCTGGAACAGCAACCCTCAACTGGGTGGCTCCTGAGTTCATGATCGCTGCAACCGGCAACGCTGGCGCCGTAGTGGTCAAGGTTTCAGGTGCTGCGGGTAAGACGGTGCAGATTACCGTCGCCGGTAAAACCTACCGACGATTGGCACAGGCTGCTATCGCGGAATTCTCAATCCCAGCTTCCGCTGGTAAGAAGACCGTGAAGGTAGTCGTTTCAGGTAAGACCCTTTCCAAATCGGTCACAGTAACAAAGTAAGTAACTAGGCGTAAACCTAGATCACAAAAGTGGTCCGCAAGTAGAAATACTTGCGGACCACTTTTTGTTAATGACAGATAGTGGTCACGTGCCTGCCTAGACTGACCATAATGACTCAAAGGGGAACACAGTGAACAGCGTTATCAATTTCATTTCAGGACGACGCGGAGCGTGGGTCACCCTGCTGCTCGGCCTGATCTTTGCCGGCCTAGCGTTTGGCCCACTTGCCGGGGCTAAGACCGACGCCGCTCCTGGTGTTGGGCTGCCTGCAGACAATGAGACGGTGCTCGTAGATGAGGCGCTTAAGAACTTGCCGGGTGCCGACGCAACGGCAGCGATCGTGGTCTATCACGCCGATTCCGCTTTCACTGATGCCCAGAAAACTTGGCTGCTGGGTTCTGTTGACCCGAAGTCTAAGCAGCTCGCTGGGGGAGCGAACGAGAAGTTCCTAAAGTTCACCAACCTAAAGGTCATGGGCAACGCTTTCGTGCCACCTGCAACGATTTCAGAGAATGGTTCAACCGCCCTGGTCACCATTCCTCTCGACAAGTCAGATGAGGTCAAGGTCGTCGGCGATCGTGTCAAAGAAATGCGCGCTATTGCCAAGGATGGCCTGCCGGTTGGAATGACAGCTTACGTAACCGGTCCGGAGGGCTTCCAAGCCGATATCGCGAACGTATTTGCCGGTGCCGACTTCAAACTTCTGACCGCCACCGCTCTGGTGGTCATCCTGCTGCTTCTGATTACCTACCGCAGCCCTAGCCTCTGGATCATTCCTTTGCTAGTGGTTGGAACCGTAGATGGAATGTCTGGCGGAGTAGTGCGAAGCCTGGCTAGCTGGCTGGGAATCTCGCTAGATGGCTCAATCACCGGAATTCTCTCGGTGCTCGTGTTTGGTGCCGGCACCGACTACGCGTTGCTACTCATTTCGCGCTATCGCGAAGAACTGTTGCTATTCAAGAACAAGAACGAAGCCATGGCCCGCGCGTTGCGTGAAGCAGCCCCGGCAATTCTTGCTTCGGGCACAACCGTTATCCTGGCGCTGTTGACTCTGAACTTTGCAGAACTTGAGGGAACCCGCGCACTCGGCATCGCCTGTGCTACCGGCGTGTTCTTGGCAATGGTTGCCGCCCTAACCGTTTTGCCTGCGGCTCTCGTGGTCTTTGGTCGTTGGATCTTCTGGCCGCTAACTCCGAAGTTCGGCGGCAAGAACAAGTCAGACACCGGTCTCTGGGCCAAGCTCGGTAAGGGTGTTAGCCGCAAGCCGGTTATCGTTGCAATCGTTGGCTTCATCGTTCTTGGAGCGATGGCCTCAGGTGCGAGTGGTTTGCAGATTGGTCTATCGGCTACCGACCGTTTCTTGGCTAAGCCAGAAGCTGTTGCCGGCCAAGAAATTTTGGCAGAGGCATTTGCTGCCGGAAGTTCTACCCCGACCACCGTCATCGTCAACAACGACAAGGTCAACGACGTAATCTCGGCGGCAACTTCGGTTGCCGGTGTTGATTCGGCTAAGGCCGGCGCGACCGACGGAAACATCACCAAGATTGACGTGGTGCTCAAGGATGCCAGCGGCTCGGATGCTGCCTACCAAACCATCACCAATCTGCGCACCAAGGTGCATGCGGTCTCGGGGGCTGATGCCAAGGTTGGCGGTGCTTTTGGCGCGGCATGGCTTGGACGGGCAGGCGGCGGCAGAGTGCTTCTTGGGTCTTTTGCTGGGCGATTGGCCGCTGTCGCGGGTGATTGGCGTGATGGTCGAACCCGATGAGGTGGACCAAGCGGCACGGCTGGCCGATGCGGTTGCGCGTATGGTGACGTTGGTGCGGCGGGATTTCTTTACGATCCGTAAAGAGGCCGTGCGCCAAGTCATTGAAGAAAAACAGTTTTCCTTTGACTTTGCGGACGCTCTCATGTAGGGTTTTCGTCATGCTAGGAGAGGTGGGCAAGCGGCCGGGGGGCAACCCCTTGGGCCGCTTTTTCATTTTGCTCGTGCGGGGGGCATGAGAGGGCAGCCAGCTGAAATGACGATCAATTTCTCCGCAGGAGACAAGCCGCCGGCAGACATGCTGGCGATCACCGAGGATTGGCTCAGAGAAGCCGCAGAGACACTTGCCACCACCGTTCAGGCGATCAAGGCCGGAGAGTTCGGCCGGATCAAGGACAGCGCCGATTGCATCAAGGGGCTGAAGGTGGCGGTGGCTTTGGCAATCGAGGAAGGGAATCGCGTTGAAAAACTCCGCAAACAAATCGCCGGGCCTGCGGGTGCCGGAGCGTTCGACCTGGACGCCGCGCGGGATGAAATCGGGCGCCGCTTGGCTCGCCTCCGCGACGCCGGCGGGGATTGAGGAATTTCTGGGCGGGCTTTCGGACAATGCCCTGATGTCGCTGCCGTGGTTGTTCGAATTTTGGGCGCTGCCGCATCAATTGCCCCCCGAGGGTGCCTGGAAAACCTGGGTCATCATGGGCGGGCGCGGGGCGGGGAAAACCCGCGCCGGGGCGGAATGGGTGCGGGCACAGGTGGAAGGGCCGACAGCCCTGGCGCCGTGGTGCGCGCGGCGGGTGGCCTTGGTCGGTGAAACGGTCGATCAAGTGCGCGAGGTGATGGTGTTTGGCGACAGCGGAATTTTGGCCTGCTCCCCGCCCGATCGCCGGCCTGAATGGCAGGCCACCCGCCGACGGCTGGTTTGGCCGAATGGGGCAGTGGCGCAGGTTTTTTCGGCGCATGACCCTGACAGTCTGCGCGGGCCGCAATTCGATGCGGCTTGGGTGGATGAATTGGCGAAATGGCCAAAGGGGCAAGAGGCGTGGGATCAGTTGCAGTTTGGCCTGCGGCTGGGAGAACATCCGCGGCAGGTGGTGACGACGAC
>ERZ650308.1170-NODE-1170-length-13733-cov-13.284545_pt1 | contig 13733 bp, 10 predicted proteins | sample MGYA00376244_ERZ650308 | MGnify/ENA primary metagenome ERZ650308 (study PRJEB26733, sample SAMN07839295) | wastewater metagenome | biome: small river; feature: stream; material: water | place: USA: North Carolina | collected 2016-04-26 ...
AAATAGAGGAGCTGGTATCCAGCTCCTCCTTTCAAGATTTCGTCTTACAGACCTTCAAAAATATGTATGCCGAAATGGCAAAACATACCTTTTAATTACCTCCTAACCATTTGTGGCGTAATTTCAATGACGCCTCTGAAGGACTAGCCTCCGATTCAATCACAAAAGCCTTTAATGGAGTTTGTTGCACAGCCACTAAGAAGGTACGCTCAATTCCGTCTCTTTTAACTGAGAAGACTAACGAATCTCCCGGTTTCTTATCAGTAAGCAATTTATCGATTCCCGGAAAATCAGCTCCGTTCACTTTTAATACTTCATCTCCTACATTTAAGCCGGCCACATACGCTGCACCACCTTTATAAACGGAGGTTACACGCCCACCTGCTACACTAACACCAATATACGGAACTGTTTTAGCTAGATTCGCATCCGTAAATTGATAGCCAAAAGCCTTGAATAGAGAAGCATACGCTGGTGTTTTCACCCCATAAATATGTGTCTTAAAGAAATCGCTTGCTGATGCACCCGCTACTTTAGAAAAGGCATCCTCTAATTCTTGGTCTGTGAATCCACGACCCGCTTTTAGGTAATAAGTTTGGTATAAAAACTTAAATACATCGTCTAAACATTTAGCCCCTTTCGTTTGCTGAATGATCCACATGTTCAAAACGCCTCCTAAAAGAGAACCCTTATCATAATAAGAAACCGTTGAATTACGCGAGTTCTCGTTCGGACGGTAATACTTAATCCAAGCATCCCAGCTAGATTCAGCTGCAGATTCCACCTGATTCCCTGGCGTATTTTCCACTCCAGAAATATCGTCGCCCAATCCTTTGATATAATCTGCAGTAGAAACTAATCCCGTACGCTGATTAATCACGTCTGCATAATAGCTCGTTATACCCTCTGAGAACCATAAATTATGTGTATAATTCTCATTTTCGTAGTCGAATGGTCCCAAAGCCTTCGGGCGAATACGCTTCACATTCCATAAATGGAAATACTCATGCGCTAATAGGTTCAAAATACCTTGATAGCCTTTCGGCGTTTCATAGCTAGAACGAGTGACTTGACAAGTCGTCGAATACAAGTGCTCTAAACCGCCACCACCGCGATTTAAATTGTGAATAATGAATAGATAATGATCGCAAGGATGTTCTCCTACCACTTTTTGGGCTTCCTCTGCCATCTTCTGCACATCCGCTAAGAATTTCACAGAATCGACTTTAGCAGGACCATAAAAGGCAATTTGATGAGGAATATTGTTCACTTTAAATTCCCACACCTTGTGATTTCCAATCTCGATAGGGGAGTCAATCAATTCATCTAGATTCTTCGCGATGTAATTGAAGCCGCCTACATTTTTCATCGCGGTAGAAACCTTTTTGAAATCTTTGTGCGGAATAATGCTTACTTCCTGCGGTCCAGCTGCGAATTTAGGAGCATACATTAAAACACTCGCTGGATTTATGTAGCCATGTGCATCATCTAAAAACGAGGTACGAACTGACATTTCATACGCATAAACACGGTAATGCACCGAAATTTGCTTCAATCCCGCCGTCAAGGCAACGCGCCACGTGTTTTTATTGATCTTCGAGATGGCAATTTTTTGACCATTAGATTCAGCCGTAACGGACTCCACATTTTTCGCGAATTCCCGAATTAAATAGGATCCTGGCGTCCAAGCAGCCATTTTAAGGTCAATAAAATTGAATTCTTTACTGACATCGACCGTCGTTTTAACCTCAAAATAATGAGAAAACGGTTCAGACATACTGATTTGGTGCTTGATAGGCCCTGCAAGCGTGCAGAATGACACAAGAACACTGAATAATAGAAGTTTTAAATTCATTGGAATATTTGTTGAGAAATAGATTTTAGTAAAATTATAAAAATCAGCCGTATAGTCTAGCATGTGCTATTTTTTTCCAAATAATTCTAAATCACTAGACAATTATTTAACATAAAAATCGTATTATTGTTTAGTCGTGATAATTGACAATAAACCTATGGTATTTAGATCATCCTTTTACTGCCTCGTCTTATTTCTTTCGCTAACTTTCTCGTCATTTTCCCAGCAATCCATTGCCTTTGAGAATAGCTTGATTCATTTCAATCAGGGGAAAGAGTATTTTGAAGCGGCAAACTATGTGGCAGCACGCGAGGAATTTGCCAATTATTTGAGCAGACAATCGGATGGGCAAAAAAATGAGGTGATTCTAGCGGAATACTACCAAGTTTTATGCTCACTTTATCTAAATCAGCCCGAAATTGACGTTTTAGGGTATCATTTTAACTTAAATCATCCGAATAGCCCTCAGAGCAATTTATTGTTCAGAAAAATGGGTTTGTACTTCTATGATATCGCTAATTATGCTAAATCCATTCGTTACTTAGAAAATTCCTCATTGGGGAATGTAGAGGCTCGGTATAAATTAGGGGTTGCCTATTTTGAAACAAAGGATTTTGATAATGCTTTAGCCTTATTCAATGAAGTAAAAACAGATCCAGACGAGGAATATGCCTTTTCTGCAGCCTATTATGCGGGTGTGATTCAGTACCAGCAAAAAAACTACCTAAACGCGATTGCTGATTTCAAGAAGTCCAATGGCCATTCAAAATACCGCAAAGACCTACCATATTGGTTAATTTCTTCCTACCAACAAACGGCTCAATGGGATGAATTATTAAAATATGCGGAGCCTATCATCTCAACACACCCGGATTTGGCATTATTGGTAGCCGAGGTTCAATTCAAGAAAGGCCTCTATGCTAAATCAGCAAAAAGTTTTGACGATTATTTAAAAGAGCATAAAAATGAGGCAGCTAGCTATAAAAAAGGCTATGCCTTGTATTCAGTAGATAAATACGAAGAGGCAATCAAAGCCATTTCGGGTCTATTAAAACAGGATTCATTAGGCCAAAAAGCCTATTATCTGCAAGGATTAGCCTATTTAAAACTAGGTAAGAAAACGGAGGCTGCTGCCAGCTTCACTCAATCAGGTGCCCTTGCATTCGATGCTTCACAACAAGAAGAAGCACAATTTAAATCGATCTCTATTTCTGTGGATTTAGGTAAGTGGTCTGAGAGTCTTTTGGCCATTGAGCGATTTGGGAAAACCTATCCAAAAAGTTCATTCACTGCAGCCTACCAAAGCTTTGCGGCAGATGCCATCCTTAAATTACCTGCCTTAAAACCAGCGACAACCCTCATCAAATCAGGCATTCCAGTGTCAGAGGAGATGAAAGTAGCCTATCAAACCCTAACTTTTAATGTAGGAATTAAGGCCTACAATCAGGAGCAATACAAAGAAGCAATTACTTATTTCGATCTAGCGATTGCACAGGCTGCGAATCAAAATTTGACAGACGAAGCTTCCTTCGGAAAAGCGGAATGTCTTTCTCAATTAAAAGACTTCGAAGCGGCCATTCAGATCTACAAGCCATTACTAAGTGGAAAACATTCATCGGATTTCTTACAAAGAAACCGCATCGGTATCGCCTATGCCTATTTCTCTGTCAAGGAATTCACGAATGCGAATACGTATTTTAAAACGTATGTAGATCAATTAAAGGCTAATCCAACAGGCAAAGCGAATGCAAACGCGCTTTTACGTCTAGCAGATACCTATTTAGTAGCTAAGAACTACAGCGAAGCTTTGACCTATTATAATCAAGCTATCGAAAATATTAAGACGGAAAAAGACTATGCATTATACCAAAAAGGGATCACGCTTGTCTATTTAGAACGCGACATCGAGGCAAAAGCAACTTTCCAATTATTAAAGAAGTCGTATCCGAACACGAAGTTTGGAGACGATGCTAGCTTCCAAGAAAACTTGATATCCTTCCGCACGGGCAAATACCAAGAGGCGATTGATGGTTTCACCGAACTGATTAATAACCAACCGAATAGTCCATACTACGCTGAGTCGATTCTGAAAAGAGCTCAGTCGTATTCAAATGCGAAACAACCAGAAAAAGCGATCACCGATTATAAAATCGTGATTGAAAAGTATGCAAAAGAGGCATTTGCAAAAGACGCAGTGGCTGGTTTACAGGAAGAATTGAATGGGGTAGGACGACCAGAGGAAATGACGGCTTATTTAAGTATGTACCAAAATGGGAACTTAAATGAAGAGGAAAAAACAGATTTAGAGTACCAAGCTGCTAAAGGAATCTATTTAGGGGAGAAATACGATAAGGCGATCGAACCTTTGAAAAACTTCGTGGCTCATTTCCCAGCAGATGAACGCGTAAGTGAAGTAACCTACCTTATCGCAGATGCGGCGAATAGATCAAATAACAAGGTAGTTGCTTTCGAATTCTATAAAAAGGTGATTGAGCAAAACGTTCATCCTTCGCTTAACTCAGTGATTGCTAAAGTAGCTGATATCGAATTTGATTCAGCAGCTTATACACCAGCCATCGGTCATTACCGCCTATTAAAAGAGAAAGGTGTTGATTCTACCGTGATTCAACGCGCAAACAAACGCATTTTAGAATCTTACTTAAAATTAGGCGAGTTAGATTCAGCCCTGATTGCCTACCAAGAGTTCCAAGCAAGTGCAGGAAAAGAGGCTGAAAGCGTGGAACAAGCTGCCTTATTGTACCTCGATATCATTCAATTGAATAACACGAAAGGAAATTATGCCACCTCGAATGAAATGATCCTAGATAAATTCAGAAATGAGTTTGCAGAGGTTTCAGATGCTACCTTAGGTAAGGCCTATCTCTTATTAGCTAAAAACTTATTCGAGTTGAAAAACCTAGCTCAAACAAGAGCAACTTTAAAATCCATCATTGATAATTCAGAGGACAAAGAAAGCGTAGAAGCAGCAAAAGCCCTTTTGAAAACCTATTTCCCTAAATAATGCATATGAGATTCCCATTTAAGATCGTAATTGCATCCTCATTAAGCCTGGTTTCCATCGTGAGTTATGGTCAACAGAAGAAGGAAGGTACCATTCAAAACGAAGAATTCGTTACGGAAAAAGTGCGTAAAATCGAAGTGCAACCTACGATGAGTCGCTCCTTCGAAGCACTTAATGAAGTACCGGATTATAGCAAGGATCACAAAGTAGACTATGATTTCGCGATCGATAAACCGCAATCCCTCTTATTACCGAGCATTAAAACGAACATTATTGGCCCAAGAACAGGAGAGGAGTTAAAATCTCTTTACGGCGCTAAGGCAAAAAACTCCATTAAAATCGGAGCAGGTAATTACGGCCACACCCTTCTAAATGGCCATTTTGGCTATAATCCGACTGAAAAAGAATCAAGAGGAATTTACATCAACCACGATGCAAACTCAAACGGACCTACGGATAATGCCTTTTCTAGCCGTTCTGAGAATGAAGTAAAGGTGTATAGCCAATCGCTTTGGTCAAAAGCCTTATTAAAAGGAGCGCTTGATTACCGCCGTACGGCCACTAATTTCTATGGCAAAGAAAGCTTCCCAGCGAATACACCCGAAGATGCTTATGGAGTACATTATGACCAATTAAAGTTCAACGGCGACATCTACAGCGCAACGGAAGGTAAGAAGTTTAGCTATCAAGCGGGCACCGAGTTTTCCTCTTTATCTGGGAATCTAGCTCCTAAAGAATGGTTATTTAAAAACTATGTGAGATCAAGCTATGCCATCAGCTCAGGACTTGCCTTACGTGTTAATGGGGAAGCTATCCTTTCGAATTTTACTAGCAACACCTCCACTAATCGCCAATTCTTCCGCTTACAGCCTAGCATTTCATACGATGTTTTACCTCGTTTGAACCTTGTTGCTGGACTAAATGCGGTACAAGATGATGAGCTACGCTTATATCCGAATGTACATGTTCGTTATAGAGCAAATGACTTTATTCGATTATTTGCAGGCCTAGAAGGAAATACCCAATTCAATTCTTACCATAGCAGCCTACAAATTAACCCTTGGTTAACCCAAGCTGTAACGCTTCAAAATACGCAGCAAAAATGGATGGTCTCAGGTGGATTAATGGGTAGCAATGAAAGAAACGTATCCTATGAATTAAAAGCTTCCTACGGTGAGTATACTAAAATGGCCTTCTTTACTTCATCTGCTGCAGACTTATCCCAATTCGATATAACTTATTCAAATGCAGATGTCGCTATTTCAGTGCTTGATTTACAAGCAAATGTAAAGATGTCCATTACAGACAAAATTCAATCCGATCTGAATGTTCAGTATACGAATTACGCTAACCTTGGAAATTTATTATACGCCTACCACCGTCCTAATATCCAAATCGCGTTAAAAAACACGATTAAAGTACTTCCAAAATTCAACGTATTACCTGAGTTATATTATTTAGGTGGCCTATATGGATTTAATCCAAGAACTCAAAAAGCGAGCACCTTGGATAACATCCTAGATATCAATGTAAAAGGGGAGTATGCGATTACGGAGAAATTCACTGCCTCTTTATCAGCAAATAATATCCTAGGAAAAAATTACCAACGATATTTATTTTATCCGACACAAGGTTTTAACTTTACAGCAACTCTAGCATACTCATTCTAATAATGACTGAATTTTATTCCTTTCTTGAGCACTTATTATACGAACACGAATGCGTGATTATTCCGCAATTGGGTGGTTTCGTCGTAAATGCAAAAGACTTTACGTTCAATGAACAGGAGGGAAAAATTTATCCAAAGAAAAAGTATGTGGCTTTTAATGAGAAACTTAAAACGGATGATCGCTTATTAAGTACGGAATGGGCTAAGAAAAGAGCCATTTCATTGAAAGAAGCGTCATTAGAGATTGTCGAGCTAAGCAAAAGTATAAAAAGCGAACTCACCTCTTCCGGTACAGTTCAATTAGGCATATTAGGTACCTTTACACTGAATCAAGAAAATCGTATTTCATTTTCGCCTAATCCAGACTTTAATGCTGATTTATCTGTTTTTGGCCTATTTCCAGTAGGATTAGGGCAAATTCCTGCGCGAGTAGAGAAGAAACCCGTACTTATTCCAGCCATTACGACTGAAGATTTACCAGAAATCAGTTCTACAGGACATCAACAGGTAAAATTGACCAAGTCAGTTTATGTATATGCCTTATTAGCCTTTTTAATAGGTGGATTGGGTGCCTTCTTTTTAACAGCACCTGCCACGAATCAATCGCAAAGTTCCCTAAACCCGATTAAAATCGAGAAAAAGGTAGACGTTGCTCCCGCGAAAACGGTTGCTCCAGCGGTGGTGGATACTTTACCTGTTAAAACAATTGAAGCACCCGTCGTAGCACCTTATAATAATCCAGAAATTAAAGATGAGGACGTCATTTACTTGGTAGCGGCTAGTTTTCAATCCTTGAAGCAGGCTGAAAAGGGTTTAAAAGAGTTTAAATCACGTGGTTTCGATCAGGCTGAGATTATTCTAAAAAACGAGCAGACTAAATTCTATCGAATTTCACTTGGAACGGAGCATTCTATGGATGCGGGTTATGCGAAAGCGTCAGAATTGAAGGAAAAAAAGAAAGTAGATATCTGGGTTTATAAGGCACTATAAGAAATGAACCAACGCATCGAACAACAACGAGTAGAAAAACAAAACCAACGCAAAGCGTTAGCGATCACACTCGTGATTCAAGGTTTGTTGTTTTTACTGTTTTGGTATGCGAAAATTTGGTCTGCCGAAGAAATGAAGCTGGAATTACCTGAACCAGGTTTCGAAGTGAATTATGGGACAGATGATGAAGGGGGTGGAAATGTTCAATCCTACAATCAAGCGAGTGACCTTCCTAACAATGACGAATCCCAACCCGCTGAGAAAGAAACAGAAGTTGCATCCATAACGAAAGCGAAGCCAACACCTAGCTCAAAGGAAACGGTTATTTCCTCGGTGGTGAAAAGCCCAGTTAGCATTTCGGAGAATACGAAAAAGACTTCCGTGGTTTCAACTAAACCAACACCTGAACCCGAAGAAAAGATCGACGAAGGCGCTTTATTTAAGAAAAAAACCACGAGCAACGGAACCAGAGGCACGAATCCGAATCCAGGAGGAAATTCGAATGGACCTGATGCAGGTAAAATAGGAGATAAGGGAAGCCGAAACGGAACCATCAATAATTCAACCAACTATTCTGGCAATGGTGGGAGCGGCGAAGGCTCTGGTAGCTCTTCGGTAAATATCTCCGGCTGGAGAATTGCTAACCGTCCAAATGTAAAAGACGATACAGGCGAAACGGGTATGATTCGATTTACGATCAAAATCGATGAAGACGGTAATATTATCAAATTAGTGATAGCAGAGAACTCATTCTCTAATTCTTTGGCACAGAAATACAAAAGAGCCATCGAGAAATCAAAATTCATCAAAACCTCTTCCGGACCTAGTCCTAAGGAAGCGACCGGGTCTATCACCTTCCGAGTAGGAGAAAGATAGGCATTCCATGAATTATTCAGAGTCTATTTCCTTTTTGTATGCACAGCTTCCCGTTTTTCACCGAGAAGGAGCGAAGGCCTATAAACCAGGTTTAGATAATATTGAAACACTTTGTGACCTGATTGGTCATCCAGAGCATTCCTTTAAATCATTGCATATAGCCGGAACAAATGGAAAGGGGAGTTCCTCCCATTTTATGGCCTCTATTTTACAGGAACATGGATTTAAGGTGGGATTATATACCTCTCCACATTTGCATTCCTTCACGGAAAGGATAAAAATCAATGGTAACGAGGTCCCTGAGGAATGGGTGGCCGCTTTTGTAACGGAGCACCTACACTTAATTGAAAAAGTACGACCTTCCTTTTTTGAATGGACGGTCATCATGGCTTTCTCCTATTTCAAGGAGCAAAAAGTGGATTATGCCATCATTGAAACAGGTTTAGGCGGACGATTGGATTCGACTAATATCATCCAGCCCTTGGCTTGCCTGATTACGAATATTAGTTTTGACCACCAGGATTTACTAGGGGATACGTTAGAGAAAATTGCTTCCGAAAAAGCGGGTATCATTAAAAACGATACTCCGGTTACGATTAGCGAAAAGCAAGAGGAAACTTCAGCGGTTTTTATAGCCAAAGCCGCATCCGTCAATGCCCCTCTACAATTTGCAGCTGATCGGATAGGCGCCTCTGGATTCACATTTACAAGTCCCACCTGGGGAGAAATGACCATCAAAAGTCCCTACCAAGGACAATACCAACAAAAAAACATTCGAGGCGTACTAGCTTGGAGTGAGCAGATTCAATCCATCATTCCTTTAGAGGCATCCAAAATCAAATCAGGAATCGAACAAACTCGATTAAATACAAGCTTGAAAGGCCGTTGGGAGATTTTGGGAACTGAGCCATCCATCATTGCCGATACGGGTCATAATAAAAGTGGAGTTAGCGAGATCATTCAACAAATTGAAAAAGAATCCTTCTCCCATGTATATATCATTCTAGGAATGGTAGCTGATAAAGACATAAACTCCGTCTTGTCCCTATTCCCAATAGAAGCCACCTACTTTTTTTCCCAAGCGAATAATCCGCGAGCCATCTCAGCTTTGGACTTACAAAAACTTGCTTTAGAAAAAGGCCTACACGGAGAAGTTATTCCCGACGTAAATGAAGCTATAGCACGTGCTAAATCAGTAGCAGGTCCGGCTGATGGAATTCTCATTTGCGGGAGCACGTATTTAATAGGTGAAATAAATTTTAATTAGCGTTCAAATTGAGTAGACGAAAAACAGCCAAATACAATTTGGCCATCGAATTAGACAATGTCATCCAAAGCCCGAAACCCATCTGGGGAAATCTTCAGGGCAAATGGAAATCAGCTTACTTTAAAAACGACCACCAACTAGTTTTAGAACTTGGATGCGGCAGGGGTGAATATACCAATGGATTAGGAAAGCTTTTCCCGGATATGAATTTTGTGGGAATCGATGTAAAAGGAGATCGACTAGCACAAGGAGGAAGAGCAGCACGAGAAATGGAATTAACGAATACGACGTTTCTTCGCATCCATATGCAAGTGATCGATGAGCATTTTGCGGAAAACGAGGTTGACGAAATTTGGATTACATTCCCAGATCCGCGTCTACGAGATCGCGATGAGAAACGTCGACTTACCTTCCATACCTTTTTGAACCGTTATAAAAGAATTTTAAAGCCAGGTGGAGTATTACACTTAAAAACAGATTCTTTGCCCTTCTTTGAATTTTCAGAAGGATCACTTGCTGAGAATAACTGGGAAATTATCGCCAAAACAAATGATCTGTATACCTCAGAATGGATGGATGATCATTATGGCATCAAAACTCGATTCGAGGAGATGTTCTACGAAAAAGGTTTCAACATCAACTACCTCAGAGCTACTAACACTAAATAAAAAAAGCCTCTCTTTCGAGAGGCTTTTTCAATATAAGCTAATCAGATTATCCTACGCGAGCGATTAAATCAGCTGCACGAGAAGAATAACCAAACTCGTTATCATACCAACCTACCACTTTCACTAGGTTACCCATCGCAGTTGTTAACTTAGAGTCTAAGATACAAGAGTGTTGGTTTCCGATAATATCGATTGAAACGATCTCATCAGTAGTGAATTCTAAGATCCCTTTCATTGGACCATCAGCAGCCGCTTTTAAAGCAGCATTGATTTCAGCCACTGTAGCTTCTTTCTTTAAAACTACTGTAAAGTCAGTTACAGATCCGTCTGGTGTAGGAACACGCATCGCGTTTCCATCTAATTTACCTTTCAAGTGAGGTAAAACTAAACCTACTGCTTTCGCAGCTCCAGTTGAAGTTGGAATAATTGAATAAGCTGCAGCACGAGAACGACGCAAGTCAGAGTGTGGTGCATCTTGTAAATTCTGATCCGCTGTGTAAGCGTGAACAGTTGTCATAAATCCTTTTTCGATACCAAACGCATCATCTAATACCTTAGCCATAGGAGCTAAGCAGTTAGTAGTACAAGAAGCGTTAGAGATAATTGTCATGTCATCTGTTAATGTATCATCATTAACACCTAACACAACTGTAGGAATATCACCTTTAGCAGGAGCAGAGATAATTACTTTGCGAGCTCCAGCAGTTAAGTGTTGTCCAGCACCATCTTGATCGATAAAACGACCCGTTGATTCTAAAACCACATCAATTCCTAAAGCACCCCAAGGCAATTGCTTAGGATCACGCTCAGCGAAAGCTTTAATTACGTGACCATTTACAGTAATGCTATCAGCATCAGAAGTAACAGTTCCGTTAAAACGTCCATGAACTGAATCGTACTTTAATAAGTGTACTAAAGTAGCGTTGTCAGTTAAATCGTTAATAGCTACGATTTCTACATTTTCTTTTTCCAATAAACGACGGAAAGTAAGTCGACCGATGCGACCAAAACCATTAATGGCAACTTTAATTTTTTTCATTGAATGAATTAATTTGATTTCCTTATTAAAAATCAAAAATAGCTTTTTCATTGAACAATTCCAAGAATATCGTAATAAAACCGCTATTTAATCGTTTTAAATACACAATTCAACAATTGTAAACGCAATATTTTTATTTAGCAAAAAGGCTAAATGTAGCATTTTTTAGCAAAATTATCTCGGATACGTTTTTTATTCAAGATAATTTTGCATATTTGTATAAGCGAATGCCGCGCGGATCGAGTGGGGCAGGGGAGTGACAGAATGTCATTTGTCTATTTTGCTAATTTCAAGCACATATTTCCACGATATATTATTCTGCCACAATTATCAACTAACTGATAATCAGTAATTTAACTAATTAAAGTTTAAGTTAAATTTACATGGCCATTTTGCACTTAAAAGGGCTTCAAACTGAGAAATCCTATTTTAAATTTCCCAATCCACTTCGATAAAATCCTATTTATTGGTAATTTGCGTCTTCAAATTTTGGATACTTAACATATGAATTCAGTAGAACAGATCATTTTATCGGCGTGGGACGCTCCAGAAACAAGAAATACGCCTGCAGTCGTTGCTGCGATTGAAGAAGTTGTAGCAAAAGTGGATGCGGGAGAATTAAGAACTGCGGAGCCATTAGCTGATGGAAGCTGGCAGGTTAACGAATGGGTAAAGAAAGCAATCGTGATGTATTTCCCGATTCGTCAAATGGAAGTAAGTGAAGTTGGCATTTTCGAATACCACGATAAAATGCGGTTAAAGACTAACTATAAGGAATTGGGCGTACGTGTTGTACCACCAGCTGTAGCACGATATGGCGCTTTTTTGGCGAAAGGAACGATCCTAATGCCATCTTACGTGAATATCGGTGCTTATGTAGATGAAGGAACGATGGTAGATACTTGGGCAACGGTAGGAAGCTGTGCGCAAATCGGGAAGCATGTACACCTAAGTGGTGGCGTGGGAATCGGTGGTGTATTAGAACCACCTCAAGCAGCTCCAGTGATTATTGAAGACGGTGCCTTTATTGGTTCACGTTGTATCGTCGTAGAAGGTGCGCATATTGGTAAGAAAGCCGTTTTAGGTGCTGGTGTAACGATTACGGGTTCATCTAAGATTATTGATGTTTCAGGTCCAGAGCCAGTTGAGTACATTGGATATGTTCCTGAAAACTCAGTTGTTATTCCAGGTTCGATTCAAAAGAACTTCCCAGCAGGTACTTATGGTGTTCCATGTGCCTTGATTATTGGAAAACGCAAAGAGAGTACAGATTTGAAAACCTCATTGAATCAAGCCTTGCGCGAAAACAATGTGGTAGTCTAAACCAAAATCTCCTTACCTTTATAACCCGGTTCAAACAACCGGGTTTTTTTTATGGAAAATGAATTAAAAATTGGTGAATACAATCACCTACGCATTATCAAGGAAGTACCATTCGGATTATATTTGGATGGTTATGAGGATGAAATCCTACTTCCACTACAGTATGTCCCAGAAACCTATGAAATCGATCAATTCATTGATGTTTTCATTTACCGGGATTCGGAAGACCGCATTATCGCTACTACACTCAAACCCAAAGCAACAATTAATCAGTTTGCTTATTTAGAAGTGAAAGCGGTTACACCATTGGGTGTATTCATGGAATGGGGTTTAGCAAAGGATTTATTCGTTCCTTTCAGCCAACAGTTCCAAAAGATGTCGGTGGGACGCTCTTATTTAGTCTATGTTTATTTAGATGGCCAAACCGATCGGATTGTTGCATCTGCCCGAGTGGAGAAATTTCTTCCCTTAACGGATGGCTCCGAGTTTACAATTGGAGACAAAGTTGACGCAATTCCATTTGAAAATACAGATCTAGGAATTAAATGCTTAGTAAACAATTGTAAAATAGGAATGTTATTTAAAAACCAAGTGTTTACAAATCTAACATTTGGCGAATCGACTCCTGTTTACATTGCTAACATCCGGCCAGATGGTAAATTAGATCTACGCCTTGAACCTGTAGGTATGGTACGTATTGATAGCCAGGCTGAGCGTATTTTAAATGCGATTAAGGATAACAATGGTGTATTGAAATTACATGACAAGAGCCCAGCAGAAGAGATTTACCAAGCATTAGGAATGTCTAAAAAGGACTTCAAAAAGGGAGTTGGTGCTTTATACAAAAGTAAACTGATTGCTTTGCGTAGCGATTGTATTTCACTTTTGTAAATCACAATTGTCTTCTCGCTTGAATTTGTTTTTGTTAATTTTTGATTTACTTTTGTAATATCATTCGTTTACAAAATACAATTATGAATTTAAGTGAGAAGATAGAATTGTTAATTAAGCGCAAGCAATTAAG
>ERZ650308.1171-NODE-1171-length-13729-cov-15.912535_pt1 | contig 13729 bp, 13 predicted proteins | sample MGYA00376244_ERZ650308 | MGnify/ENA primary metagenome ERZ650308 (study PRJEB26733, sample SAMN07839295) | wastewater metagenome | biome: small river; feature: stream; material: water | place: USA: North Carolina | collected 2016-04-26 ...
TCCTAATAAACTGGAAGGGCTAGTCCCTTCCTTCTAAAGAACAAAGGTAATATAAAATGACATTTAAGAATCAAGCCGGTATCGGTGTGTATCAAAACTACGGCGCACGTACTACTGGTAATGCTGCTGGTATCGAGGACATGGATGGTAGCCTGATCCGCGTTAGCGTTAACCTGACAGGTTCAATGCTGAATGACGGTTTCATTCCTCCTGTTGTGCTGCCAAAAGGTGCTCTGTTTAAACGTGCTGATTTGCGCGTTGATGAAGCATTCAACTTGGGCGGTACTACTCCTACAGTTCGTATCGGTGCTGCTGGCTCTATTGCCACTAACGGTATCGTGTTGACTGAAGCAGAATTGGAGAACGTGGGTTCTAAAGTTCCAGCATCTACTGGTGCAGGTACTTGGGCTTACAACTCTTCGACTGGTACAACTGCTGCTGCTAAGTTGGCATTTGACATGGGCGGTACATCTCCTACGTCTACCAGTGCTGGTAAGGCTGTTTTGGTGTTGGAATTCTTCAACAAAGCCAAGGCCTAATAACCAACAATTAAAGGAGCCTTTGTGCTCCTTTTTTTGTTTCTAAGGAAGAAACATGGCTATTCAACATAAAAATATTCCTGAAGCAGAATTACACGAACCAAAAGGCGTATCAACAGCTGTACTGAATACAGCATACTTCGCTAACGGTGCTGGTAGTGGTACATGGAAAAAGGTTGGTGCAGAAACTCTTAATGGCTTATCTGGTGACGGTGGCGTCGCTCGATTGAAAGTAGTTACAGATGGTTCTAACGGTTTTGACTTGTATCGTGATTATGCGTTTGGTAAAATGCACATTACGAATAACAGCACCCCATTCGCTCTTACAGCAGTTGCTGATACTACACTAAATACAGCTTCTCAATATACGTTGCTCACAGGTGCTGGTGCTCCTTTTGCTAACGGATTAGAAGATGGTGTTACGTTCTCAGTTAACAAACTCACTGCAAACTACGCAGGTATTTATGACTTAAACTTCTGGGCTTGTTTAACAAGTTTCCCAAGTAACACAGCTCGTGTTGCTATGAAGTTCCGTATTAACGGTGGTACATTCTCTGATATGAAAGTCGTTACTAAGTCAAACTCTAACGGTGACTCAGGTATTATGGCTGCTTGCGATTTAATTCAATTAGCTGCTAACGATTATATCCAGTTGTACATTGCATCTGATGTAACAGGTAACGTGACGATTAATAACTCGGCACTTACAATGAAAATGATTAAGGCGCTCTAATGGTTGCTAAGTCAACCCTGTGGGCGAGACGAAACAAAGCAGTAGTAGCGCAGCAAGATAGAGAACGAAAAGGCACTCTAGACGGTAAACTAATTTCGTTAGTCAGCCAATCTAAATATCGTTCTAAACAATCTGGACGAGAGCATTCAATTAACACTGAATATCTTCGGGGTCTTTATATAGGCCAAGAAGGTAAATGTGCTCTCTCTGGAATTAAAATGACAATTATTGGTGAACGAGGATCAGACGATTATTGGAAAAGTATTTCAATTGATCGTATTGATTCTTCTAAAGGCTATATTGAAGGAAACGTTCAGCTAGTCTGCACTGGAGTAAATTATATGAAAAAAGATATGACAGATACAATGTTCATTGATTTTTGTCACAAAGTTGTGGAGAATTTCAAATGAAAATGACATTACTCGAAATGACGCAAGACATTTTGAACGATATGGATGCTGACGAAGTTAACAATTTAGATGATACAGTGGAAGCACAGCAAGTAGCTCAGATCATTAAGAGCTGCTACTATGAGATGCTCGGTAATCGTAACTGGCCTTTCATGCGTAAGCTCACTCAGTTAGAGGCTTCAGGTTCACTTGCTAAACCAAACTACTTGAAGCTCCCTGACAATCTGAAAGAATTGGTTTCGTTTAAATACGACAACGGTACAGTTGCAGAACCATATCTCCAAGATGTACTATTTAAAGAACCCGAAGATTTTCTTCGTTACGTATCAAGCCGTAATTCTACACTTGCAAATATCTCTACGATAACTGACTATGGTGGTTCTAAGCTTCTGATTGTCAATGATAAAGCTCCACAATATTGGACTTCTTTTGATGACACTAATTTAGTTACTGATGCTTACGACAGTACAAAAGATGATACGCTCAAGAAAAGCAAAACACAATGTTTAGCGTATATCGTTCCATCGTGGGTTCGTACAAACGAAGCTATTCCTGAATTCCCTATTGACGCATTTCCTGCATTGCTTGCTGAGTCTAAGAGCACAGCTTTTATGGCATTGAAGCAAGTGGCTAACCAGAAGGCTGAACAAAAGGCTGGTCGTCAACAACGATGGTTAGCACGTAAAGCATGGAGAGCTGAAGGTGGCGTTCAATACCCTAATTATGGTCGTAAGAAATGATTGAAATTTATAAAGGGTACCAAGTAAAACCTAATCCTAAAATCCCTACAAGTTATATTGTAGTTACGGATGGTAAGGGTGGAAAAGTACCTGATGTGCTTACCAGCTTGTTCACTACTTCTGTGTACGCTAAAGCTGCTATTGATAAGTATGTAGATAGTAAGCCTGTAAAGGAAGTGAAAAATGGTAAAGAAGTCGATAAAGGTTGAATTTAAAAACTTCATTAAAGGATTGATTACTGAAGCAAGTCCAGTAAACTTTCCTCCTGAAGCATCTTTTGCAGAAGAGAATTTCCAGCTTAAACGTGATGGTACTCGTGATCGTCGATTAGGTTTAGATTATGAATCTGATTATCAGCTTCGTACTCTACCTGCTAGTCTTGAAACACTGTTGGCAACTGAGCCTGTTACGTTTGAATGGCGTAACGTAGGTGGTGATCCAGGGACTGTATTCTTGGTTATGCAAGTTGATAACGACTTATTGTTCTTTGACTTGCAATCTACTTCTGTATCACGAGATGGGTACAAAGGTACTCTAACTGATGTATTTACAAACAACAATGCTTATTCGTTTGCTAGTGTAGACGGTAGACTTGTTATTGTGTCTGGTGCTAAAACGATTGCTGTTGTTACTTATAACGGTTCTACGTTTAGCAAAGAAAGCGTAAGTTTAAAGACTCGAGATGTATGGGGCTTGCAAGAAACCACAGCTCGTGAAACGGATCCGTCTCTTCGTACAGCAACACTTACATCTGCTGAGTGGTACAACTTGTACAACCAGTCATGGGGTATTCCTCGTAAGAACGCTGCTGGTACATTAGACGATCCAGCTGGCATCTACAAGACTGATTTGAGTGTTTATCCAAGCAGTCAAGAAGCTGTGTGGATTGGTTTGCAATTCCAACCTGTAGCCTCTGGTACTACGCCATATGAGCGTATGTTTACAAACTTGTATACAGAGAAGCTTGGTGCAGATACAAGTGCTGCTAAAGGTTATTTCGTTATTGATCTGTTAGATCGTAATGCTTCCCGTAATGCAGCTGTTGTTGCTAACGCTGCAAAGTATCCCTCTCTTGATTATACAACACTTGTGTACTCTGGGGCTGATTCTACTGCTGGTGGCCCTACAGCTGTTGCTGAATTTGCAGGACGTGTGTTCTACGGTGGTTTTGCAGGAGCTGTTTCAGGCGGTGATAAACGTAGTCCTGATTTATCTAACTTTGTGTTCTTCTCTCAACTCGTTAAGAACAGTCAAGACATTACAAAGTGTTATCAAGAAGGTGATCCAACCTCACGTGACAATGCTGACTTAGTTGATACTGATGGTGGCTTTGTACGTATTTCAGGAATGGATTCTGTTCTTGCAATGGTTAACGTATCAAGTGCCCTGATGGTTATTGGTACTAACGGCGTATGGATGTTGACTGGTGGTAGTGACTTTGGATTCTCAGCAACCAACTTTAAGGTTGAGAAGATTTCTGATATCTATCCATTAGGTTCACGCAGTATTGTTACTGACTCAGGACGTGTATTCGTTTGGGCACAGGATGGTATCTACGTAATTGCTAAAGATCAGTTTGGTGCGTATGGTGGTAATAACATTACACAAACAACCATTCAATCCTTCTATGAAGGTATTCCAACTACAACTAAACAAAAGGTTGTAGGGGCGTATGACTCGGTAGGTAAGCGTATTCGTTGGCTGTACAAAGAAGGTACACCGTTTACATCAGGTTCAATTACTAAAGAGTTGGTACTAGATTTAAGTATCAACGCATTCTACGTACATCGTATTTTTAATCCTGTTGGTAACAATGCCGAAGTGTTCAGTGTATTCAAGTCTTTACCATTCCAATCAGGTACTGGTAACGTAAGTATTCAAGCTGGCACTGATGAAGTGTTTGCTGATACTGACGCAGTTGTTATCCCTAACACTGGACGTGCTGCTGGATTACAAGCTAGTCGTTACTTATGTATTATTAAGAACGGATCAAGCTTAACATATACATTTGGATACTATAAGAACCCATTCTTCAAGGATTGGGAAACAGTAGATACCGTAGGTGTAGATGCTAAAGCTTTCTTACAGACTGGTGCATATACTGCTGATGACTCTTCGATTCATAAACAAGTTCCTTATCTCACTCTCCACTTCTTACGAACTGAGAACGGTGTAGATAGTGAATTGAATCCTGAAGGTGCATCTAGTTGTTTGATTCGTACAATGTGGGATTGGTCTAATGGATATAACTCTAATAAATGGAGTCCATTAACACAGGCTTATCGTTACCGTAAAGAGTATATACCAACCAGTATAGAAGATACTTTTGATACAGGTTTCCAAGTTGTTACATCACGTAATAAACTTCGTGGACGTGGTAAAGCGTTCTCGCTGTATTTTGAAACAGAGCCGTTGAAAGACTGCCGTATTATTGGATGGAGCTTGGCGCTTAATGGAAACGCAATTACCTAAAACCACTTATTACAAAGATGAAGATTTTATCTTAGAACTACAGTGGCATGAAGGGCAGATTTTCTTACATTGTGAAGTGTCTAATTGGAAGCTCTCTTCATTAAAACGAATGTATTCAGTTTTTAAATCATTATTAACTGAAGTCAAAAATTTAGAAGTTGATCGTTTAATTACTATTACACCTAATCCTAAATTTGCTAAATTATTCGGAGGGACTGTAATTTCAGACTTTGAATATGAGAATACTAACTACGAGGTAATCATATGGGAATGGACCCAATAACTATTGCAATGATTGTATCTGCTACAGTTGCAACAGCTTCATACGTTGAAGCAAAAGATGCTCGTTCCGAACAACGAGATGCTTCTGCACGTGCAGCTGGACAACAGCGTGAAGCCCGTTCGGTGCAAGAAGCAGGTCAAGCACAGCAAGCTGCAATGGAACAACGTCAACAAGTTCGTGAAGAACGTGTACGTCGTGCTAAGATTATGCAAGGTGCTTTTAATACAGGTGCTGCTGGAAGTTCGGGAGAGTTTGGTGCAATGGGTAGTTTAGCTACAGGACTGAGTTCTAATATCGGATCGAACTTAGGAGCATTGCAACGAGGACAGGAAATTAGTGCGTTTAGTCAAAAGGCAGCTGATTTTAATTTAGAAGCACAGAATGCAGGGATTGATGCTCAGAATGCTCAGTCTATGTTCCAGCTCAGTACAAGCATTTTTGCTAACGCAACTATGAAAAAATAAACAATGGAAGATACTTCTCTTGACAGTTTGTTGGGTTCTGAACAAAATCCAAACGAATTAAATGTATTCCAAGATAAGCCTCGTAACGTAGCAAGTCTTCCAGAAGCATCTATTCGTAATCGTTCTGCTGTTACAGCAATGCTGTCAGATCAACCTGAACAAGCTGTTGACAACTATCAAATGATGGTTGCCGAGAATAGTCAAGGATCGGACACACTAACTAAAGATATTCAACAACGTGCCATTGCTCGCTCTAAAGCGGGTGATATGAGTACGATGATGACTATCTTAGCTGACCCTAAAGTTCCATTTGAACAGAAGCAAGCTGTCGTTAAGGGGTTCAACCAAACTAAGGCTGAACCATCTGAAGTGTTGATGACTAATAACTTGTCACAAGCAAGTAAAGGTGAGACACACGAAGCTGAGCAATCTCGTTTGAAGGTTGCTGATATGGTTACGCAAGTTCGTGAAGCTATTGATCTTGAACAAGGATTGGTAAACAGCTACATCGACAATCGTTCATGGAAGAGTGCTACATCAGTTGCTGATACAGCTGCTACTTGGTTTGCTCCATTCGGTACAAACATTGTTGCTGGTAAAGTTGGTAATGCACAATTGCCAGAAGGCTCGTCTGGATGGCAAGCTATTAAGCAGTTCTTGTTGCCTGGAAATACAATTGCTGACCTGCGTGATAAGCTAAAGAACACTCCTGCTGACGAACGTATTGCAATGACTAAATCGTTGCTCGATACCATCTCAGCTAAGAGTGGTTTGATTATGTCTAGTGAAAACCAGATTAATCAAATGGTTATGGCTAATGACATTGCTAATGGTCAGTACACTACATTCGATCAGTGGTTGGATAACTTCTCTGGTTTGTTAGATGTAGTGGGTATGGGATTCGTTGCTAAAGGTGTTAAACGAGGCGCTAAGGCCGAGAAAATGCTTGATGCAGGGGTAGATACTGGACGTGTTCCTTCGGGCACGTTTGAGCCTTCTATTCGTCCTCGTACAACTGAGGAACTCAAAGGGGTAACAGCTGGATTCCAAGACAATCTGATTAGTAAGCTGGAACAAGAGAAGAGTGATTTGTTAGGTACAGCAGGTAATCTGTTGGACAAAGGACAAGTTAAGTCTTTGACTGACGAGTTGGCAGCTATTCGTGCTAAGCTTATTCCTGAGTCGTCTGTTAAAGATGTAGCTAAGGAAATTCAGAAGAGTGACAAAGTAGGTTTCAAAGCCGCTATGTCTACTGCTGAGAAACGCATCACTGAATTGAACGATGAGATTAATGCCAATGCTATGCGTATTGAGCAGCAGATCAAAACCAATCGTGAAGCGTCTACAGCTACTCAACGTATTGCTGCTATTGAGAAAGAGATTAAACAGCTTCAGGATGCTCGTGTAGATGCTCCAGGTGCTTTAACTCCTATTGCTGACTTGGTTAAGCGTATTGAAATGCGTAGCGTTGTCTCTGCATACAATCCAGCTAGCCCAGCAGCTATCATGCAACAGGTTAACCCAGAGCGTTCTCGCTCATTATTCCATGCTACATTTGTTAGTGAAGGTGATGCAGCTGCTGAAGCTATGTATGGTTCTAGTAAGCTTGATGCTTTGGCTGGAGATGTTTTTCCCCAAGTAGCTACAGAATCAGGTAAGGTTACTTCTAAGCCAGTTGACATTCAACGTAGCTTGCGTAACTCACAAGACGTGCCACAAGAGATTCTTGCTGCTGCACATTCCTCTGGCGCATTGGAATACACTGCTGCTGAGAAAGCTGCTGCTAGAGCAAACAAGGTTAACGACTTTGCTTCTGCTGAAGGTTTGCAGATGATGGAGAACATGAGTTCTTTCCGTCTTGATGGTCGTGAATATAAAATCTCTGCTGTGTATGGTACACCAGAAGGTTCATTCTTGAATGCACAACAAGCTTACGATCAAGCGATCTATGCTTTGCGTCATCAAGGTGTGTTGCCAGAAGAGATTACTATTCTGAGTAAAGAAGGCTTGGATCACGTTCCAGTTAAGCTGGAAGATGTTAAGAACGCTGAAGGTAACTATCTTGTACGTATTGATACGAAACAAGAACTTGACCCTACAGACGTAACTAATTGGGAACAATTCGGTGTACGTTTGAATTGGTTGGATCGTTTGCCATTGGTGACTAACAGTAAGGGTAGTGCATCTCGTTGGATTTTCGATGCTTCGTCTATGTTGCATCCTACGTACACAAGTGCTGCTACGGTTGCTTCTGATCGTGGTGCTGCATTTGAAAAGCTGATGCTTGAGTTTGCTTCTAACTTCTCTGACAAGTATGTTGGATTGGCTAAGAATCAACAGCTCCGTGTTGACAACTATATTCGTGAAGCTAACGCTAAACGACTCCCATTCGATCAAGCTGATTTGCTTGCTCGTGGTATGTCAACAGATGAAATCAGTGCATTGAAGTCATGGCGTGAGTTCTGGGATGGTCACTTCTATCTTGAGAACTTAGACGTTGTACGTACACTGAACGGTCAGGGATATCAAAAGCTTGTAGCTCCTAACGCAGATTTGTTTGCTAAGGAATTGAAAGTAAGCCCAGGCCAAGTTAAGATGTATGACCCAACAACCGACATGGTATTAGTACCTAGTGGTCAAGTGGTTAAAGACTTGTATGACAAGGGTGGCTATGTAGCACGTCTACGTCGTCCAGGTTCATTCGGTGCAGACACAGCTGAGTATGTCATGGTTCGTAACAATGGTAGTGAATACCTGCGTAAGATTCGTGATACAGACCAAGCTCTGAATTACATCGACGGTTACTACCAAGTACAGTATAAGGCTCCTCGATTCGTTGATGAGATTACTGTTGACGGTATGCGTCGTGCTGTAGCCGTTGCTGGTGATACAGCTGAAGCTGAAGCATTTGCTAAACGTATGCGAGCACAGAATCCAGACATGGTATATAACGTCCGTGCTGATGATCGTGCAATGCGTACTAGCTCTGATGATTGGTTTGATATTAATTCGGCTTCAGGCCGTGTTGCTCAACGTCATCGTGGTAAGCTGTTAGAGGATGCTAGTGGTTTGAATTTGTTGGGTGATGGTAGTTATGTCGTTAGCCCGATTGATTCTGCTATTCATTCGGCTAAGAGTATTGCTGGACGTACAATTAGTCGTCCTATGTTGGAAGCTTCTAAGGCACGGTTTATCAATCAGTATAAACAGTTCTTGCCTTCCGATGGTATGGGTGGTGTACGATTCCCACGATCAGTAGAAGATATTGGCGCTAAAGGTGCCTTTGCTACTTCTGATGTGGCTGATGCTCGCACTACATATGAGTATCTCCGTTACTTAGAGAACGGTTATATTAACAGTATGGATAATACCTTCAAGGCCACCATGTTTGCATTGGCAGATATGCTTGGAGCTAAAGGTTACTCTAAAGCTGAACGCTTGGCTCTTAAAGGTTCTGAGATGTCTATCTCAGGTGGCGGTAAAGGTGCTGTATTCGGTGCTTACATTGCCACTAACCCGTTACGTCAATGGATTGTACAGTCTCATCAGATTCTTCGTACATGGGCATACAACCCACAAGGTTGGCTCAATGGTAACATTGAAACATTGATGGGTCAGTATCTTGGCGTTAAGGGTGGTGTACTCACTAACCCATCTGCCGAAGCTAAAGCATTCGTTAAGTTTATTGACGATTCAGGTTTGATGGCTGCTGTTGATAAACAGAACTTGGTACGTGGTACTTTGTTAGAAGCGGCTGACCAAAGCAACAAACTGTTGAAGGCTATAGGCTCTGTGCCTAACGCTGCTCGACGTATTGGCTTTGACGTAGGTGAAATGGCTAACACATTAGGACATGCTTCTGCTGTGTATGAGCGATATAAGCGTCTTGGTAAGGACATGACAAACGCTACAGTATTGGATGAGGCTCGTTCTGAAATCCGTGCTATTAGCTACGACATGAACTTTGCTGGCGATATGCCTTACAATCAAACATCACCATCTATTGTGTTGCAGTTTATGCAAGTCCCACATAAGGCGATGTTGCAAGCTACTAACCGTCGTATTGATGCTGCTGTACGTGCTCGTATGATTGTAGCCGATACAGTGATGTGGGGAGTTCCTGGAAGCATGTTGGTTAGCGAGATGCTTGGTGGAGATATTCTCCCTGACAATCCTAAGCTTCGTGAACAAGTTGTATATGGTCTTGAGAGTATGTTGTATAACGCTGCTCTTCAGAAGTATTTCAAGACAGACGATATCAATATTGATTTCTCTAGCTTGGCTCCATACGACTTGACAGGATGGGGACAGTTCTTTAAAGCAATGATGACTGAAGGTTTGTTCGGTACTATTACTAACAGTCCTGCTGGCGCATTGTTCCTGAAGGATGGAAGCCGTATACAGACAGCTGTTCAATCAGTTGGTCGTTTCTTTGGTGTTGTTAAAGACGACTACAAAGACCCACAGGAAGCACTCTCAGTTATCAACGATGTGCTGAGTATTTCTTCTGGATGGAACAACGCTGTTAAAGCTCATTTGGCTTTGGAGACAGGTAAGGTTTATGACAAGTACGGTAACGTAATTGATTCTAAAGCACATCCTGTTGAAGCATATATGTTGGCTCTTGGATTCCCATCAGCAAATCAACGTGATATGTATCAAGCTATGAAGGCTTCCTCTGCTAAGACGAAAGACTTTAAGCTCGAAGTTGAACAAGTGATGGATGATGTTGCTCGTTATTATCAACGAGAATTGTCGAAAGGTAATACAGATATCGAGTATATTACTAAGGTATCTTCATTCGTCTTGAAGAAGTATGAGAACAATCCAGAAGCTCAGCAAATCGCTAGTGCATGGATGACTCAGAAACTCTTCCAAGACAAAGACACACAGCTGGTATATCAAATGATGAAGGCTGCTGGTATTCCTGATGGTAATTCATTACGTGATAATATTCGTATGATGCCAGTCTCTGACGAACAAAAACAAATGATGTTGCAACGCGTTGATGACGTTGAAGCAGCAACAAAGAAAGGTAAATAATATATGGCTGAGTTTGGCGTACAAGCAACTCAGCTCTCCGCCCCGCAAGGGGCAGGGAGCGCTCCACTAGCACCTGTTCAACAACAGGCTGTTAACACCAGTATGATGCCCTTGTTGGCCTCTGCTGCCCCTGCTATTGGTCAGGGTATTGCTAACATCTTTAAAGCTAAAGCAGTTGAAACAGAGCAAGCGTATGTTAACGCATATACAGAAGAAATTACAGCTGTAAATGCTTCTATGACTGACAATGGTATTCCGTCTAACGAGGCTATGGCACGTGTTCGTGCTATTAACCAAAAGTATTTGAAGAACTCTCAGTTTGCAGAAGCTATTGATAAGCAACGTAAGTTTTTAGAAGGCGGTACTGAGTTAGGTGTTGCTGTAGATGCTGTCAAGACTGATGCTGATTTGCGTAAGAGTGCTAAGCTGGCAGCTCAAGCTGACGGTGTAGAGTTCTACAGCGGTATGAGTAAGACAGCAGAAGATGCTTTGTTACGTGCTCATTCTTCTGGTGTTCGTATGCAGAAGCAATTCGAGCAGCAAACTAAAATTAACGCTGAGTCTCGTGCCCAAGGTAGTTGGGATAGAGAAATGCGTGATGCCCAGATTAAAGACCAAAGCTTGGTTCTGTTGAACGATTTGGCTGGTACAAACCTAGAAGCATCTCGTGCTGTAGCTGTTGATTTGAAACAACAAGTAGCATCTGGTAAGAAGACATTAGATCAAGCCCGTATGGATTTGACTATGCACTTTACTCGTATCAATGCTGGTCTTACAGCAGCTGCTGGTAAGAATCCTGATCTCGGTGGTTCATACGTTAAGTTGTTTGGGGATTTGCAGAAGGCTAGCGAGGCTATGCTCGATCCTAAAGCTGATGCTGCTAATCTTCAAGGACAGATTGATTCTATCGTGAAGATGCAGAGTTTGAGTGCATTGCAACGTGACCCTGTGTTACAACGCTCTGTGTCTGCTGCTGAACTGTTTAAAGGTAGCCCTATGGCTCTCCAGACAGCTCTTGGCACTAACGCTGGTGTAACTACTGCTGTTACTCAGATGATTAACGGTTCAGCCTTTGTTAACCCTGTGGTTGGTAATACTCAAGTGGAAGCTGGAGTGTACAATACCTTGAAGGGTGCTATGTCAGATGGCACACGTAACACTGGTAACGTACAGTACAACACTGAAGTTAATCGTGGTATTAATTCTGTATTGACTCAGGTTGGTCAACAAGTGGGTAAAGGTGATGCTAAGGCATTGCAAGAATCTGCTAAGTTCTTGGCTTCTCCTGAATACGGTCAATGGATTAAGAACAACCCTGTAGACCCGCAAGTACAAGCTAACGCTGGTAAGGTGTTCAAGCTCACATACGAACAAGCAATTGTTAAGGGTGTTGAGCAACAAATGGCTGCTGCGTTCTCACAACAACAAGCTCTCCCTGCTGCTGGTGTGATGAAGCGTTCTATGGGTGGTGAGTCAGTACAAGTTGAAGCTATTAAGCCAGAGAATTTGGTAGTTAACTTTACTGGTGGCGGTATTACTTTTGATATGAAGAACGTTCCTAACGATCCAGTGTCACAACGTAACGCTCGTGCTACTATTGATTCGTTGTCTAAAGCTCAGAATGCCGTTAACGAAGTGATCCGTCTTGGTGCTCACATCGAAGGCTCTACTGACTACGCTAAACAATGGGAAGATAACAAACACGTTTACTTCCCAACACTGTTCTCTGCTTATAAAAACTTGGACATTGGACAAGTGGTAGATGGAATGCGTTATAAGGGCGGAGACGCTAAGAAACAATCTTCTTGGGAAGCAGTTAAGTAATGGCTAATACAGAAGTTAAACCTGTGGAAACACAACCAGTTGAACCTTCTGTCCCAACTCCTAAACCTTGGGAACAAGAATGGGCTCAGAAACCAGTGCAAGCTGTAGCTGAGTCTGTTCAGTCTGTAAAGGACACTGTTACTGAGGCCGTAAAAGGCTTTAAATGGCCTTGGGAGAGGGATTGGACAGGCAAGACACCCGAACCTACACAGACACCTGAACAGCCCGTTAAAAAGGCTCCTTATAAGGCTGATATTAAGTCTTATATGGATAAGCTGATTGAGGTTGAGTCTAGTGGTCGAACAGCTGTTAAGGCTAAGACTAGCTCAGCTGTTGGTGTAGCACAATTTACAGCTACTACGTGGATGGAAGAAGTTAATAAACTTGACCTACCGTATACGCTGAAAGACCGTACTGACCCAGAGAAAGTACGTACAGTGTTAGAGAAGTTTACTGAGCGTAATGCACAGAAGGCTACTAAAGAACTAGGACGTGAACCTACTCCTGCTGAGTTGTATATGTACCACTTTGTACGTAACAATGCAGGTAAACTGATTAACGCTCCAGCAGATGCTCCAGCAATTGACTATGTTTCAAAGCTACAAGCTACTAAGAATAAAGCTGTGTTCTTTGATAAACAAGGTAATCCTAAGACAGCTGGTGAAGTGATGAATAGGTTCCGTAAGAAATTTGGAGAAGCGTAATGGCTAAAAAAGGTGAGATGAAGAAGGGCGCTAAGGCTGACAGTGTACGTCAACGAGCATATAACTCAAGTCCTGAGCAGAAGAAGCGTCGTGCTGAGCGTAATCATGCACGAGCAATTATGGAGCGTAAAGGTGCGGTACGTAAGGGTGATGGTAAGGATGTGGATCACAAGAATCACAATACTAAAGATAAATCTGCGCGTAACCTACAAGCTATTCCTAAAAGCAAGAATCGTGCAATGAATCAGTACGATAAACGAAAGAAGAAATAATGCCAGTTAACAAGTCTATGATGGCAGCCATGAAAAAAGAATATGGCGCTAAAAAAGGTAAGTCTGTTTATTACGCTGTAGAAGCGAAACAGAAAGCTGCTGCTAAAAAGAAACCTAAGTCTAAAGCTAAAAAGTAATAGACAAAAAATAACCCCGTATAACCAAGGAGTAATCCAAGGCTGTACGGGGTTTTTTTATTGCTTAATCGGTAACTACATAAGGCACACTACGCACCTTAGGATATA
>ERZ650308.1172-NODE-1172-length-13724-cov-3.729680_pt1 | contig 13724 bp, 27 predicted proteins | sample MGYA00376244_ERZ650308 | MGnify/ENA primary metagenome ERZ650308 (study PRJEB26733, sample SAMN07839295) | wastewater metagenome | biome: small river; feature: stream; material: water | place: USA: North Carolina | collected 2016-04-26 ...
TCCTCAACTCTACAGGATGTGGGAAAAGCGACAACGGGGTTACCGAGCGATGGGTTATCAAGTTATTTCCGAACAACAACAATTGCGCCTTAGCTCCTCATGACTCCTCGGGTTGTTTTTAGGAGTGATCGCTCGTTTTACCTTTTCGAGGGGATGGGCACATTTAGCCACATTAATCCTGACGTGCCAAGCACCGTCATACTCTTTCAAATCGTTGCCAGGGGGCGCTTTCATGAACATGAGCGAAGGAGCAGCATCCAGCTGTGCCAGCTTTCGTTCCGCTACTTTTTTGATGTTTGCAAAACGCGGGCAACGTCCAGTTGTGAACAACGCTTGGGTGTCAGCGCACGCGAATGATTGAATTGCCATGATTAATTTTAGCTGTTATCCGTTTAACGGTCAATAAATTAAAGGGAGCACTCGAACATTGACAAAAGCACGGTTTGATCTAAATCGACATACCGCTGCGAGCACTCTATAGAACTATGGCCGAGAAGGTGGCCACAGTGTCCATATCCCCTGTGGCCGCAAGCACCTTGCTCGCAAAACCACGACGACCCGAATGACTGGAGCCTTTGATGCCTGCGCGTTTGTATAGCGTGGTCACGTGGCTTTGCAGACTGTCACATGCTTTGTAGTCGCGCCGCTCACCGCTATCAAGTGTGCGTCGTTTGGTGTTTTGACTTAGCCCAGCGCCACGGGCAGAGTAGATCAGCGGTTGATTAGGGAGAAGTTTGCGGTAACGCATGTCACCATGCTCGATGCCTATGTCGCGTTCAATGCGGAATTGGATGTACTCGTTTAAGGAATGAATCAGCGCCTTGCTTGACAAGTAAACACAGCGTTGACGACATCCCTTGGTTACAGCCTCGCGCAAGCTGACCTCTTCACGCGACTTGCCCGATGCGTGCATCACATCCCCAATCGTAATTCTGCTGATCTCTGTCACACGCATGCCGGTGTGGTGCCCAAGCATAAGCACCAAAACATCCCGCTCGGGGTAGCGCGATGTGGCGCGAGTGATTTTTATGAGCCTGTTAAATTGGCCTGCATCGAGGCGCAAAGCGCGTTTCTGGTCTTGCATCGTGTCTCTGGAATTCGACGTGTGGAGCGAATAGCAGAGAGAGAAGTGTCGAGGCTCTTTTTTGATGATAAACCGCGCAGGTTCCACACATCAAGGAAAGTTGGCTAACTTGTTGTGTCGGCGACCGCTGGGTGTTTGGCACAATCGCCCGTTCATAAGCTTGAAGGCTACGAATGAATGATGCAAGCTCAAAATTAGAAACCCTACGAGCCAAATTTAAAGCCTCCGGCATTTCAATTAAGCAGTGGGCAGACAGGCATGGTTTTTCATCTGGCAACGTGTTTTCGGTGCTGCATGGCAGAAACAAAGCGACTCGGGGCGAGAGTTTTCGTATCGCAGTTGCTCTTGGCATTAAGGACCGCCCACCGATTGAAGATGCTCCTCAATTCATCAAAAAAATGCTCGAGCTTGATGGCCCAATAACTTCCAAGGCGCTGGCTTCTGAGCTGCAAGAATTTGCATTAGAACAATCTTCTGAGTTCTGTCACCAACGCTTGGCCAATGAGCGACGAAGAGTTGGTCTCAGCCCTAGCGAATTAGCTGATATAGGTGGCGTCAGCCGCGCAACACAGTTCAACTACGAGTCAGGTAAGTCCAGTCCAACTCTCGAATATCTTGGGAAAATTCAAGACGTTATTGACGTGCGTTTTGTTTTGTTTGATGGTGCCGGACGGATGAAATAAAGCTTACCTAAGCTAACCAATTTATGGAGAGGCCCTCTACCCCCATCTCTGGGTACCTTGCCTCATATTCAGTAACCCTTAATCCATAGGTGGTGTACACAAACGGGAGTTCCATGGAATTCGCTCCCCGTTATCAATGGCCCCAAACCAATTTAGACATAAGCGCCAGCAAACAAAATCAGGATTTTTTAGCGATCGCTTGAATTTTTAGTGACCCTGTGTAGATTGAATTTATCAACTACTTATTTGCTAAAACTTCATGTCAACAGTCGAACTCAAAAATGTCAAGTTCTTTCCCACAATGTCTGAGGAGACGCCCTGCTTCCAAGCCAGCGTTTACATCGACGGTGAGCGCATAGGCGAGGCCTCTAATCGCGGATATGGTGGCATGACTGATGTCCATCCCAATACAGCCGAACAGGTGGTGGCAAAAATTGCCATTGCGCAAGGTCTTGCAGGCGCAGATGAACTGATTGACAACCTCTTTTCTGAGTGGGAAATCAAGACTGAATTGACCAAGCTGCTAAAAAAACGCGTGGTTTTCATCAATGGCGAAGGCGAAGTCTCTGCGACCAAACCCTATCCGACAGCAATTCTTGCTGAAATCTTGAAGCGTCCCAATTTGAAGGCGCTACTCAACACTAAGACTGTTCTTAATCTGCTTGAATTTACTGAGGCCTTGAGTGTCTACACCGAAAAAACCACTTCCACAACTGCAACCAACTGAGCGCGATTTATGAATGAACGTGAACTCTTTCAATTCATAGCCAGTGCATCCACACCAGGATGGCAAATCAAGCTCCAAAATGGATTGGACGTTGGCACTGCCAATGGTCTCTCCGCACAAGATGTTTTCGTGTATGGTGTCGACACAAAAACGGGATGGATTGGCGCTGTATCGCTTACGCAAGCCAATTTTGAGCAAGCGCATAAAGACGCTCAGGCGATCCATCCCCGCACCCTCGCTCTAGACTGTGCCGGTGAATTCATCAAAGCTGAAGGCTTGACCAACAGCAATGCGGACGATCCATCCATGTTTAATTGCATGAAGTCTGTGGTCTATGCACTGACCACCACTCAGACATTTCAACAGGTGCGCCAGCTTAATCCTGATGGCTTGGCTGGCCATTGGGTGTATCTGATTTATCAGACACGTACCGGCTCGACTGTGGGCCGCCCTGGCTTTTTCACGGGTGGCAAAGGCTTTTTGCTAACTCCATTGCTGCTTGAAAACATTTCTCGCATCATCGAGATTGATTTCAACCCTGCAAAAAAACTTCAAGCAGCTATCGCCGTGGATAGCGCTGGAGGCGCCACTATCCATTCGAAATTCACCTATGCCTGATACCGACGTATTGCTGAGCGTTGCCCAAAAGAAGGTCTTGCAGACGCTAGCGAAGCATAGCAACCAAGGCTTTTGCAATATGGGTGGCCACAAACGCGCTCCTGTGCTTAGCGCATGCCGCGCATTAGTCAGGAAGGGTTTTGCTTTGAATTTCGGTGGCGGCCGCTTTTCAATATCCGAATCCGGACTTTTAGTTGCCCGCCTCATCAATGACGAACTATGAGCTACACGATGCTGTTTGGCGTTTTGCAAATGCCCTATGAAATGGCTATGCATGATGAATTGTCACGGCTGCAGATAAACTCATCGAGGACTAAGTGATGTTTGCACTTGAACTGTTTGCCCAATGTTTCCTGTCTGGCATGGCGTATGTCATGGGTGGCTGGCTTGGCTTAAAGATTGCCTCAGGCATTTTTGGCCCCATCAATTGCCATATCAATTTCCAAAACAAATCTGAAGCGCCCGTCACACTCACCACCCGACCTTAACCAAATGAGCCAACTCACAGCGAGCACCATCTTTGACGCTTGGCGTGCCACGCGACAGCACGGCATGCCTGGCATCACCGACCCATTGACGTTGGCCGGCGCGCGCTCATACAAGGCGATCTGGAATAAATGGGTTTGGTGGCTCACAGTAGACCAAGGTCTTGAAGGAACCTCCCCACCTCGTGCACAGTCGTTTCTTGATGCAACACCCGCGCAGGTCTCCACGTTTTTGGTAAGCGGCCCTTCCCCCATTTCAGCAAGGCGAGGCAACACTAGCCAACTGAGCGAAATCACTCGCCGACGTTACTGGCGCGTGCTCGATTGGGTCTATGAGTTTGCTCGAATGCAGGAATTGATCACTCAAAACCCTGCAGCCCTACTTGAGCAAGAGACGCCACCGCCTGAGAACTCGACCGGGCAGATTTACCACTCGAATCAATGGGCCGCCATTGAAGCGTCTTTGCCTTCGGGCAACTCGGAAATGCTTGTGCGCGACCGCGCCCTGATGCTTTTGATGATGGATGCCGCCCTGACTGTCGCTGAACTGTGCTCGCTCCAACAAATCCATGTTGCTCCCTGCATGCTTGAACCTGAGTTGCTGCGCCTTCGCATCGATGGAAAGCGCAAGGCCCAATTTCGCGAGATCACGTTGAATGCCAGAACCACCATCGCACTTAAGAAATGGGTAAATCTTCGTGTAAATATCTCCACCAAACCGACTGTCAAAGGTGATCCTCTGTTTTTAACGGAGCGACGCGTGGGCATTTCTCCGCGCGTAGTGTTTCACTTGGTGGCCTCTACCGTCTCAAATGCATTTAGGGCGGCAGGACTTGATTTACCCCTGCACCTTGGCCCCCAAGTGTTGCGCAACAGCCGCATCGTGTTTTGGCTCAACTCTGGCATGCCTGCCAGTGAAGTCGTGCAACGCGCAGGCTTCAAAGACGCCAAGAGCTTTAGAGGACTTCGAGAGCACATCCCAGCAACACCCGCAAAAACTAATTTTTAACCGTTTCCAGCACAACTAATCGAACAACTATGAATTGGAAAATCTATCTCATCATCGGGCTTTGCGTCCTGGCATTTTTAGCGGTCACCTTTGTTACTGCAGGCTCACCATATACACGTGCCACTCATTTGTTTACCAAGGCCGAAGTTAATTTTTACCGAGAACTTGTCCGCGCGGCTGGAAATGATTTTGTTGTGTTCGGCAAAGTCAGGGTGGCTGATTTGGTTGTTGTTAAGGGCGCGGGTACAAGAAGGCGCCATATGCAGGCACTGGGTCGGATCGCACAAAAACACGTTGACTTCTGCCTGTGCTACCCACATGACCTGTCGGTAGCCTGCGTCTTAGAACTAAACGACAGATCCCACGAACGTAAGGACCGAATCAAGCGTGATGACTTTATTGATCAGCTCTTCAAAAAAGTGAAATTACCTGTGATTTGGGTACCAGTCACCAAGTTTTATGATTCGGAACTTATTCGTCAGATGATCAATCAAGCCATCATCGACTCCATGAATTCAAACCGCCACGGCTGATGCCGTAAAGCATCATCATTTTTTTGATGCCCTATTGAATTTTTCTCGGCTTGGTGCATTCTGAATTTAGGTCTTTGAAGAAGACCAAACCTTTTTAATAAATTCAGGAGCGACCCAAATGCAATCAGTTAACTTTTTCCCACCCAGCCAACATGGCCAATACCTGTGCGAACAACGCCAAGGCAATCACACCCAACGCACTGTGTGTAATCGCCCTGCCGAGGCAAGTCGCCTGGCGAAATCTGGCGCTGTTGTCTATGTCGGCCGTCATGGTGGTTGGGTCAAACAATAACTGCAGTGTTAACTGCCATCACCAAATTCAAACACCAAAAATTCAAGGTACAGCCATGAATCTCGTTGTCAACAAACTTTCCATCAACGCAAACATGCGAGCCGCGTATAAATCGGTTGGCATTCCTTTATGGGTAACGCCACAAGAAGCCACCGATACGCTTAGGTATCACCGATGGTCTTATCAAATAAGTTTAGAGCTTGGTGAATGGTTTGCCAGAGTTTGGAGTATGTCTTTTGCAACAGGATATCTAGGGCACAAATCTTTATCTATCGGTCACGATCACGTACTTCGCATTCTTTCCAAAATGGGCTATTCACCAAATCGCAGCATTGAGTTAGCCAATCTTTTACTTGAGAATCTCGATGGACTTTACCGTAAGGGCTGCGCACGACGCAGTATGCAAGCATGAAAAAACTGTTTGGCGCTTCAACAAATTTTTATAGTGGATCTTCCTTTGGGAAAGCTGTCGAAGGTGCGCCTGCAACTGTTCGTTCCTTTGAAGTGAAGTCAGTCACAGCTCGCAGCTTCGTTGTTGAGTATGGTCTAAAGGTGAATAAAAAAACCATGAAGCTAAATTTCGGAAATTTTCTTGTCGATATGTTCGAAACTTGCGAATTGGCCACTCAGTCATTGATTCTGAAAAAATCTCCAACCAGATAATAGGAGAACAGGTCAAGTAGAGTCGAGACAATCGTCAAAGATTTACACCTAATGGGCACCACTCATCAGTTCACGCCGCCTGTTGCGAATGCCTCTTGTTTCGAGGTCAATGGCCTGCAGCTGATACCTCCCCCTTCACACGACGGACTCGCAGAATCTCCGCCAGCTTATAGCGGTCGATTTCTACTGCTCCCGCTCGCACTGCCAATGTTCGTTTGCTGAGGGAGATGTCGAAGTGGCTTCGGTACGTTCCGGGATACTGATGCCACTTTCGCTGCACTCCGATTCGGTCGGCCATAGCCAGAAGCTCGCCATCGGTATCGGCGAGCATGTGACACATCACCATTCGACCGTATGGCGCGCGCATGCTATCCACGTACACCGTCATGTCTGCCCCTTTGCTCGAAGGTTCGCGATCAGTGCTTGCTGGCTTTGGATGGTGCTCTCTAGTTGCCGGACTCGTTCTTCCCTGTTCTGCTTCGCGTCAACGACCATGCGAAACGCCTCTTCGGATCCTTCCTTATAAGCGTCGAAGTCGGCGACCACATCAGCGATCGCGCATCTGCGCGGCACTGTACTTAGCCTGAAACACGCGGACTCCCGAAGCGACATCGTCGACACCTTTAGCATCCCCCGCCGATGTTGCCCGAGATGTTGAGCGTCGCGCCGCATGTTGGCACCTCATCCCATGCATAGCCATCGAGCAAGCGACCTGCCAATTTTTTGCCAACCTTGATGACGGCCGTACCATTGACAATGTGTTCGTTTTCAAAGCAATGAACCGTGCCCGTTTCCGAGAGGATGAACGCCGGTGGCTTGGCTGCACGTCCCATAGAGGTATCAAACTCTTCGCCCTCTAGCGGCTCGCGCCATTCGCCCCATTGCTTGAAGAAAAAAGGCACACCGGCCCAATGGCATTGACGGCTGAGTGACCTAACCCATTCGGGGTGCATAGGGCGAGCGTGAGCGCCGCTTTCACCGCCAACGATGACCCAATCGATGCGCTCCTCTGGTGCAGTATGAATGGGCTCAGCTTCATGACCAGCACAGGTTGCGCAATACCCTAATTCCATGGATGTGCCTTGCTGGAACCCCGTGGAGCAGTACGGATAATAGGGGCGCAAAAACTCCGAAATGTCAATCTCGCCGAGCAACGGTTCGACGCTCAAAAAGCGCTTTTTTGAACGAATAGCCAGTAGCTTTGGGATGTCTCGGTCTGCCTCGATTTGGTTGCATACCGTTATGCCAATCCAGATATTGCCGTGGTCAGGAAAAAAGCTTGTGCCAATGCACTCAAGTAGCATGAGAGGGGCGTTGCCTATGCGCTTTGTCAACAAAAGCCAGTCCAAATGCGGAGTGGCGGCAATCAGCGTAAATAAGTCTTTGCGCCATTCAGTCGGCACCGCGTTGTCGAACACGTCGGCGAGGCTTGAGCAGAACACTCGATAACGAATGCCAAGACGTCCAGCCTCTGCGTCCCATCTGAGCGGCTGTCGCCAGTTGTTTTCCGAGGTGCGGCGACGTTCGGCGTTCGGCCCCCACTTAACCATGCCACTGCGCTTTGCCCAACCCTCTGCATAGCAGTGATCGCATGCGGGGGAGACTTTTGTGCATACAACCCACGGATTAAATGTGTGATCTGCCCACTCAATTTTTGTGTTCTTACTCATGACCGCGTTTTTTCTATAGATGTGAAAGTTGGTGAGTTGGAATTGGAATTGGAATTGGAATCGTCCAACTACATTTCTTAGTTACACATCCAGGCTGAACTTTTCGTCCAACACTTTTTTGCTCTTTGCCGAGACGTGACCATCGTGTAACTCAACGGTGTATTGAGCAATCCTCACACGAAGTCCACGCCAAACCCCACGAACAAATGGCAGCCAGTCACGAGCGGCTTGTTTGCTCGGGTACCGTGCTCTGCCGCATCCAGAATAACCTTCTTGACTGACTCATCCACCGGAGCGCGGGACAACTTCCAATGATGTTTCTATGCTGTGAAGCAGCTTAGTGTTGAGGTTGCTTCATGGTGCCCTTGGAATCGTTGGCGGCATGAATTGCAACTGTGTACAAGCGACTTGCAGTTTGAGATGCACCTGTCAAAACAAAATTCAACAACCACAAACAAATCATGATTAGCAGCACATAATTTGGCGTATTTGGTGCTTGAACTAAGCGCACCCATTCGATCCATGTCACAGCCTCTACGGGGGTTTCGCGAACCCATACAAGGCTAAACAAAGCAATTGAATAAAAGAAAAATTTCAAGATGGTGAACATAAATATCTCCTGTTGATTGACGGACCACACTGCAAAGGCTTTGAGCCTTCACGCTGAAGTCAGTTGTTTCTGCTTTGTTAACGAACCCGTAACCACCCAATATCGCCAGAGCGACTCATTCGAAAGCGTTCAAGTGCGAACCCTCTGGCGTAGTCCTTTTCCTCTGAACTTCCCTGGGGGTAAATGCCCTCAACGTAAACATCTTCTCGTGCCGACAGGCGAGCGACGCGAATTGCAGGTGTTGGAAAAAACGTAGCAACCACATCTTGCAAAGCAACGAAAGCCACTAGCCCTGCAAAGATTGCGCCAGCAATCCCCATGGTTGTCGGAAACTCATAAACCAGAAGAATAAAAACCAGACTTGCCATGACCATGGCAATTTGCTGTCTGAGTTGACGACTCACAACCGGTGTAATGGCCGATTGAGCGATCGCAAACTGGCGAACCTTACCTTCAGACTCTTTGCGTTTTTCCTGAGCAAACTCCCAAAGCGTTTGCGCTTCAACGCCCATTTTTTCGCAAACATACTTTGCACTCAGAAGTTTTCGACGCAGATCCGCAACCTCTTGGTCACCAGCGACGGGCCTTTTAATGCCGTTCAATGCTGCCAGTAACTCGGAGTGATAAAACCGAAAATCTTGGAGTGCTTTGTCTTTTTCTGCTTCAGAATATTTCATTATGGTTTGCTCTCTTGATTGAACTGACGCATCGCATTTCTCAGCCGCACGTGTTCAATTTCTTGTTCTTTGTCTGACTTTCTTGCAAACCCAAAGCTGATAGCTGCGAGGTTTTTACTGATGCTTGGCCACGCGGCCTCAAACAAGTCGATGTCGTTTTGAGTCGTCACTCCCACGTGAAAGCTTTTTCGGCCCATACACCAAGCGATCACTTCGTAGACCTGCTTGCGATTGATCTTGCTGTTGCTGCGCTTCCATTGCGCATCTATGCGCGCGTGAACAGACTGTCTCGCTTGACGCAATGCGGCGTTGGCCAATATTCCCAGTGGTGCCTTTGTCCCGGGATGGCATCCCACCGTCGCATCGCAGGCTGGGAAATTGCCACATATCCATGCCGGACCTTTGAGCCCATGCAATGCTCCGTTTGTATAGACCCCGTTAGCCTGACAGTATGGACAACAGACTTTGTACTTCTTGGGATTTGTATTGAGCTGGTCGACTTCAACCATTCATGGCTCCGGCGGTGTCTTGCTCAACATTAAGGAGGCGCGTCTCCATCAATGCAGCCAGTAGTTGAGCATCTTGTAGCGCATCCAGTGGGTCACGCTTAAGCAACTCTGCAAGAGCATCTTTCAACCAAAACGAAATGCTCGGATCATCAAGCACAACGCGGATTGAACTGTCCGATGAACGGCTCTCAATGGGCGACGTTTCACTCATATGGGTCGTCTTGAATGATTAATCGCCACCACCAGAGCAACCAGTGATGGCGCCTTCATGGTCACGCTCACAGGAACACAGGCTTTTTTTGAGTCCGTGACATGGATCATCTTGGTCTGCTTGAATTTTTCGTGCGTGATCCGTGTCAGTCACAGGCGCAACTGGGTGCGCTCCGATCGATGTCAGCGTACAGGCCATGACGGCAGCGAGCAGTGTCTGTTTATTCATTTTTAAGATTGATCTCCATTAACTATTGCCGTGGATGTCTCTATCCACACCCCGTAGGCCTCACTCTCAAGCAGTGCCACAGGCACCTCGGTTGAAAAAATGCGAGGCCACCACAACCGAACGACGACGGGGTCAACGTCTGGTTCAAATATTGCGCCGTACTGCGGGACCATCTTTGATGACTGCGCATTCAGGTCACGGATCACAACCAGCTTGCCTTTGTCAGCCAGCTGCTTAGCTTCGGAAACCGAAACAGGTACCCTAATAAGGTCAGCGCATTCAAAAAGCGCCAGCACTGATTTAGGGACAGACTTACCGTACCCAGCCTCACTGATTTCGGATGCCTCAGGGCGAAGTCTCAATGCCTTGTCTGCTGCTGTCTCCAATGCGAGCGCGTGCTCGATATTGACCATTGCTATGGCTTCAATGCGATCAATAAGTCCGCCAAGTTTGTTATTTGGGTAGTCCGTCCTGATCGCGGCAATAGCGATGGCTAGATTGGTTGCCAAGACACGTGCATGAGCCGCTGCATCGTTGAGCGCGATGGTCATATCATGAATGCTAGGCACACGTGCCTCTTCTGCCATGACTGACTTTTGATCTTGCTCGCTCATAGTTTCAGCTGCTGGATTCATGATCAATTCAGATTGTTTTGCGCTTGTGATGGTTGGTTGCTAATTTTTTATTTGGCAGTGGGGTGCTGTCCACACGGTAAATCTCAGTGGATACACCGCTTGATTCCAATTGAGTAAACCACTTTGGTTTTCGACCTACGCCAGTCCACTCCTGCCCTTCTGGGCCACGGAAACGAACGATTCCGCTTTTTGAGCGCTCATATTTGACGGGGGATGCGCGAAGTGGATCAGTGGCTAAATCTTGTTCGTTACCCGCATTAGATTTCGGAGCGCTCCAATGAGGCACGTGATAGATTGCGTTAAGCGACTTGCCCGCAATCTGATTTGCTTCCTCCACGGTGGTCGTGATGATGACAACGACGCCCCGGTTAAATCGAACGTGGGTGGCGATTTTTTGGGTCAGATCCTCGAATTGCCATGCCTCATCAATGATTGAAATACCACACAATTCTGGGGCTGGCAGCCTTGATTGCGCTGTTCTTGCTGTCAAACCATCTATGTATTGAATTTGAGTGTTTGCCTCAATCAGCTGATTTGCGAGCACTGATTTCCCCACGCCAGATGGCCCCACCAATGCAATCACACCGCCTCCAACAGCGACAGATTCCTCAATGGCCTGTGTCAAGGCATCTATGAGATTTTTTCGTTCAAGCAACTGACGGCTCTTGTCTTGATTACTTGATGTCTGAATGGCTTGTTGCATTGAACGTTCCTACTTGTTGTGATGGTCGAATACAGCACTTTGAATAAAAAGCCTTTGACCCGAAGGCCAAAGGTGAAGAGTCGCCCTGTTGGCGGCACGACTCAGGGGTGAAAAGGGTTAGATTTTTTTGGACGATTGCTTCACTCGTTCAATCAAATCCACGGTTTGACTGACAGCCATTTCTTGCTGTGCAGCACTCAAAGCAGAAATGTCGGTGTCTGCCACGTCTTTGAGCATCGATTTCTTGGCAGTGCCATGCATGCGCTCTGTAAAAAACTCCAGCACCTCTGTTTCGATGCCTTCACACGCTTGAAGGCATGCGGCGATGCGGCGCGCACATTGCAACGATTGTTCATCGTCCCCCGCGCCCACACGTCCTGTGATGGCCAGCACCTTTTGCGTTGACTTGAAACCACATGCATAATACGCACCACTATCAAGCTCAACATCAACTCGCGTAACGACCAAATCGCTTGGGCTGCCTGGCAATTGTTTGTTTTGATTCGCCATAGATAGCCCTTAACTTTGAAAAGAATGGGCAGGCAAGCCAGTGAGCACGCCCATCTCAACTTTTCGTCCAAGGTCGAATGCGCTGTTGACCATAGGGGAAGTGCCCGTGCGTTGTGCACGAGCTTTCGCCTTGGCCATTTGTTCGCATTTGTCTTTGATTTGCTGAGCTTTGGCAATCAAGAGAGCAGCTTCGCTCATCCCTGAGGGGGTGAGCTTGCGCAAGTTACCTTTGCCGAATTCAGGCTCCACGGTGCCGCGCGCGGTTTCACGTTTGAGCATGGAGTAAACACGTTGCTTGATCTCGTTCACACCCTGGGCTGATTTCTCTTCATTGAGAATCTCCTCGCAGAGGTCTTTGACCAGTACACCGGTTGGAAAACGTGCAAGCGCGATGATCATGAGCTCGCGTGTGATGGTGATGTCACCGCTTTTTGCGGTATCCAGCGCATGGATATTGATAGCGCCACGTGCTTTGCCATCCATTTCATCAATGGACTTTGCCAAGCGCACTTGATCTGGATGCAGTACGAACCGGGTTGTTTTGGCACCTTGGTCCATTCGATGCACGGTTCGTCTAATCTGCACAGGGCTTTGTGACTCTTTTTTGCTATTGGTTGTCAGGCTCATGTCTTGATCCTTTGGTGGTCAGGTTTTGCTTTTTCTGCAACCATTTATTGAGTTTGGAGCAGAAGGTTCTTTTATGAATGACTGAAAAACACGCTTTTTTGCGGTTTTTCACAACGGGTTGTTCTTCAGGTCCCGGTAGACGCTGTACATCAACGCAAAGGCGATGGCGGCCAAGATGGCTGCCGCGCCATAGGCCCACGGGCTGAGAAATGGCATCTCGGTATAGCGAAGAGCAATTCCACAGGCCAGCTCAATGAGCACGCCAAAGAACATGACGACGGCCAGTGATGCTTCGCTGTAGATGTAGAAGACGCTTTTTAGTTTTTTCCTGAGTGACATAAACAATTTCCCTTTTGAGGTTTGTTTGGTTTGGATCTCGTCATTGATGCCAATGAGTTGTGGAGTGGTGTTAGCGGGCATTGCTGCGCACTTTCTTGAACACGAACACGGCTGCGATCACAGCGACGGCGATCACGATGACGCCCACGGTGCCGTGGCCTTTTGTCAAAGCGTCGACGATTTCGTATGCGCCTTTGCGGATGAATGCGTTCTCGAGTTGGTGGACTAGGCTTTCCATGATTTGTTCCTTGGAGATGTTTTTTTGTCTTGAATTCAGTCTGCGCTAGGTCGCTAAAAATTCAATCCCCTGCGCGTGAGGTTTTTTGTCTTTTTTTCATGCTGCGTCCTCGGTGGCGCACTCTGGTGTGAAGTGGTGCACAACATCCACCCAAACGGCTAACACTCGCGCGCAATCTGCGCGAGTGCCTGTGGGCAAGCTCCATTTCTTGGCGTGTTCAACGATGTGTCCCAATTGACGCAAGAGGCGCAGGGTTTGTGGATCGCCAAATAAACCGAGCTGGTTAACGAGCTTGAGTTCAGCGAGTGGTTGGCTCCACCGCGCCAGCACTGCAGCGGCTTCGCGGAAGTTGGCTGCGTCTAGGTAGCTTTGGTGCCAGTGGTCACTGAGTTCGAGGGTGGTGAGCACCACGGTGGCCCACTCGGGCATGCCAAGTATGTTTTTGCGTACGCGTCGCGCGAGGTCATTGGCCAACTGCAGATCGACGAGCATGGCTTGGAGGCTGTCCAGACGTAGTGGCAACTCGGTCACGGCTTGCTCTAGGAATTCATGACGACGAGTCATGGGTGTGCGTGCGGCCTTCATGGTGTCTTCTACGGACTCGGCCAATTGAGACAAGGCCATGGGCAGCCACTGTTGCGTGGCGACTTGGATGTTGCTACCCATGGTGGCG
>ERZ650308.1173-NODE-1173-length-13720-cov-3.821808_pt1 | contig 13720 bp, 19 predicted proteins | sample MGYA00376244_ERZ650308 | MGnify/ENA primary metagenome ERZ650308 (study PRJEB26733, sample SAMN07839295) | wastewater metagenome | biome: small river; feature: stream; material: water | place: USA: North Carolina | collected 2016-04-26 ...
GCATCATTTTCGCACATTAAAAAGTTTCACCAAGGCTGGCACAAAGTCTTCGCCAGCAGGGATTCTTACATAATCAGCCTGCCATTGTTTGCATTGATTTTTTAACACTGCATAATCCTTGATGTTTTCTTTCAGCTGCTCGCGAAATGAACTAGCAGATGTATTTACCCAGGTGGTTTGTCGGCGTTCTGGATCATAAACAGGAATGATTCCCATTTTAGGAAAATCAGATTCCATGTTGTCTTGCAGATGGACCACGACTAAATCGTGTTTTTGCGCCAATGCACGTAACAAATCTTGGTAATGATCGTCGATGAAATCCGACAAGACAAAGACAAGACTTTTTCGTTTAAGCGCTTGTAGCGTAAATTTTAGTCCTGCCTTTAAATCGGTTGCGGTACTTTCCGGCGCTAATTTGAAAATTTCAGAAATGGTTTTGTATCCGTGTTTTTTGCCTGCGCCTGGAGCAATGAATTTTTCATTTTGGTCTGAAAAGGCGCAAAAGCCAATGTGACTCGCTTCTTGCATGGCAGAGAATATTAACACGCCGGCTACCTCTTTTAAGGTAGTTAGTTTGCTTTTTTGGTGTTTGCCAACTAATTGAGAGGCACTTACATCCAACAAAAAGAAAACGGTTTGTTCCTTTTCTTCCTTGAAAAGTTTTACAAAAGTCCCGTGACCTTTGGCGGAAGTATTCCAGTCAATATGGCGAACGTCATCCCCATAATGGTATTGTCTCAGGTCACTAAATTCCAATCCTGACCCCTTAAAAATAGAGGAAAAGTTGCCGTGCATTTGGGTGTTTATCGCCTTACGAATGCGAATTTCCAGTTGTACAATGCGAGAAAGGAATGATTGAATGTCCACTTCTGTTTGCTGAAATTTAGCCTTAGAATCTTGCTAAATTACCTATTTTTTGAGCATTTTGGATGAAAAGCGAGAAAAGCTTTCTAATTTGTATCAAATTTGGTTTATGCGATTTTACATTTTTATTCTCTTGTTGTTGTGTTGGGCCTGTTCGGATTCGACTCCCACAAATAGGCTTTCAGAAGACCAAATGGCTGACATTTTAGCGGATATTCATTTGGATGAGGGCAAAGTTAGCGCGATGAATATTGTGAGTGCAGATACTTCGGTTATTCTTTATAACCGCCTGGAGCGCGCGACATTAAAAAGGCATGGCATCGACTCTACGCGATTTGCCAAGAGTTTTGGCTTCGTGCATTGCTGTATCGGCATCCCTTAAAATATGTTCTGGTTGCTGGTAATGGCGATAGCATCTTTAAGCGTCTCATGAATATGATTGGCCGAGTAGATTTGGCTAATGATCCAGCGCTAGAAAATAATGATGGCAGAGTAGCCCGCGTTGCGGAGTTAGATCAGGCAATTGGTGCTTGGGCTCAAACAATGACGACTGATCAAGCCCTGCAGTTGCTGGATTCTGTGGCGGTTCCTGCTGGAAAAATCTATACCGTTGCTGATATAGCTAAGGACCCGCATTACAAGGCGCGCGGCAATATTCAAAACATTCAGATGCGCGATGGAACAAATCTAGATGTGCCAAGCGTAATTCCAAAACTCTCTCGCACACCGGGCTCTATCAAAACTCTAGCTCCTGAAATTGGCGAGAATACAGATGAAATTCTGCAAAGCATTGGATTAACTGAGGCTCAGGTAGCCTCTTTAAAAGAACGCGGGATTGCATTCACTAAATAATCATTAACCAAAAAATTAAATCTTATGACTAGAATTTATTTCAATGACGTTGTGACCAGGGATGGATTTCAAATTGAGCCGAATTTCATTCCTACTGATGACAAGGTCAAGCTGGTGGATGAGCTCAGCCAGTGCGGGTTTGCCAAGATAGAGGTAACTTCATTTACATCACCCAAGGCCATTCCCATGTTGCGTGATGCAGAGGAGGTGATGGGAAGAATCAAACGTGTACCTGGCGTTGAATATACGGTCTTGGTGCCGAATTTACGTGGAGCAGAGCGCGCCTTTGAAGCTCGCGCAGATGAATTCAATCTTGTGATGTCCACATCAGAGACGCATAATCTTGCCAACTTAAGAATGGGTCGAGAGAAAAGTTTTTCTGGGTTGGCCGAGGTAATCCATTATGTAGACGGTAGAACTCCTATCAATGTTTCTTTATCTACAGCTTTTGGCTGTCCCATGGAAGGGGATGTGGCGCAAAGCGTAGTGGAGGGCTTTGTTGGGCGCTTTGCAGACTTAGGTGTGCGAGGTGTCACTATTTGCGACACAACTGGCATGGCGCATCCTGCGCAGGTTGCAAAAATGGCCGATGATTTGCAGAAGAAGTTTGGTCACTTGCAGTTAACCTTCCATTTTCACAATACACGTGGGATGGGATTGGCAAATGTATTAGCCGCAGTACAGTCGGGCATCACTAGGTTTGACGGCTCGCTCGGGGGTTTGGGTGGTTGCCCTTACGCACCGGGTGCCAGCGGCAATATCTCTAGTGAAGATGCTATTCATATGCTTGATGCTATGGGGTACGATACAGGCATCGATATCCCTAAGCTCCTGGGCTTGGCTCGTGAGTTGCCCCTCATTGTTGGGCATCCTGTGCCAGGACAAGTTGCTAAGGCTGGTAGCACCTGTGATTTGCATCCAGCCCCAGCTTATGTAAATGAATTACGTTAATTTGCTTTGACCTAAATTGAAAGTTAGCTATATGCGCACCTATTTTTCTAAGATGAATTTATTGATCTTGATTCTGTTGAGTCAAGTATCTATTTCTAGCTACAGCCAAGATGCGGGAAAATACCCAAATAAGCCAATCACCTTTATTGCATCATCGGCCCCTGGTGGAACGACTGATTTCACAGCAAGAGTATTGGCACAGCCTCTTGGAACCGCATTGGGTCAAACGATTGTGGTTGAGAACAAAGCGGGCGCCTCAGGTGCTATTGCTGCGGCTGCTGTGAAAAAGGCTGATCCCGATGGCTATACCTTATTGGTTCAATACTCTGGCTACCATGTCATCACACCTTTAGTAAGCAAAAACCCATTACCTTGGGAGTTGAAAGATTTTCAACCGGTGGCAAACGTGATCTCAGCACCACAAATTGTGGTGGTTCGTGCGGATTTGCCCTTCAAGACAATGAATGAACTCATTGCTTATGCAAAAGCAAATCCGGGTAAGTTGAATTACGCATCTTCGGGTAACGGCTCCTTGCAGCATGTGACTGGCGCAATGCTGGAGCAGCAGGCTGGCATCAAAATGACCCATGTTCCATATAAAGGTACCGGCCCAGCATTAGCTGATTTATTGGGCGGGCAGGTAGATCTCACTTTTGGAACGCCCCCACCATTTATTCCGCATATCCAAACTGGAAAGCTGCGTGCATTGGCAACTACAGGTAAGAAACGTTTGCCGAGTTTGCCTGATGTCCCCACGGCTGCCGAGGCTGGCTTGCCGAAACTGGATGCCACATCATGGTTTGCAGTCTTTGCTCCAATCAATACGCCTGCACCGATTGTTAATCAACTCACTACTGAAATCGCTAAGGTCATGGCCACACCAGCATTCAAACAAAAAGCGGTAGAGATGGGTGCTGAGGCTGTTTACATGAACCCCAAGCAGTTAGAGGAGTTTATTAGGGGCGAAAATACTAGGTGGACTTCAGTAGTGAAAGTTGCCAAGATTGAGGCTGATTAAGAGAGGGTGAGCTCTAGCATGATTGATCATTTGGACCATCTTGTATTAACAACGGCGCATGAAAGTGAGTGTGTTGATTTTTATACCCGTGTGCTCGGTATGAGGCTAGAGAGTTTTATTGGTGGCACTCCTCCGGTTGAGCGTAAGGCATTTAAATTTGGTAACCAGAAGATTAATTTACATATCAAAGGCAAGGAGTTTGAGCCCAAGGCAGATATTCCGACACCAGGCTCTTTGGACTTATGTTTTATTGCTGATAGACCGCTCGTGCAGGTTGTTGAAAAACTAGGCCAAGAGAATTGGCCCATCATTGAAGGCCCCATTATTCGGACTGGTGCTACCTCAAAAATCAACTCGGTATATGTGAGGGATCCCGATCAAAACCTGATTGAAATCAGTGAGCTTATTTGAGTTTTTAAATGACTCGCGATCAATTTATACAGATGCTTGTTTTAGATGGATTTCCGGATCCCGTATTAGTGGAGCGTGAGGCTGGAGGATTTCTGGGGGATCATGCACATCCCTTCGAGGTCAAAGCTTTAGTGATTTCTGGGCAAATAGATTTGGTGATCGATGGTAAAAGGTCGTCCTATATCTCGGGAGAGGTTTTCCATTTGTCAGCCAATCAAGTTCATGCTGAGCAGTATGGAAGCAAAGGCGTTCAATACTTGGCAAGTAGAAAAGAAAATATTTAGTCACCCCTGGGTGAGCCTTACAATTCTGGTGATATGGATATGTTTTTCACCACTTCTCGCTCTCTCAAGTTCTTATTGGCACTCTTCAGTTTTAGTTTGCTGGTTGCTTGTATTGGCGTTCCGCGTCAGTCAGCCGTTCCAAAAAATCTTACTGCGCGCGCTCAGATTGAGGGAATGCCAGGTATTCGCTATTTTGTTGACAGCGCCGAAGGCATCCAAAATTTCACCATTGATGCTCAAAAGCTAGAGTCAGTTCATGTCGGAAGCGCCTTGGCTGATGCAAGTTATTTGTCGCTTTCTGGTGGCGGAGATAACGGTGCCTTTGGGGCCGGTTTGTTGGTTGGGTGGACACAGAGGGGCGATAGGCCATCATTTAAATTAGTAACCGGGGTAAGTACCGGCGCGTTGATGGCGCCATTTGCTTATTTGGGATCTGAGTATGACTCGGTATTAACTAAACTCTACACCACCACTAATACCGCTGATATTTATGTCACGAGAAATATATTTTCTGGTGTTATGGATGACTCTTTGGTGAGTGACCACCCATTGAAGGTGTTGTTAGATCAATATATTGACAGCAGCTTGCTCGAAAAAATTGCCCATGAATATGTAGTGAATCGGCGGGCGCTATTGATAGGAACAACTGATATTGATGCCGGCCAGCCTGTTGTCTGGAATATGGGGCAGATCGCCAGCATTGGAGGTCCTCAGGCATTGAGCCTTTTTAAGCAGGTCATGCTGGCATCGGCATCTGTTCCGGTCTTGTTTCCGCCAGTGATGTTCGATGTGATGGTAAATAATCTGGCCTACCAAGAAATGCATGTGGATGGAGGAGCCTCAACCCAGGTGTTTCTGTATCCGTATGCAGTCTCTGTTGACTCTGTCAAGATGGGCATTCCATTTGAAAAGAAACGACGCGCTTTTATTATTCGAAACGATAAGTTGAGCTCAAGTTGGGAGGATACGGAGCGATGGTCAGTAGCGATTGCCTTACGTTCAGTTGAGCAGATTATTGAGAAGCAGGGCAATGGCGATTTATTGAAAATATATGACATTACTAAAAAGGATGGCGTTGAATTTAATCTCGCCTACATAGACCAAGATTTTGAAATGAAGTCACAGAGCATGTTTGATACACAATATATGCAAGCGCTCTTTAACTATGGCCAAGCAAAGGCTAGAGCTGGCTATCCTTGGGCACATTCTTTGCCAACCTTAAATGCTCGCAACCATTCCTTGCGTTAATTCATTGGTTATGAGAAAACTTTGTCCTCAGCACTAATTCCCTTGACCGGTGTCCAGCTTTTAAAAGAAGGTTTATCAAAGCTTAAGCAGAAATTTGATGGCACTCAAGGCGAGCCTTATATCGTCGAAAGCAATAAGTTCAAGGCTTTGTATTTTGATAGCGAGTCCACGCAAAGCTTGATGGATATGCAGGCGCCTATTCGTTTGGTAGTGAGCTACACAGAAACGATGATGGGATTTCTGCTCTTTAATGCCAGTCCTAACAGTATTGCAATGATAGGTTTGGGCGGTGGCTCTTTGGCTAAGTACTGCCATCATCATTTGCCAAGTACATCCATCTTGGTGCTGGAGAACAACCCCAAGGTGATTGCACTGAAGGATAAGTTCCATGTTCCAGAAAATAGCGCCCACTTTAAGGTGCTCGAGGCCGATGGTGCTGCCTACTTGCGGGAGACTGTGGAAAAGTTTGATGTATTGCTGGTTGATGGGTATACCAAACTCGGTCAAGCAGCTCAGCTTTGTAGTGAGGATTTTTATGCCAGCTGTCTGGCATGCTTGGAGCCAAATGGCATATTGATAATCAACTTTTCTGGAGCGGCAGGGCTTAACCAGGTTTATCAAGAGCGCATTGATCGAGTCTTTGAGTATCCATCTGTGTTGGTGGCGGAGGATGATCGGATGAACCAAATTCTATTTGTAAGTAAAGATTCAAGCCTCAATACACCGACAGAGGATCTCCTCAGGCGGTCGACAGCCTTAAGTAAGATCCATGACATTCATCTGGCTAGAACTACCCAGAACTTTTTAGCACAAAGAAGGCTGGATGCGGGCTAGTTAAGGGCAGGGAATTTGATGTGCATCAAGTACACTTAGTCGAATAGGTTCAAACTGTTAGAGTTATTTGATTGTTCTTGATAAAGTGAGCCCCCATGAAGCTTGAATTTGTTGGTCCTGCAGCTGTTTTAGAAAATGGCGATGTATCCTATCCGGCCTTGCTTGATGGAAAACCCCTTAAATGCACTTTTAGTTATGAAGCCCTGCAGGACTTAGATCCTGAGGGTGTAGAAACAAATGCCTTGCAATTGTTTAATACGCATCAACTAAAGCTGCTCTCAATAGCTGAGCAAAAGATTTTGAATGGCCACGCAATTGATGGTGCCGTTCACTTATTTAGCCATGATCTAATTTTAGATTAGTTATTTTCATTATTCCGTTTTTTAATTAGAAAGAAAAATATGTCCTTTAATCACTCAGTAATTTGGATCGACCACCAAGAAGCACACGTCATTTACTTCAACCCCACTGCAAGTGAGAGCGAAGTAATTAAGACAAGATCTACGCATAAAAACATTCATCACAAAAGTGGAAATGTTAGTGGCGCACATGCCGGACCAGATGAGCATTATTTGCATGAAGTGATTCAGGCTGTTAAAGAATCTAAAGAGATTTTGATTGTTGGTCCAGGCTCTGCAAAATTAGAGCTCATGAAACATGCAAGTAAGCATGATCATCTGACAGCTGAAAAAGTAGTGGGTATTGAAACTGTTGATCATCCTACTGATGGGCAGTTATTGGCTTATGCTAAAAAATACTTTCATCGAATTGACGCTTTAAAAGGCGATACCGTTATCACTGGTTGATGAATTATCCCCCTGAAAATGGGGGATAATTTCACCTATGCTACTTATTACTGCCTTTACTGTTAATGGATCGCTAGCCCTTTTGGCTATATTGATGCACTACGAGGCACTGTTTCAGTTGGATAAGAACTTGCCAAGAGTGGCACATATTGCCCCTCGCTTTAGGGTTCTGATTGGCGTTGGCGCCATCTTCATGGCGCATGTTCTAGAGATTTGGCTTTTTGCTTTAGGCTACTTCTTTACCTTGCAGTTTCCTGCAATGGGTGGACTTGTGGGCGATCTTTCTGGTCACGGCATCTTGCTTGACTGTGCCTATTTATCGTTCGTCACATTTACCACTTTGGGTTATGGTGAGATTGTGGCTCAGGGTTATTTGAGGTACCTTACTGGAGTAGAGGCGCTGACAGGCTTTATTCTGATTACCTGGTCTGCCTCCTTCTTGTTCATTGAGATGCAGAGGTATTGGATTGGCCACAAAACCAATCAGATGAAGTAGTCTAGAACTCCTTCATCAAGCGCAGTACTAATACGCGAGTTTGCATAAATCCATTTTTAATCTCCATGTCGCGTCCATATTGCAAGGAGACTCTGCCAATGGGTGTATGCGCTTGGCTACTTAATAAAAAACGTTGAGTGTTTACTACATTATTCAGGTAATTATTATTGATTGATGTTGCGCCGCCTGCCACATAAAAATACGATGCACCAACGGTAAAAATTTCGTTAATCCGATAGATCGGGCCAAGTTGAGTGGTGGTAAGTGGTTTTTGTGTCAATGAACCATTTGAAGTGAGTCCGCATGCAGTTGCGCACTGACTGTTACCTCCAAACCACATCGTATCAACCGCAATCATCCCATCAACACTGCTGGTTATTGGCGTCTGGAAGCCTAGTTGCACATCGGTCTTAAAGCGATTCTCGCTACTATTAAAAACTCTTTGACTGGAGTAGCTGCCGGTAGGACTAATAAGATAGCCTGCCAATCCAAGATATGTCCTCGTAGCTCTGTTGTGATATGGCCAGATCGCAGTAGCAATCGTGAGATCGCCAATTCCGGTATCGCCTGAAAGGCCTGAGAGTGAGCCTGCTGGCCTTACCGTGCCATAGGGCAGCTGAATGTATGTGACTGCAGGGAGTTCGCCCAGAGAGTATGTTCTTGCGCCGCGCAAAATAGCGCTTTGGGTGTCGATCACTGGATTCGCATAGGGAGCACCGGTAGTGCTGGAGCCGTTTCTGTATAGCGTTGAGTTTTCAGTATTGAAGTAGGTAATCGTTACATAATTTTTATTAGGCAGCGGAGCAACAATGTCGTTAGGCTGCAGATCTATTGCCCATGCCCTTAATGGCATGAGAGCGGCAAGCAGGAAGGGGGCAAATCGAAAGTGATACATAGCGCTCGTATTTTATATAGAGCTCGCTATAAAGGTGTTGATCTGGAGGGGTATTTACCCGAAATGATCTCTTAAACCATATAAAATATGATTTTTATACCTATTTATGTGGAGTTTCATGTTCTTTCTCTCAAGGCTATCGATACTCCTGTTTGCGCTGATTTTGCTTGGCTGCCAGTCTACAGGCAGTGATGGCAAGCCTTTAACTGATCAAGAAATTCTTCAGAAGCGACAGGCTACCCTAGAGATGTCAAAGACAGGCTTAGCTGCATTAATTAAGCAGAATCCAGCGATTAAAAAAGAGGTTGAAGCTGCTCCAGGATATGCCGTCTTCAATACGACCAACGTTAATGTTGTTTTGCTAGTTCTTGCTAGAGGCGAGGGAGTTCTGTTTGATAAGCGTCGCTCAGAACCTGTTTTTATGGAAGCAATGAAGACTGGTGAGGGGGTTGGTGCGGGCTATCAACAGCAGTACCAAGTCATCGTCTTTAAGAATACCGATGCGATTGATCAGTTCTTATTGACTTCAATTGATGGGCAACGTGGCGGTATGGATGTCGATGCTAATTTCTCCGCAGGTTCTGGTGGAACTGTTCGATCTTTCAATCCTTATATATCGATATATACAGTTGGCCTATCTGGCTACGATCTGCAAGCCAATTACGGAGGAACTCTCTACTTGGTTGATAAGCAACTCAACGATGCTAAAACCTTGAATACTCTGCCGTCAAAGAAAAATTGATTTAGGAAAATCGTTGCTGGTATCGAAGCGCGGTTTGAATAGTTTGAAAATGAACGTCGACGGTCGATTGAATTTCTTTGCCGTAGCCACCGGCCATGCTAAATGCGATCGGGATTTGGCGATCTAAGCCGTACTGAAAAACGCATTCATCTCGCTGGAGCATTCCATCTTTACTGACGCTGAGTTTGCCTAGGCGATCTCCTTCATGCGGATCGGCGCCGGCTAAGTAAATAATTAAGTTGGGCTTAAAGCTTGCATCCAATATTTCTAAGCCCTTGTGGAGCGCTGCTAGATAGGCTTCGTCGCCAGTCTCATCTGGCAAGCCGATATCTAGATCACTTATCTCTTTGCTGAAGGGAAAGTTATTTTCTCCATGTATGGATAGCGTAAAGATAGAAGGATCATGCTCCAAGATGGAGGCAGTACCATTACCTTGGTGAACATCAAGGTCGACAATGGCAACCTTCAAATGGGGGCTAATCTCCTTTTGGATCGCTCTAGCTGCAATTGCTGAATCATTAAAGACGCAGAATCCACTGCCTTTATTGCGGTATGCGTGATGAGTGCCTCCAGCTAAATTCGCAGCTAGACCTTCAGTAAATGCAAGCTTTGCTGCTGCTAGTGTTGCACCTGCAGATCTTCGTGAGCGCTCCACCATTTGTATGCTCCACGGAAAGCCAATCTCCCGTTGTTCATTTGCACTCAGAGTGCCTTGTAGTACTTTAATCAGGTAAGCCGGATCATGCGCATAGAGTATTTGGGTGTCAGTGACGGCAGGTGCATTTACAAGCTGAATACCATCTAATTGCGCTACTAAGTCACGCAGTTTTCCATACTTCTCCATCGGAAAGCGGTGTCCGGCGGGAAGTGGTAAAACATAGTGGTCTGCGTAAAAGGCTTTCAAAGCAATCTCATTTATTGATTGTATTGAGTAGTCTATTCGTTTTTGAATAGGTTGGTATGAGCAAGTCGGAAAAATCTGGATTCAAGGGAAACAAATCTTTTTTGCCGAGCAAGCTATGTGTGACTTGTGGCAGGGAGATGACTTGGCGAAAGTCTTGGGCTAAAAACTGGGAGTCTATTAAGTATTGCTCTGATGCCTGCCGACTCAATAAATCTCCTCCAGTTGCTTCTGGGCTGAAATAAGTGAGCACCCTGATTTACTGGTTCAGAAATGATTTAAGGCTGATTGATAATCCTGCCTTTACAGATGCATGCCTTCATGCTGATCGCTTACTCCCGATATACATCCATCTCCCACAGGCGAACAATATTCACGCCTTAGGCTTCCTAAGACAGGGTCGCCATCGTAGAGCATTTTTGCGGGAATCATTGAATGATTTAAGGATGCAGCTACGCGCATTAGGATCCGATTTGTTGGAATTTGACGGTGAGCCAAAAGACATCCTTGTGCAATTGGTTGAATATACTTTTACAGATGCTGTGTATTGTGAACGCATTGAAGCCCCAGAAGAAATGCATCAGAGTCAAGCGATCCAAGAGCGGGGAATCCTGCTCAAGGAGTTCTGGCAGTCCAGTATGCTGTCGCCCGAGAGCCTGCCTTTTCCCGCTCAAGATATGCCGGATATGTTTACTCAGTTTCGTAAAAAAGTGGAGTATGCTGGTTTGAGATTTGCGGCTCCAGTGATGGCGCCTTCAACAATTCCCGGGCTACCTGAGCTCGATGAAATCCTTTCGATGCAAAGTTCTGAGCACGCAAAGACTTCAGCTCATAATTTTTTAGGTGGTGAGCGCAAAGCTGTTGAGCACTTAAAGCAATATCTCGTACGACGCCTTCCAGATACATATAAAGAAACTCGCAATCAGCTGATTGGAAAAGACTATTCAAGTAAGTTTTCACCCTGGCTAGCCTTGGGTTGTATTTCTGCAAGAACTATTGCAGCTGAGCTGACTGAATATGAGCAATGTCATGGTGCCAATGATGGCACTTACTGGCTTTGGTTTGAGTTGCTGTGGCGAGATTATTTTCGCTTCCTGCACTTCAAGTACGGGAAGCAGTTATATCGAGCAAAAGGCTTAAGTGAAGCGCCTATTGCGCACAGTGACATCCAGCAATCTGAGTCTTGGTGTAACGGTAGTACCGGCCAGCCATTGGTAGATGCTGGAATGCGAGAGCTACTCAAAACTGGTTACCTATCCAACCGAATGCGTCAGGTTGTTGCTAGTTACTGGATTTATGATTTACAAGGCGATTGGCGAGTAGGCGCCGCTTGGTTTGAGTCTCAACTTATTGACTATGACGTCTATAGCAATCAAGGCAATTGGCTTTACATCGCTGGCCGTGGCACAGACCCCAGAGGGGGTAGGCCCTTTAATGTGGTCAAACAAACTCAAGACCATGATCCTCGAGGAGAGTATCAAAGGCTATGGCTTTGAGAATATTGCAGTAGCACTTCTATTGAAACTTTCTCTAGCGCCTTGGCGTGTGTACTTTCCAATTGAATTGTTGGGGCACAGTTAGCCTCCAAGGCTTCAATCCAGCGGTTGATACAAAGACACCACTGATCGCCAGCTATGAGACCTGGAAACTGATATTCAGGTCGCGGGGTGATGAGGTCATTTCCTCTTTTTAGGCTGAACTGTAGAAAGTCATTTGTCACAATCGCACAGACCAAATGGCTGCCAACATCCTCCTCATTGGTTTTGCAGCAACCATCCCTAAAAAATCCTGTCAAAGGATCGAAAGAGCAGGGTACTAAAGGTTGACCCAATACATTTAGGGTGATGTCATCTTGCATAAGTAATCTTTATATTAAAAAGTAGTGAACAAGCTTTAAGGGCTTGGATAGAGTTTGAAAGATACTGGCTTTCCAGAAGGATTGACTTTGACTAAAACCATGTCACCTGAGTTAACGACCACGCCAACATAAGATTGAATATTGACATGGTGGGTCACCATGATGATGGGTATATTTGGAAATTTCTTTCGCTCGTCTGCGATGAGCTTTTCCAGGTCATTGGTCTGGCCTTTTGCCTGGCTCATATCATCAAAAAATGAGCCCAAAGAAGCCTCTTTCTTAGCTGGCCCTTTATTTAGTAGGGTTGCTGTGTCAAGGCATCGGCACCAAGGGCTACTATAGACTTTTGCCTCCTGAATGCCTTGCTTGGATAGCCATTCACCAATACCCTTAGCTTGCTTGCGACCCGCTTCTCCTAAATTGCGTTGGGTGGAGCATTGATTGATTTGATAGTTCTTGGGGTCGCCATATCCAGGAGCGTCCGCATGCCTCATTAAAAGAACATGCATCCCATCTTGCAGCTGATTGGCCAATTCACTTTGTGCTAAAGCCAATTTGCATTGGATGAAAAGCAAGGCAAAGATCATGAGGAAAATGGATGAGCGTACTTTCATAGAGGTGTGCGCCTTACCAAGGTAAGCGCTCTCCCGAGTAACTAATGAAAGTACCTGAATCTTCTTTATCCAAAGAGAGCAAGACATTGAGCATATCTTGCGCAGCTTCGAGGGGAGGGCGACCAATTTTTTGGCCTTTAAATGGTTGCGACAATCGAGAGTTCACCGTTCCGGGATGTAGTGCTATCAGGGCGATATTCGGTTTGGTGCGCGCCAATTCGATAGCTGCAGTCTTGATTAGCATATTGAGAGCGGCTTTGGAGGCGCGATAGCTATACCAACCTCCGAGACGGTTATCTTCAATGCTGCCAACCTTCGCTGAAAGGGACGCCATCACTGAGCCGGCTGGATCTAGTAGCTTAGAGAAACTTCTGATGGTGAGGCCAGGACCGATTGCATTAACTTGCATCAGTGTCTGCAATTGAGTTGGATTAAGGTCATCCAATTTTTTTTCTGGCATCCAATCACTAGAGTGCAATATCCCAATAGTGTTAACAATCAGCTGAAAGGGTGCCTTTTCTGCGAGACCCTGAGCTGCAGCTTCAATCGAGGCAAGGTCTTCATAATTAATTGGGTTTTGGGAGTTTCGATGTATGCCAACCACTCCCGTGCATTCCGGATTCTTTTCCAGCAATTCCACAAAGGCAGAGCCAATGGTTCCGGATGAGCCAATCACAAGTGCGCGGAAGGGTTTGGGGATTAATGGCATGTATAGAAAAAGGGGCGAGTGGGGTCTCAGCCAGTTTATTGAATAAGTCTTAAACTTGCTTGATGACAACGCGTTTACCTCAAATACTTTCAGAAGCCGATCTTTCAAGGTTGATCGAGATGGCTTGGGAGGATCGCACCCCTTTTGATGCGATCAAAGCTACTTTTGGGTATTCTGAACCTCAAGTCAAGGCGTTAATGAGGAAAAATCTCAAACGCAATTCGTTTGAACTATGGC